>Ga0181564_10000072_pt1 | contig 72769 bp, 65 predicted proteins | sample 011ome_24_FD_134512 | JGI IMG/M metagenome (GOLD analysis project Ga0181564, IMG submission 134512) | Coastal salt marsh microbial communities from the Groves Creek Marsh, Skidaway Island, Georgia - 011513CT metaG (megahit assembly) | ecosystem: Environmental > Aquatic > Marine > Intertidal... | reverse complement strand
GTCTCCTACATACTCTAAAATATCAACTGAATTTCCATCAAAATCATCAGCAATAGCTGGTGCACCAGTAACCCCATCACATGGGTCTGGCTCTGGACTTGTTGAAGATACAAGGTTGTCTATATAAGCGGTTACCGTATCCTGATTCGCTTCGCCATTAAATTGGATCACGACCTGGTCAAAATCGATACGGTCTGAAGATCCTATAAAATCAAATTCTACCGTCTGCCATGTGTCAACTGCAGTTACAGGAACTACAACTTCTACTTGAGATTGCCAAGCGCCTGCACCCATTGATTGGTCTTGTAATTTGAAAGCTACTTGATTGGGCTGTGTACCTGTAAGTGAACTCCCAACAATGTAAACATCCATTGTAAAGAAGTTGGTTACGGCCATGTCAAATTTATTACATGTTCGTAATTGAAGGTTTGCGTAATCGCTTCCTGCTCCTCCTCCATCTACATACTCCAGTACATTTGATGTTACTCCTGTTGGGGTTCCGTCAATAACAGAATAGGTAACGTTGTTATCTCCTACATACTCTAAAATATCAACTGAATTTCCATCAAAATCATCAGCAATAGCTGGTGCACCAGTAACCCCATCACATGGGTCTGGCTCTGCAACTTTTGAAACTGAAAATGAATCCCAATAAACTGTTGAACCTCCATATGATCTAACTTCAAAATTCAATTTGGTAGCATTTTCTGGTGCTACTGCATCAACTGAGAATGTTGCCCATTCACTACTTACAGTGTTGAGAAACCCACTTGGTTGAAGGTCTGATGATGCTAAACTCACATTTGAAGCATCTTTCCAAGTTGACCAAAGTCTAACTCCATTGCCAGTATTTGCTTCAATTTTATAATTAATCGAAACTCGATAGGTAGCACCAGCAGTAATTTCGTTTACAGTTTGTGCTAAAGCACGAGTACTAGTAGCAATAACTTTTATTGAATAGTCACCAGAGTGAGAGTCTGATGATCTTTCAACACTTTCATGTTTGTAAAATCCAACTGGATCTACCGGAGTTGCTTCAGTGTCATCACCCCAATTTTCAAAACTTGAATTATTCACCATATTGACTCCTAAATCAGAAGATGTCATTTCGATATTATCAATATCAATTGTACCATCTAATGCAGTGCTGTAGGAAGAGTTTTCTTTAAATTGAATAGTCAATTCATTAACTGTGCCAGTCCAGTCAGCGTTACCTGTCATGTCGACATAATATGACACGAAATCAGCGTCATTAGCTGTAATTCCAACATTTACATAACGATTCGTACCAGTTGTCTGATAAAATACACGCATGTATTTGTTTGCAGTATTATTTTTCAAAGTTATCACTGCATGAGTTACAGCACTTGCATTAATATTTGCACTAAATGTCCTAAGCATCGGATTTCCAGCGCTATTAACGTCTAGTGTGGAAAATGAAGCCCCTGAAGTCAAATTTGCACTAGTACCGGTTGATTCCCAAATATCATTGCTACCATTGAAATTCCATGGACCCTGAGCATAGGTCATAAATGAAAATAAGGCAAAAAATAACGCCGTAAAAAGTGTGTAAAATTTTTTCATAATTTGTTAATTGGTTAATATTAAATTGGTTTAAGATGTTCAATGTATAATAAATTAAATGTTATAAATAATCAAACCCCATAAAATCGATTAAATGTTTAATTATTCCGATTAAATATTAAACATATTGTAAATCTATTACTAAAAAATTATGATATCGTAATTACACTGAAATTTCAAAAGAGATAAATAAGAGAAGATAAAAAGCAAAAAAACCCACAATAAATTGTGGGTTTTAAAATTGTATTTCGTTTTGAATTTAGTCTTCACTCACCATATCCATGACTGCATCACTGACCCCCATATTACTGAAGCCTCCATCATTGAATAAATTTTGAAGAGTAACTCTTTTGGTAAGGTCACTGAACAGAGTGACTGTATAGTTAGCGCAGTCTAAGGCAGTTGCATTTCCTAGTGGCGACATTTTTTCGGCATAGGCAATAAACCCATCAAAACCTTTGACACCTTTACCAGCGGTGGTTGGCGTTGGTGATTGTGAAATGGTATTAACCCGTACGTTTTTGTCGCGTCCAAAGAAATAGCCAAAACTTCTGGCAATACTTTCTAAATAGGCTTTGTTATCTGCCATATCGTTATAATCTGGAAATACCCGTTGAGCTGCCATATAGGTGAGCGCCACAATACTCCCCCATTCGTTCATCGCATCGTTTTTATAGAGCGTTTGCATGACTTTGTGAAAAGACATTGCAGAAACATCGGTTCCTTTTTGAGTCCAGTCGTATTTTTGATCGGTATAAGCACGTCCTTTTCTTACATTAATGGACATTCCAATAGAATGCAATACAAAATCAATTTTGCCTCCTAAAATCTCCATAGATTGTTTAACTAAATTCTCTAAATCTTCCTCAGAAGTTGCGTCAGCTGCAATGACTTGAGATCCAGTTTTTTCAGCCAGTTCATTTATTTGTCCCATACGCATAGCAATGGGTGCATTGGACAGTACAAAGGTGCCGCCTTCTTCATGCACACGCTCAGCTGTGATCCATGCAATTGAATTGGGATCCAAGGCTCCAAAAATAATTCCGCGTTTTCCTTTTAGTAAATTGTAAGACATAATTATATTTTTAAGTGTCGTATTTTATTTGATTTCTGGGGCAAATATAACATTAATTCAACAACTGATTTGCATGGGCGATTGCCGATTCAGATAATTTTTTTCCTCCGAGCATTTGTGCAAGTTCTTCGACCCGTTCTTGTGCTGTAAGTTTTTTAAGTGACGTCACTGTAGTGTTTTGTGTGTCTTGTTTATATACTTTGAAATGCGTCTGCCCTTTGGCTGCAATTTGTGGTAAATGGGTAATTGAAAACACCTGCATATCCGCACTCATTTGACTCATAATATCGCCCATTTTATGGGCTATTTCACCTGAAACGCCGGTGTCAATTTCGTCAAACATAATGGTTGGTAATTGCTGGTATTTGGATAAAACCGATTTGATTGCCAACATAATTCGTGACAACTCCCCGCCAGACGCTGCTTTTTTTAGCGGCAAAAACTGCCCTCCTTTATTGGCAGTGAATAAAAATTCTAACTGATCTTTTCCATTATATAAATAGGAATCTGATGGATTTAACACCAATTTAAAACGTGCATTAGGCATTCCCAAATCTGTTAAAATTGTTTCTAATTGTTGGACTAAATCAGGCATTACTTGTTGGCGTTGTTTGTGGAGTGCTTTGGCTTGTGTGTCGAGCTGTTTTACGAGGGATTTTAGTTGATTTTCGAGTGTAGCTATAGCATCGTCTAAAGACGCTAAATTGTCTAATTGTGTGGTTAAATCAGCTTCGATTTCAACGAGTGCTTCGATTGTATTTACAGCATGCTTCGAAAACAAATTATGCACGGTTTGGAGTATCGCATTAATTTCATTGAGGCGTGTTGGATTGACTTCTAGCTTGGATTGTTCGGATTCTATTTCATTAAATACATCGTCCAGTTCAATAGCGATACTTTGGATACGCTCCGATAAAGGAGCATATACAGATGCGATTTCGGATAGCTTTTGAAACACTTGTTTAAGGGTTCTGAGATTGGAGGCAACTCCTAAATCTTCGGTGCTTATAATTTGAATGGCCAAGGCGAGTTCGGTCTGAATAGACTCTACGTTGTTGAGAGTATTGTATTCATTTTCTAAAGCTTCTAAATCGATTGCTTTAAGGTTTGCTTCCGTTAATTCATTTAATAAAAAAGTCTGATAGTCTTGTTCTTTTTCAGATTGTATTTTGGATGCGATTAATTCCGTGTGTTGTTTTTGAGCTAATTTGTGAGATTTCAACAAATGTTGGTAGGTTTCTAAGGGTATGCTATTTTTAGCCAAGGCATCAATGATTTGAAATTGAAAATCATCGTGGGTCAATTCTTGGGTCTGTTGTTGGGAATGGATGTCAATCAATTGCCCTCCGAGTTCGGCTAAAGTTGTAAGGTTTACTGGGGTGTCGTTTATAAATGCTCTTGACTTTCCCGAGGGTAATATCTCTCTTCTTAGAATGGTAAGGGTTTCAAAATCGAGATCATGCTCCTCAAAAAATGATTTGAGGTTAAAATTTTCGATATTAAACGTGGCTTCAATACAACATTTTTTATTGGGGTCATTGATGTTTGATAAATCAGCACGCTTTCCAAGTACCAATGCCAACCCCCCTAATAAAATAGATTTCCCTGCACCCGTTTCCCCGGTGATACTGGTAAAACCAGAATCAAATTGAACTTGAAGGGTGTCAATTAGGGCGTAATTTTTAATGGAAAGGTCTGAAAGCAAGAGTTCTATTTATTTTAGGAACAAGATAAACTAATTTGAAAATAAATCGAAAAAAATTAAAATTTTATATTTCGCCACTTCCTAGAATACATGGGAGCAACCCTATTGAGTGTAGAAACTAAATTGTCGATTTTCACAGCAGGACCTCCTGAAAAAAGATCGGTAATCTCATCTGCTTTTGCATCAAAAAAGACACGAACCAAAAAGGAATTTGGTCGTCTTTTGTGTAAACTCTCTAACTGAGTTAGAGCATTAGCAACGGCTGTTTTACCTTCTTTTACATTCCCTGCCATGAGATCCATTCCTTGAAGGTGGTAGGCAAATAATACAGAACGAAATTCTTTGAAGGTTGGCGACAATACATTGGTGATTAATACATTTCGGGTTTGATCGCCTCCAGAAGGGGGTGCCCATCCTTTAGAGTTGGTCTGTTGGGAGTAGTTGACGATATCACGGGCTTGTTTGTAATAAGCATCTCCTCCATTAAGCTCAAACGAATCGGCATCCATTCCAAGAATCATATAGACATGAAAGGCAATGACAGATATTAAGTTGGACTCAAATTGATTGGCACTAAAATTTAAGTTTTGATATTCTAGATACTTAAAATTAAAATCTTTATCGTTAAAGTTGTAAACCGAACTTGCATAAGATGAATTATGAATTGGGCGCGCCGATTGAACTTGAACGGACGCTTGAAAGGTATCGGTTTGGTAATCTTGAATGGTAATGACCATGCTACATTCAATACGTTCTTGGGTTTTAAATGTTTTATTTGTCCAACGGGTATTGTTTACAAATTCATTGAGCTGTTTTTCGAGGGTTTTAAACACCTGAACATTCTCATTACCGGTTTGTTGTGCATTGACAACTACTGCGCAATTTAGCTCTTGCGAGCTTCCGTATATTGAAGTGAAAATAGCAACTAAAAGGATAAATCTACGCATCGAATTGTTTTAAAAGTTCATTCATAATATCAATTGCCACATCGGATTTTGATTTTAAAGGGAATTCGGTTTGGACTAATTTTTTATCGATGAGGGTGATTTTATTTGTGGTTCCTCCAAATCCTGCTCCTTGATCATTTAACGAATTTAATACAATTAAATCTAAATTTTTAGATTTTAACTTTTTTATGGCATTGGCGACTTCGTCATTGGTTTCTAATGCGAACCCAACAAGAAGTTGGTGGGATTTAAGGGTTCCAAGGGATGCCAAAATATCTTTTGTTTTCTCTAATTCTAGAGATAACGTTTGGGAGTTCTTTTTTATTTTAGAGGTGGCTGTGTTTTTCGGTTTGTAATCTGCTACGGCAGCAGACAGGATTGCGATGTCAACAGATTTAAAATAGGTATGCACTTGTGAATACATTTCTTCGGCACTTACCACCGGAATGGTTTTGATACGGGAATGGTCTGTTTTGTAATGTGTGGGACCTGTAATATACAGAACTTCTGCTCCCAGTTGTGCCGCATGGTTGGCAATTTCAAACCCCATGAGTCCACTCGAATGATTTCCAATAAAACGAACGGGGTCAATAGCTTCATAGGTGGGACCTGCAGTGATTAAGACGGTTTTTCCGTACAAGGGCATTGATTGTAACATGTGAGCCTCTATATGATTTAAAATGGCTTCCGGCTCTGCCATTCTTCCTTCACCTACCAACCCACTTGCCAGTTCACCAGATGTTGCTGGAATCATCGTATTTCCAAAGGATTGAAGGGTTTCTAAGGAGGCTTTTGTAGAGGGGTGTTTGTACATATCCAAATCCATAGCGGGTGCAAAATAGACGGGACATTTAGCAGAGAGATAGGTTGCTACCAGAAAGTTGTCACTACTTCCAGCTGCCATTTTAGAAAGTGTGTTTGCCGTAGCTGGGGCGACCACAAATAAATCCGCCCATAAGCCTAAATCAACATGGTTATTCCAAACAGCATTGTCATCAGTTTCTTCAGTAAAGGATGAGATGACTGGATTTTTAGAGAGGGTTGAAAGTGTAAGCGGTGTAATAAAATCTTTCGCTGCTGGAGTCATTATAACTTTGACCTCGGCACCAGCTTTGATAAATAACCTTACAAGGGACGCTGTTTTGTACGCAGCAATACCGGCAGTAATTCCTAAAAGAATATGTTTACCGCGTAAAATAGACATCTTTTATTTGTCTTCAGAATCCTCTTCTACACTACGGTAGTAGATTTTTTCATTTAACCATTCTTGAACGGCTAAAGCGTGTGGTTTTGGAAGACGCTCATAAAACTTAGAGACTTCTATTTGCTCTTTGTTTTCAAAAACTTCTTCTAAGCTGTCGTTAAAAGTTGCAAATTCTTCTAGTTTATCAATCAATTCTCTTCTGATATCCGTATTGATTTGCTCAGCTCTACGGGAAATTACAGAAATTGCTTCGTAGATGTTTTCTGTTTGTGCATCTACTTTGTTACGGTCGTACGTTTCTGTATTAACGGGTGCATTTACTTTTTTTAAGTCCATAATGAATATTAACTTTTAGTCGTTGTTGAATTAGTTTGAATTGATTTTAAGGCTTCGTACATGGCTTGAATTTCTTCGTTATTTTGAGTTTCTGGAAACACATACAAAAGGGAGTTGTAAAAGGTTAATGCTTTTTCAACACGCTCTGTTTGTTTCCATTTCACACTATTCATAGCCAGTTTGTAGGCGGAATCAAATTTATAATACATGGCTTGTTCTTTGAAAGATGAGCCAGGGAATTCAATTAAAAAATTATCTAAGGCCGTTATTGCAGAATTATAATCCCGATGAAAAGGCCCTGTTTGGTTGTATTGCAAAGCGATGTTAAACGCTTTTTTTTCTAGTTTGTAATCTAGTTCTCTTACTAAGGCACTTGCTTCATCCAAATATTCTGACAAGGGATAGGTGTTGATAAAGGTTTGAAGTTTATCGATTGCATCTACCGTTTCAGTTTGGTCTTTAGAAAATAATGGAGATAATTTGTAATAACTTTTAGCAGCTAAAAAGGCTATTTCTTGTATTTTTTCACTTTTAGGATATGCGCTCACAAAACGCTCCATTTGGTAGTTGGCTGTATAATAGTCTTTGGTTTCGTAAAATGTTTTACAGTACATATACATCAACTTCTGTGCTTGTGGCTTCCCTCTATACTTGGGAACAATTTGCACAAATATGCGGTTTGCTTTAGCAAACTTACCTTCTTCATAAAGTTCAGTTCCTAATTTAAACTTCGCAGCAATATCTTCATTTTTCAAAACTCTCTGATATTCACTACAAGAGTTCAATGAAAATATTATAATTAAGATGTAAATAAAATTCTTCATAAATATATTGAGAATGAGGGCAAAATTACGGATTTATAACGGATTTAAAAAACTATTGTTTTGGCTAAGTTAATAGGTTTGAATTTCCACACTAAAGGTTTAAGTAATATTTAACTAAAACGCTGCAATAAAGGCTGTTATTTTAGCCTGTAATGCTTCTGTTGCAGGAACAAGTGGCAAACGCACTGCATCTTTACAATAGCCTTTTGCTTTCAAAACTGCTTTAATTCCAGCAGGATTATTTTCTTCAAAGATTAAATTAATAATAGGCATTAGACGCGCTTCTAACTTACGAGAATCTTCTGCATTCCCTTCCAGTCCTAATTGAATCATTTTTGAGAATTCTTTTGGAAAGGCTTGACCAATGACTGAAATGACTCCAGAGCCACCCGCTAAGGTAACACCTAAAACTAAATCATCATCTCCAGAAATTACTAAGAAATCGGTTGGTTTATGTTTTATTAGTTCTAAATATTGATCTCTGTTATTTCCAGCTTCTTTTACAGCTACGATGGATTCAAAGTCATTAGCGAGTCGCAAAACTGTAGAGGGTTCAACATTTTTAGCCGTTCGACCTGGTACATTATATAAAATTACAGGAATCGTAGAGGCTTCTGCGATGGCTTTAAAATGCTGATAAAACCCTTCTTGAGTTGGCTTGCTGTAGTAAGGTGCCACAGACAAAATAGCTGTAAATGGCGACAGGTCTGTGGATTTTAACTCCTCAATTACTGCTGCAGTATTGTTTCCGCCAATCCCAATTACTAGAGGTACACGACCATTATTCGCTTCGATAATTGTGGCTGTAATTTCTTTTTTCTCTTTGGCAGTGATGGTTACACTTTCTCCTGTGGTTCCACTGATGACTAAATAATCAACACCATTAGTGATGTTAAACTCTACTATCGCTGCTAATGCTTGATGATCTACACTTAAATCTGGTTTAAATGGAGTGATAAGGGCAACTCCAGTCCCGATTAATGCTTTCATTTTATAATCTATTAAGTTGAGTTAAGTATTTAATTAATTCTATTTTAAAAACCTCTGTGTTTTCGGGTTCAATGTCGATTGTTAAATCGTGTAATCGCGTATCTTCGTTTGTAATCCCAATTTTAAAATTTGCTTTGGAACTTGATGTAACTAAATTTAGTTCTAATTGGTTGGGTTTATAATAACTAATCAATAGGTCAAATTGCTGTTCTATAAATTCTTCAATTTCATAACTTTTAGGGCGTCCTAACCAGTCAAAATTATCTAAACTAAAAAAGGAATCCCAACTGTTTGGCTTGTTTTTTTCTAAATCAACCATTGCAATAAAGCGAATTTTATTGTCATTAATTCCCATGTCTTTAATAAGATTTCGAAAAAAATCATAATTGTGATACGAATCGTAGTCAAAAATAACTCCAACAGAACTTACTTTATCACTTTTAAAATTCTTAATTCGAGACTTAAGAATTAAAGTAATATTTTTTTGAAGTGATAGGGTCCGAAATTGTTTAAAAAACATTTACCTTTATTGTCAAGTACAAATGTAATATAAATGATGTATAAATACATTCAAATTATTGGGTTTATTTCCTTGTTTTTATCTTGTGATCATTCAAAAAAATTAACAAAAACTGAAGGAGAAAACATTTCTATATCCAAAGCGCTAAAATCAAACCCAGCTATTGAGGCTGTCATTGCTCCTTATAAAGCAAATTTAGACAAATCCATGAATGAGGTATTGAGTTATGCTGTCAACACCTACTCTAAGAGGGATGGTGACTATAATACCGCGATTGGAAATCTTATGGCAGATGCCGTTTTTGAGCTGTCGAACCCTATATTCAAAAGCCGTACAGGATATGAACTGGATATGGTTCTATTAAATCATGGTGGAATCCGGTCTATTTTACCAAAAGGAAATGTTACTACAAAGTCTGCATACAGCCTAATGCCGTTTGAAAATAGTGTGGTTGTAGTAGCACTTAAAGGGTCTGTTCTCATGGAAATGACCGCTTATTTGAAAGCGTTTAAAAGAGCGCATCCCATCTCTGGACTCGAATTGGTTTTAAATGCGGATAATAGTTATCAAAAAATTAGAGTGAACGGCAAAGCTATTGATCCAACAAAAACGTACTATGTAGCAACCAATGATTATTTATATAATGGAGGCGATCGCATGTATTTTTTAAAGAAAAGCGATACTCTTTACGATCTGAATTATAAAATCAGAAACGTGCTGATCGATTATTTTACAAAGTACGATACCTTAAACCCTAAGAAAGACCAACGCTTTATAAAGCTCAATAATTAGTAATACAGCCACATGAAACGAAGAAAATTTATTCAAAAAACAGCTGCTTCCACAGCATTTATTTCTTTAAGTGGTTTGGGATTGACATCTTGTACTCAATCAACAGCAACCAAAATTACAATTCTTCATACGAATGATGTGCACAGTCATATTGAGGCTTTTGGTCCAAATGAGGGACGGAACGCAAACAAAGGAGGGGTTGCAAGACGTGCATCGCTTGTAGAAACATTAAGAAACGAAAATCCTAATACCCTACTTTTAGATGCTGGAGATATTTTTCAAGGAACTCCTTATTTTAATTTTTATGGGGGCGAACTCGAATTTAAACTGATGAGTATGTTAAAATACGATGTTGCTACTATTGGTAACCATGATTTTGACAATGGAATTAATGGGTTATATGCACAACTTCCTCATGCCAAGTTTGATTTTATTTCGGCGAATTACGACTTTACAAATACGGTTATGGATACCCATGTTAAACCTTACAAAACGTTTGTAAAAGATGGGATAAAAATTGGGGTTTTTGGATTGGGAATTGAACTTCAAGGACTGGTCAATAAAGCGGCTTATAAAGAAACGGTCTATTTAGATCCTATTGAAATTGCTCAAGATATGAGTCGGATTTTAAAAACGGAGGAAGCTTGTGATTTAATCATTTGTCTGTCGCACCTCGGTTACGAGTATAAAAAAGCACCTTCTAAAATATCGGATATCAAATTGGCAAAAGCAACCCAAGATATCGATTTGATTATCGGAGGGCATACCCATACTTTTTTAGATAAACCAACAGTCGAAACTAATGCGGTCGGAAAATCGGTACTTGTAAATCAAGTGGGATGTTATGGACTCTACCTCGGTAAAATTGACTTTTATTTTGATGCTAAAAAGCTTAAGGCAATTGAAAGTGACACACAAAGGGTGTAGGTAAATTGGTATTTGAACAACGCTAAATTAGTAGAAATTAAACATTATTTCTTTAGAATGCCCTACTCTATTTTTTAGGGAATAATGGTATCTTTGCCAAAATTATATTTTTATGTCTTTTTTAAGTGAAATTGAACGCCGCCGTACTTTTGGGATTGTATCCCACCCCGATGCCGGAAAAACAACCCTAACTGAAAAGTTACTTCTTTTTGGAGGGGCAATTCAAGAAGCGGGTGCCGTGAAAAGCAACAAAATCAAAAAAGGCGCTACGAGTGACTTTATGGAAATTGAACGTCAACGTGGAATTTCAGTTGCAACCTCGGTTTTGGCATTTGAATATAATGGTATCAAAATTAATATTTTAGATACACCTGGTCACAAAGACTTTGCAGAAGATACGTTTAGAACCCTCACTGCTGTGGACAGTGTGATTGTAGTAATTGATGTTGCGAAAGGGGTTGAGGAGCAAACCGAAAAATTGGTGAAAGTCTGCCGAATGCGTAACATTCCTATCATTGTTTTTATCAATAAAATGGACCGTGAAGGAAAAGATGCGTTTGACTTATTAGACGAAATTGAACAAAAATTAAACCTCAAGGTAGCACCGCTTAGTTTCCCAATTGGAATGGGTTATGATTTTAAGGGTATTTATAATATTTGGGAAAAGAACATCAATTTATTTACGGGTGACAGTAAGCGTGATATTGAAGAAACAATTAAAATTTCAGATGTATCTGATCCCGAGTTAAATAGAATTATTGGAGATACTGCTGCCGAAACGCTTCGAGAAGAACTGGAATTGGTGGAAGGTATTTATCCCGATTTTGATAAAGAAGCGTATTCGAATGGGGATTTACAGCCCGTATTTTTTGGTTCGGCCTTGAATAATTTTGGAGTTCGTGAGTTATTAGATTGTTTTGTATCCATTGCACCCCAACCCCGTCCAAAACACAGTGAAGAACGGTTGGTAGATCCAAAGGAGGGAAAATTTACCGGCTTTGTGTTTAAAATTCATGCCAATATGGATCCAAACCATAGAGACCGATTAGCATTTATTAAAATTGTATCGGGAGAGTTTAAACGCAATACCCCCTACCTTCATGTACGCCACAATAAAAAATTAAAATTCTCAAGCCCGAATGCCTTTTTTGCTGAAAAAAAAGAAATTGTTGACATCTCCTATCCCGGTGATATTGTAGGGCTTCATGATACTGGTAATTTTAAAATTGGAGATACACTTACAGAAGGAGAACAGTTAAACTACAAAGGGGTTCCAAGTTTTTCACCAGAGCATTTTCGTTATATCAATAATGCAGATCCTTTAAAATCAAAACAACTCTACAAAGGAATCGATCAGTTGATGGACGAAGGTGTTGCTCAACTGTTTACTTTGGAACTGAATGGACGAAAGGTAATTGGCACTGTTGGAGCATTACAATATGAAGTAATTCAATACCGTTTGGAGCATGAATATGGTGCTAAGTGTAGTTACGAAAATCTGAACGTACACAAAGCCTGTTGGATAGAACCTGAAAGCATCAACCATCCTGAATTTGTGGAATTTAAACGCGTGAAACAACGCTTTTTAGCGAAGGACAAACAAGGTCAACTGGTATTCTTTGCAGATTCTGTGTTTACACTCCAAATGACCGAACAAAAATATCCTTCCATAAAATTTCATTTGACGTCGGAATTTTAAGAATATTTTAAACCAAAAAAAAATCTCACTGAAAAGTGAGATTTTTTTTCTTTAGTAAGAATTAAGCTTGTCCGGTTGGTCCAAAATTCAAGGGGACTGGAGGTTGCTCATAATCTTTAATCTCGCCATGGGCTTGTTCAAAGCGTTTTACATTTTCATGTAAGGCTTTTGCAAGACGTTTTGCATGTTGTGGGGTCAGTATAATACGCGACTTCACTTTGCTTTTTGGCGTTCCGGGCATGATGCTCACAAAATCCACTACAAATTCAGAAACAGAATGGTTAATAATCGCTAGATTTGAATAGGTACCTTCTGCTACCTTATCATCTAATTCAATATTAATTTGTCCTTTTTTTGATGGGTCTTTTGGAGTGCTCATAGGGGTTAATTAAAGTTTAATTCTTCTTTCTTTTCTTTAAGTTTTTCGAATTCTTCATTAGAACCTACAATGATATTTTCATACGCTCTAAGACCTGTACCTGCTGGAATTCTATGTCCAACAATTACATTTTCTTTTAAGCCTTCTAAAGTATCAACTTTACCATTCACAGCTGCTTCGTTAAGAACTTTTGTTGTTTCTTGGAACGAGGCTGCAGATATAAACGATTTGGTCTGTAAAGAAGCTCTTGTGATTCCTTGTAAGATTGGAGTTGCAGTTGCTGGACTTGCATCTCTTGCAACAACTAACGCCTTATCCTCACGTTTTAGTAAAGAATTTTCATCTCTTAATACACGTGCTGTAATGATTTGACCTTCTTTAAGGCTCTCAGAATCACCTGCATTTTCAATAACTTTCTTTCCGAAAATTTCATCATTTTCTGTAATAAAATCAGAAGTATGAACCAATTGATCTTCTAAGAAAATAGTGTCTCCAGAATCATTTATTCTGACCTTACGCATCATTTGTCTTACAACAACTTCGAAATGCTTATCGTTGATTTTTACCCCTTGTAATCGGTAAACTTCTTGAACTTCATTTACTAAGTATTGTTGAACAGCTGATGGGCCTTTAATATTTAAGATATCGTTAGGCGTAATTGAACCATCTGATAAAGGCATCCCTGCTTTTACAAAATCATTTTCTTGTACTAAGATTTGATTTGATAATTTAACAAGGTATTTTTTAATATCTCCTAATTTAGATTCAATAATAATCTCACGATTTCCTCTTTTTATTTTACCAAAAGAAACAACGCCATCTATTTCACTTACAACTGCTGGATTAGAAGGGTTGCGTGCTTCGAAAAGCTCTGTTACACGAGGAAGACCTCCTGTAATATCCCCTGCCTTAGCAGACTTACGTGGAATTTTAACTAAAATTTTTCCTAAGTTAATCTTCTCACCATCTTCTACCATAATGTGGGCACCTAATGGCAAGTTATAAGATCTTATAAGATTCCCTTTCGTATCTTCTACTAATAAGGTTGGAATTAATTTTTTGTTTCTAGATTCAGAAATAACTTTTTCTTGGAACCCTGTTTGTTCATCAATTTCAACTTGATAAGTAACGCCTTGCTCAATGTTTTCATAACGTACTTTTCCTGAAAATTCAGAAATAATAACACCATTATATGGATCCCATTGACAAACAACCGTATCCTTTTTAATCTTATCTCCATCTTTAATAAAAATTGACGATCCATAAGGAATGTTGTTTGTACTTAATACAATTCCGGTTTTCTTGTCAACTAATTTAATTTCAGAGGTTCTAGATATTACGATATCAATTTCATTTCCATCGTTATCTTTTCCTTTAACGGTTTTAAGATCTTCGATTTCTGCTACACCATCAAATTTGACGATTAATTTGTTTTCTTCAGAAATGTTACCTGCAATACCTCCAACGTGGAACGTACGCAATGTTAACTGTGTTCCTGGTTCTCCAATAGATTGTGCTGCCACAACTCCTACTGCTTCACCTCGCTGTACCATTTTACCTGTGGCTAGGTTACGTCCGTAACACTTCGCACAAATTCCGGTTTTAGCTTCACATGTTAATGGTGAACGTACATCGATTGATTCAAGAGGAGATTGTTGAATTTTCTTCGCTTCCGCCTCATAAATATGATCTCCTGCCGCTACTATAATTTCTTCTGTTAGTGGGTTATAGACATCATTTAATGCGGTACGTCCAACGATTCTTTCTTCAAGAGTTTCAACAATTTCTTCATTTTTCTTTAATGCTTTTACTGTAATCCCTCTTAAGGTACCACAATCAACCGAGTTGACAATGACATCTTGAGACACATCTACTAAACGACGTGTAAGGTAACCAGCATCTGCTGTTTTTAATGCCGTATCGGCAAGACCTTTACGAGCCCCGTGTGTAGAGATAAAGTATTCAAGAATTGACAGTCCTTCCTTAAAGTTAGAAAGAATTGGATTTTCAATAATTTCACCACCACCTGCATTGGATTTTTTAGGCTTTGCCATCAAACCACGCATACCGGTTAATTGACGAATTTGTTCTTTAGATCCCCTTGCTCCAGAATCAAGCATCATATATACAGAGTTAAACCCTTGTTGGTCTTCTCTAATACGTTTCATGGATAGCTCTGTAAGCTCTGCATTGGTAGAGGTCCAGATATCAATAACTTGGTTGTAACGTTCGTTATTGGTAATAAGTCCCATATTATAGTTGGCCATAATACCATCTACTTGCTTATTCGCAGCAGAAATCATCGTATGTTTTTCTGGCGGGATAATAATATCACCTAAACTAAATGACAATCCTCCTTTAAATGCGAAATTATATCCTAAAGATTTAATTTCATCAAGGAATGCAGCTGTCTCAGGAACAGAGGTTACTTTTAAAATTCCATGGATAATGTCTCTTAACGATTTTTTTGTTAAAACTTCATTAATATATCCTGCCGCAGCGGGTACTTTTTCGTTGAAAAGTACACGACCTGTGGTAGTTTCAATAAGTTGAGTTGTTAAGTCGCCTTCTTCATTAAAATCAACAGTTCTTACACGGATTTGTGCGTTTAAATCTACACGTTTTTCGTTGTAAGCAATGATGACTTCTTCAGGAGAATAGAATGTTAAGCCTTGACCTAGTACTGGTACTTCTGGGGTTGACAAACGTAACTTAGTCATATAATAAAGCCCCAATACCATATCCTGTGAAGGAACGGTAACTGGTGATCCATTTGCTGGATTCAAAATGTTATGAGACGCTAGCATTAAAAGTTGTGCTTCTAATATTGCCTCTGGTCCAAGTGGTAAATGCACTGCCATTTGATCTCCATCAAAATCGGCATTAAAGGCCGTACATACTAATGGATGTAATTGGATTGCTTTTCCTTCAATCAGTTTTGGTTGAAAGGCTTGGATTCCTAAACGGTGTAAGGTAGGCGCACGATTCAGTAATACGGGATGTCCTTTTAAAACATTTTCCAATATGTCCCAAACTACAGGCTCTCTTTTGTCTATGATTTTCTTAGCAGATTTAACTGTTTTTACAATTCCTCTTTCAATTAATTTTCTAATAACAAAAGGCTTGTATAATTCAGCTGCCATATTTTTTGGCAATCCACATTCAAATAATTTTAATTCTGGTCCTACAACAATTACAGAACGTGCTGAATAATCGACACGTTTTCCAAGTAAGTTTTGACGGAAACGTCCTTGTTTTCCTTTCAATGAATCTGAAAGTGATTTTAATGGACGGTTAGAATCTGTTTTTACAGCAGATGATTTACGTGTATTATCAAACAATGAATCTACCGATTCTTGAAGCATACGTTTTTCATTACGTAAAATTACTTCTGGTGCTTTGATTTCGACCAATCGTTTCAAACGGTTGTTGCGAATAATCACACGACGGTACAAGTCATTTAAATCAGAGGTTGCAAAACGACCTCCATCTAATGGAACTAACGGACGTAATTCTGGTGGAATTACAGGGATGGCTTTCATAATCATCCATTCTGGTTTGTTCTCACGATTTAAGTTTGATTCTCTTAAAGATTCAACAACTTGTAAACGCTTTAAGGCTTCTGTTTTTCGTTGTTTAGACGTTTCTGTATTGGCTTTATGACGCAATTCAAAAGACAAGGTATCAAGATCAATTCTTGATAAAAGGTCAATTAAACACTCCGCTCCCATTTTGGCAATAAATTTGTTAGGGTCTGTGTCGTCTAAGTATTGGTTTTCTTGTGGTTGAACTTCAAGAATATTTAAGTATTCTTCTTCTGTAAGGAAATCCATTTTTTTGACGGGTTCTCCTTCAGCATTCACGGCGGTACCAGGTTGAATTACGACATAACGTTCGTAATAAATGATCATATCTAATTGCTTAGATGGTAATCCAAGTAAATAACCAATTTTGTTTGGTAAAGAACGGAAATACCAGATGTGTGCTACGGGCACAACAAGGTTGATATGTCCTACACGATCTCTACGGACTTTCTTTTCGGTAACTTCTACTCCACATCGATCACAGATAATTCCTTTATAACGGATACGTTTGTATTTTCCACAAGCACATTCGTAATCCTTTACAGGGCCAAAAATACGCTCACAAAATAAACCATCGCGTTCAGGTTTGTGGGTTCTGTAGTTAATTGTTTCTGGTTTAAGAATTTCGCCACGAGACGCTCCTAAGATCGACTCTGGAGAGGCTAAACCAATTGAGATTTTATTAAATCTCTGTACTGTATTATTATCTTGCTTTTTTGCCATAATATATGGTTATGATAATGAATTAAATTCTATTATTCTTCTAATCTTATGTCTAGTCCTAAACCTTTCAATTCGTGCATTAATACGTTAAAAGATTCTGGTAAGCCAGGTTCCGGCATTGGCTCTCCTTTAACGATTGCTTCGTATGTTTTGGCTCTTCCAATAACATCATCCGACTTTACGGTAAGGATTTCTCTAAGGGTACTAGATGCTCCATAAGCCTCTAATGCCCAAACTTCCATTTCTCCAAAACGCTGACCACCAAATTGTGCTTTACCACCTAATGGTTGTTGTGTAATAAGAGAATATGGTCCAATAGAACGTGCGTGCATCTTATCGTCAACCATATGTCCTAACTTTAACATATAGATGACTCCAACGGTTGCAGCTTGATCAAAACGATCTCCTGTTCCACCATCGTACAAGTATGTATGACCAAATCTTGGAATTCCTGCTTCATCGGTAAGCTCATTGATTTGATCGAGTGTAGCCCCATCAAAAATTGGAGTGGCATACGTTCTGCCTAAATCTTGACCAGCCCATCCTAAAACAGTCTCATAAATTTGACCAATGTTCATACGTGATGGTACCCCTAGTGGATTTAGCACGATATCAACCGGCGTTCCATCTTCTAAGAATGGCATATCTTCTTGACGAACAATACGCGCAACAATACCTTTGTTTCCGTGACGACCCGCCATTTTATCACCTACTTTAAGTTTACGTTTTTTAGCAATGTAAACTTTCGCAAGTTTGATGATACCCGCTGGAAGTTCATCTCCGACAGAAATTGTAAACTTCTCACGTCTTAAACTACCTTGAAGGTCATTTTCCTTAATTTTATAGTTATGGATCAATTCAGAAACCAACTTGTTGTTAGCGGCATCAGTTGTCCATTTACCAGAAACTAAATGCGCATAATCATCAACAGCATTTAACATCTTTAAGGTAAATTTCTTTCCTTTTGGGAATACATCTTCACCAAGGTCATTTGAAATTCCTTGAGCAGTTTTACCTCCTACAATTGAAAAGAGTTTTTCAACTAAAATAGACTTTAATTCATCAAATTTAATATCGTATTGATCTTCTAATTTAGAAATATCTTCTTTGTCTTGAGCACGTTTTCGTTTGTCTTTGACCGCTCTTGAGAATAATTTTTTCTCAATAACAACTCCATGAAGTGATGGAGATGCTTTCAATGATGCATCTTTTACATCCCCTGCTTTATCACCAAAAATAGCTCTTAATAACTTTTCTTCTGGTGTAGGATCTGATTCTCCTTTAGGAGTAATTTTTCCAATAAGAATATCGCCAGGTTTGATTTCAGCACCAATTCGAATCATTCCATTTTCGTCAAGGTCTTTAGTCGCCTCTTCAGAAACATTAGGGATATCATTTGTAAGTTCTTCATTACCAAGTTTTGTGTCTCTAACTTCAAGAGAATACTCATCGATATGAATGGATGTAAATACATCGTTTCTTACTACTTTTTCAGAGATTACAATCGCATCTTCAAAGTTATAACCTTTCCAAGGCATAAAAGCAACCTTCATATTTCTACCAAGTGCAAGCTCCCCATTTTGAGTCGCATACCCTTCGGTAAGTACTTGTCCTTTTTTGACTTTATCCCCTTTTTGCACAATGGCTTTAAGGTTCACAGACGTTCCTTGATTGGTTTTTCTGAACTTAGTTAATGGATAGGTAACAATGTTTGAATCAAAACTAACTAATGCTTCTTGATCTGTCCTGTCATATTCGATTGTGATTTTGTTTGCATCTACATACGTAACAACTCCAGAACCAGTCGCATTTACCAAAACTCTAGAATCAGATGCCACTTGACGTTCCAATCCAGTTCCAACAATAGGAGCTTGTGGTCTTAATAATGGTACCGCCTGACGCATCATGTTAGATCCCATCAATGCACGGTTGGCATCATCATGTTCCAAGAAAGGAATTAAGGATGCAGAGATTGATGAAATTTGGTTTGGTGCAACATCAGTATAATTTACTTGAGAAGGGTCGATCACCGGAAAATCTCCTTCTTGACGTGCAATTACTTTATCTGAAGTAATTTTACCATTTTCGTCAACAGGAATACTTGCTTGCGCAATCATTTGATCTTCTTCTTCTTCAGCACTTAAGTATATTGGTGTTCCTTTAATATCTACAACTGCATTATCAACTTTTCTGTAAGGGGTTTCAATGAATCCCATTGAATTTACTTTTGCAAATACAGAAAGTGAAGAGATCAAACCAATGTTTGGTCCTTCAGGTGTTTCAATTGGACATAAACGTCCGTAATGTGTATAGTGTACATCTCTAACTTCAAAACCTGCACGCTCTCTAGATAAACCTCCTGGCCCTAATGCTGACAGACGACGCTTGTGCGTAATTTCTGCAAGTGGGTTGGTTTGATCCATAAATTGAGACAGCTGATTGGTTCCAAAAAATGAGTTAATTACAGATGATAATGTTTTGGCATTAATCAAATCAATTGGAGTAAATACTTCATTGTCACGTACATTCATACGCTCACGAATGGTTCTCGCCATACGGGCTAAACCAACACCAAATTGTGATGATAATTGTTCCCCAACAGTTCTAACACGACGGTTAGATAAGTGATCAATATCATCAATCTCAGCTTTAGAGTTGATTAACTCAATAAGATATTTAATGATTGTAATGATATCTTCTTTGGTAAGTACTTGCTTGTCCATTCCGATATCGAGACCTAATTTTTTATTCATTCTGTAACGCCCTACTTCACCTAAGTTGTAACGTTGGTCGCTAAAGAATAATTTATCGATAATACCACGTGCCGTTTCTTCATCTGGCGGCTCGGCATTACGTAATTGTCTATAAATATGTTCAACCGCTTCTTTTTCTGAGTTGGTTGGATCTTTTTGAAGAGTATTATGAATAATCGCATAATCACCTTGTTGTGCACTTTCTTTATGTAAAAGAACCGTTTTAGCAGCAGTTTCTAGAATTTCTTCAATGTTATCTTTATCAAGGATGGTATCACGATCGAGGATAATTTCATTTCTTTCAATAGAAACAACTTCACCCGTATCTTCATCAACGAAATCTTCATGCCATGTATTTAAAACACGTGCAGCTAATTTACGTCCTATGACTTTTTTAAGTCCTGATTTTGAAACTTTGATTTCTTCTGCAAGGTCAAAAATTTCAAGAATATCTTTATCTCTTTCAAAACCAATGGCTCTGAAAAGAGTGGTGACAGGTAATTTTTTCTTTCTATCAATGTAAGCGTACATAACGCTGTTAATATCGGTAGCAAATTCAATCCAAGAACCTTTGAAAGGAATAACTCTAGCAGAATATAATTTTGTACCGTTAGCATGAAAAGATTGACCAAAGAAAACCCCTGGAGATCGGTGTAGTTGTGATACTACAACACGTTCTGCACCATTGATACAAAACGTACCGCTTGGTGTCATATAAGGAATTGTTCCAAGGTAAACATCTTGTACAATAGTTTCAAAATCTTCATGTTCAGGGTCTGTACAGAATAATTTTAAACGTGCTTTTAAAGGCACACTATATGTAAGGCCTCTTTCGATACATTCTTCTAATGAGTATCTTGGTGGGTCGATGAAATAATCCAAAAATTCTAATACAAATTGGTTACGTGTATCAGTGATTGGAAAATTTTCCATGAAGGTATTGTACAACCCTTCATCTCCTCTTTCTTCTGATTTTGTCTCTAACTGGAAAAAATCCTGGAAGGATTTTATCTGAATATCCAAGAAATCTGGATATTCGGTTCTATTTTTAATAGACGAGAAATTTAATCTTTCAGCTTTTTTTGCTAACATCGATGGACGAATTATTGATTAAAAAAAAATATTAATATGTGTACATAATTTATACACAAAAGGGTTTAGGTCATAGAGTGTATGACTCTAGAACCTAAACCATTGTATGGAATTGAGTGGTAAGCTTACTTAAGCTCAACCTCTGCTCCAGCTTCTTCTAAAGAAGTTTTTAAGGCTTCAGCCTCATCTTTAGAAACACCTTCTTTAATAGCGCTTGGTGCCTCATCAACTAAACCTTTAGCTTCTTTTAAACCTAAACCAGTTAATTCTTTAACTAATTTTACTACTGCTAATTTAGATCCTCCTGGAGCTTTAAGAATTACATCGAATTCTGTTTTAGCCTCAGCAGCGTCTCCACCACCAGCTGGTCCAGCAGCGACTGCTACAGCTGCGGCTGCAGGTTCGATACCGTACTCTTCTTTTAAAATTGTTGCTAGTTCGTTAACTTCTTTTACTGTTAAGTTTACTAATTGTTCTGCGAAATCTTTTAAATCTGCCATTTTTCTATCGTTTTAATAATTTTTTAATTTAATATATATTTGTAAAAAGTGCGTACACATTTATGTTATCCCTCTTTTTGAGATAACGTTTTAAGGATGCCTGATAATTTACCACCACTCGATTGAAGTGCTGAAACAACGTTCTTAGCAGGAGATTGTAATAATCCAATAATTTCTCCAATAAGTTCTTCTTTCGACTTAATGTCAACTAACATATCCAATTGATCGTCACCAATGTAAACTGCTTGCTCGATAAACGCTCCCTTTAGGAAAGGCTTGTCCGATTTTTTTCTAAAAGCTTTGATTACTTTTGCTGGTGCATTCCCAGTTTCAGAATACATTACAGAGGTGTTACCTTTTAAAATACTTGGTAAATCCCCGAAATCTTTATCTGAAGCTTCCATTGCTTTTTCAAGCAAGGTGTTCTTTACTACTGCTAACTTTATGTTTGCTTTAAAGCAAGCACGTCTTAGAGCTGAAGTAGTTCCCGCGTTTAAACCTGATATATCTGTTAGATATAAATTTGAATTCTCAGCTAATTCTACAGTCAACGCTTCGATTACTTTTGATTTTTCTTCTCTTGTCATAATAAAATTGTTTAACTACTAACTTTTGAATCCACAGCAATACTAGGGCTCATTGTGCTTGACATAAAAATGCTTTTCACATAAACTCCTTTTGCTGATGTTGGTTTTAACTTCATTATAGTTGATAATAACTCTTGAGCGTTCTCTTGAATTTTATCTGCAGAAAAAGATGTTTTACCAACTGCTGCATGTACAATTCCAGTTTTATCAACTTTGAAATCTATTTTTCCTGCTTTAACTTCTGTTACTGCTTTAGCAACATCCATTGTTACAGTTCCTGTCTTTGGGTTTGGCATTAAACCACGAGGACCTAATACACGACCTAATGGTCCTAATTTACCCATAACACTTGGCATTGTTATGATGACGTCAACGTCTGTCCAGCCACCTTTAATTTTTTCAAGGTATTCATCTAAACCAACGTAATCAGCACCAGCATCTTTAGCTTCCTGAGCTTTATCAGGAGTTACTAATGCAAGTACTTTCATATTTTTACCAGTTCCATGCGGAAGAGATACAATCCCTCTTACCATTTGATTAGCTTTTCGAGGATCTACTCCTAAACGAATTGCTAAATCAACAGATGCATCAAACTTTGTGTTTGTAATATCTTTTACCAAAACTGAAGCCTCTTGAAGGCTGTAAATTTTACTCTTATCAATTTTAGCAACTGCTTCCTTTTGCTTTTTTGTTAATCTTGCCATTTCAAATAATTTTGATTAATTGGGTGCTTCACCACCTTTAACAGTTATACCCATTGATCTGGCTGTTCCTGCTACCATTTTCATAGCAGACCCAATCGTAAATGCATTTAAATCTACCATTTTGTCTTCAGCAATTGTTTTAACTTGATCCCAAGTGACTTTTGCTACTTTTTTTCTATTTGGTTCGCCAGAACCTTTTTTTACTTTGGCCGCTTCTAATAATTGTACTGCAGCTGGAGGTGTTTTGATTACAAAGTCAAATGATTTGTCTTTGTAAACAGAAATAACCACTGGTAAAACTTTACCAGGCTTATCTTGAGTTCTTGCATTAAATTGCTTACAGAACTCCATGATATTAACTCCAGCAGCACCTAAAGCGGGTCCGACCGGTGGCGACGGGTTCGCTGCACCTCCCCTTACTTGTAGTTTGACTACTTTACCTAATTCTTTTGCCATTTTTTAATTTTAGTGTGACCCGTTATTATACGTTGGAAGCTATAAACCCGAGTCTTAATATTTGTGTAACAATTATTAAATTTTATCTACTTGCATATAGCTTAATTCTAACGGAGTTTTTCTTCCAAAAATCTTTACCATTACTTCAAGCTTGCGTTTTTCTTCATTAATATTTTCTACGGTACCATCAAATCCATTAAACGGACCGTCGATTACTTTGACTGTTTCTCCTTTTACAAAAGGAATGGCAACGTTTTGATCTGCTTCTAAAGACAGTTCATCAACTTTACCTAGCATTCGGTTCACTTCTGATTGACGTAAGGGAACGGGCTCTCCTCCTTTGGTTTCACCTAAAAAACCAATTACATTAGTAATCGATTTAATAATGTGAGGAATTTCGCCACTAAGATTCGCTTGCACCATTATATATCCTGGAAAGTAAACTTTATCTTTTTGAACTTTTTTACCTTTTCTAATCTGAATCACTTTTTCAGTAGGCACTAATACTTGATCTACAAAATCTTCTAAACCTAAACGCGAAATTTCATTTTCGATATAAGCTTTTATTTTGTTCTCTTGACCACTTACTGCACGAACAACATACCACTTCTTATCCACTTTTGTATTAACAACATTAGTGTTTTCTACATTAGTGTTTTCTAGATTAGTATTTTCTACATTAGTCTCTTCCATCAGTAGTATTATTTGATCCAGTTAAAATATTCTTCAATAACACCTGCGAACACAGTATCCACACCCCATATAGCTAGAGAAAATATAATCGAAAAAACCGCCACAAGTACTGTTAGACTTTGTCCTTCAGTCCAAGTTGGCCAACTTACATTGTTTTTAAGTTCTCCAAATGATTCTTTTATATATTCTGCAATACCTGCCATTGTTTTATATTTTTTTATTTAAGTATATTTACTTTTATCCAAATACCTAGCACGGGTTGAGAGACTCGAACTCCCGACACCTGGTTTTGGAGACCAGTGCTCTACCAACTGAGCTAAACCCGTATTCGACTCTAACATCAATTACTATGCTCTAGCCTTTCAATCTTTTCAAATTTAACTCCTGGTTTTGTCACGCCTTTGGCGTGATACCAACTGAGCTAAACCTGTAAACACAAGTTAAGGTATCTCGATAAATCGAGACACCTTTACAAGTATTAATCTAATATTATTAGTCTAAAATCTCAGTCACTTGACCTGCACCTACAGTTCTACCACCTTCACGAATCGCGAAACGCAGTCCAACATGCATTGCAATTGGTTGAATCAAATCAACTTCAATTGTCAAGTTATCTCCTGGCATTACCATTTCTACTCCTGATGGTAAAGCAATGTTTCCTGTAACATCTGTTGTACGCACATAAAACTGTGGACGGTAGTTGTTATGGAATGGAGTATGACGTCCACCTTCTTCTTTTTTAAGGATATAAACCTCAGCTTTGAATTTAGCGTGTGGTGTTACAGAGCCAGGCTTAGTAATTACCATACCTCTTGATATTTGAGATTTTTCAATACCTCTTAATAAGATACCTGCATTATCTCCAGCTTCTCCTCTATCTAAAATTTGACGGAACATTTCAATTCCTGTAATTGTAGAGTTTAATTTTTCAGCTCCCATACCAATGATCTCAACTGGATCTCCAGTATTTGCAATCCCAGTTTCGATACGACCTGTAGCAACAGTTCCACGACCTGTAATTGAGAATACATCTTCAATAGGCATTAAGAAATCTTTTTCAACATCACGAACAGGTAATTCAATCCATGCATCCACAGCATCCATAAGCTCTAATACAGTATCAACCCATTTCTTCTCACCATTAAGTGCACCTAATGCAGATCCTGAAATAACAGGTCCATTATCACCATCATAGTCGTAAAAATTTAATAGGTCTCTTACTTCCATATCAACAAGCTCTAAAAGCTCATCATCATCAACCATGTCAACCTTGTTTAAGAATACAACTATTCTTGGAATTCCTACCTGACGACCTAATAAGATGTGCTCACGAGTCTGTGGCATTGGTCCATCTGTAGCAGCTACTACTAAAATAGCACCATCCATTTGAGCTGCACCTGTAACCATGTTCTTTACGTAATCCGCGTGACCTGGACAGTCAACGTGAGCGTAATGACGATTGTTAGTTGCATATTCTACGTGAGAAGTATTAATTGTGATACCTCTTTCTTTTTCTTCAGGAGCATTATCAATCTGATCGAATGATCTTGCTTCAGAATAACCTGCATCAGCTAATACTTTAGTAATAGCAGCAGTTAAAGTTGTTTTACCGTGATCTACGTGTCCAATAGTACCAATGTTTAAGTGTGGTTTTGAACGATCGAAAGTTGCCTTTGCCATATTTTAAAATTTATTCTTAAGTTATATTAATATTAGTAATCTTACTCGTATTCAGTTTATTTATTTTTCAAAAAAAAGAGCCAATGACGGGAATTGAACCCGTGGCCTCTTCCTTACCAAGGAAACGCTCTACCCCTGAGCTACACCGGCCAAAATATAGAGCGAGTGATCACGCTTTTCAGCGTGACGACGTTTCGCTGTGAGCGAGTGATCACGCTTTTCAGCGTGACGACGTTTCGCTGTGAGCGAGAGACCGGGTTCGAACCGGCGACATTCAGCTTGGAAGGCTGACGCTCTACCAACTGAGCTACTCTCGCAATTTAATTTATTTAAATGTGGGGAGAGCAGGATTCGAACCTGCGAAGACGTAGTCAGCAGATTTACAGTCTGCCCTCGTTGGCCGCTTGAGTATCTCCCCTCAATTTAAATTATATTTCACTCTTTTAAAGAACGTGAGCCGATGGAGGGACTCGAACCCACGACCTGCTGATTACAAATCAGCTGCTCTAGCCAGCTGAGCTACATCGGCTTTTATTAGTGTTTTTACGCACAAAAAAAGCCCGCTATTTCTAACGGACTGCAAATGTATATATATTTTTCTTGTTTCAAAACATTTTTTGTAAAATTTTCATGAAAATTGACGTAATTTTTCTTTTCGCTTTTTTAACTGTCTTTCTAATGAATGTAAAGCCGTATCTAACCCCTCTTCAAATGTTTTAGAAACCTTCTTTACAACGATGACATCTCCTGGGATAGAGAGCTGTACTTCAAATATTTTATTTTCTTTTTGTGAGGTATTTTCAATCTTCAAATAAACATTTGATTTAATAATTTTATCAAAAAATAAATCTAATTTATCCATTCGCTTCTGAATAAAGTTAATTAATTTTTGATCGGCATGGAAATTTACGGATTGTGTGTGTACTTTCATAATGAGATTTTTAAGGATTATGTTATGTCCTAAGACAAACTCCTAGGATGTGATTTTTTGTATACTTTTTTGAGTTCAGCTACACTATTGTGCGTATAAACTTGTGTGGCTGCTAAACTCGAATGCCCTAAAAGTTCCTTAACGGCATTTAGATCTGCGCCATTGTTTAATAAATGGGTCGCAAAAGAATGTCTTAGAATATGTGGGCTTTTTTTTACTTTAGATGAGATGTTGTCAAAGTAACCCGTAATAATTCTATATACCAACATTTCATAGGCTTTGGCCCCTTTTTTGGTTAAGAAAAGAATGGAGGGGTCAATTATTGTTTTTAGTTTTATACGCGCTAATAGATAGGTTTCTACGGTTTCCATTACGGATGGAAGCAAAGGAATGATTCGTTCTTTATTTCGCTTTCCTAAAACCTTTATATGTCCTTGAGATAAATCAACATCTTTGAGTTGGAGTTGAACTAATTCTATACGTCGTATTCCCGTGGAATAAAAAAGTTCTACAATGAGTTTATCTCGCACATCTTCAAACGTATCGGTATTCATACTATTTAATACGGAATTAATTTCAGTTTCAGAAAACGGTATTTGTATCTTTTTACTCACTTTTAACGCTTTATGCTTCACTAAAGGGTTGGCTTTAATGGACTCGGTCTTTAATAGAAATTTATAATAACTATTTAAAGACGATATCTTTCGATTGATCGTTCGATTGGAAATCGTACGATCAACAAGTTGAACAATCCATGAGCGAATTTGCGAGTAGTTGGCTTTTGAAACTTCTGTGTCTGTAAACTCGTGAGTTAAAAATAATTGAAATGCTTCTATATCTTTTTGATAGGCCACCACTGTTTGGGGAGAATACTTTTTCTCTAGCAGCAAATAATCAATAAATTTTTGGACACGCATTCATTTGGTTTTACCCATACAATATACATAAAAATTTATGAAATTCCCACAAAAAATACATGCTTTCCTATGGGAATGTCATAAAGGAGTTAAAAGTTTTATGCTTCTATCTTTCCTATAACTAAAGCAATCATTCCTCCCATAATGGCTGCAGATACTGCATCAATAGCAACTAGCAGTAAAAAATTAGAGTCTATGTTAGATTCAGACGAATACATGAAAAAGTTCATGCTAAGCGTCAACAGAAGGCCTATTAAGAACCCCGCTTTAGCACCCGAATTAAAAGTTCTAATGTTTGCCCATCGGTTATAGATTAGAGCAAATGCAAAGGCATAAAATAAGCACCCTAGTAAAATGAATAACATGCATGGTTCTGCATCATCTGGGTGAAGATCTGTAAAAAGGTATCCATAAAATAGAAAGCCTAGTAAAAAACTAACAATGGTACCTGTGATACCCGATAATAAAAAAGATTTTGTGTTCATAATTTAAAGATTTGGTTTTATCAAATTTAATAAAATTTATAAATAAACCAAATATTTTAACACTTACCGTTCTTATTTAGAAACCTTTAGAAACTAAAAAAGCACCTTGAATAAGGTGCTTTGAATATCGTATTGATTTTGAAAACTTATAGGTTTTCAGCGTCTCTTAGTCCTTGTATGTATTGCGCTTTTTGAATTTGTGCTCTGCGTTTTACAGAGGGCTTTATAAACTGTTTACGCGTTTGTAAAGATCGCTTTGTTCCCGTTTTGTCAAACTTTCGTTTGAAACGTTTTAGCGCTCTGTCTATATTTTCTCCTTCTTTTATTGGTATTATTAACATAGTGTTTTAACCTCCCCTCTTTTAGATTTCGTGTGCAAATATAAACTTAATTATTGTTTTGCAATACTTATTTCAAAATATTTCTTGAGATGACTACCTTTTGTATTTCCGTAGTTCCTTCTCCAATTGTACATAATTTAGAATCTCTGTAAAACTTTTCTACAGGATAGTCTTTTGAATACCCATATCCACCATGAATTTGAACAGCATCATTGGCTATTTTGACACAAGTTTCACTCGCATACATTTTTGCCATGGCTCCAAGTGTGGTAACTTTTTCTCCTTTGTTTTTTAAAAACGCAGATTTATGCAACAACAATTCTGAAGCTTCAATTTCGGTAGCCATATCGGATAGTTTGAATGATATTCCTTGAAAACTTGCAATGGGTTTTCCAAACTGAACGCGTTCTTTGGCATATTTTAAGGAGGCTTCATACGCTCCTTTTGAAATTCCTAAGGACAAGGCTGCAATCGAAATACGTCCACCATCTAATATTTTAAGCGACTGAACAAAACCTTCACCTTCTTCTCCTAATAAATTGTCTTTATGTATGCGGCAGTTATCAAATATTAATTCGGCAGTTTCACTAGCACGCATTCCCAATTTATCTTCTTTTTTACCAGATGAAAATCCTGGGGTTCCTTTTTCAACTACGAAAGCAGACATCCCATGGGAGTCTCCTTTTTCGCCGGTTCGGGCAATCACGACAGCCACGTTCCCACTACGACCATGTGTGATGAAATTTTTAGAACCATTTAAAATATAATGATCCCCATCTTTTACAGCAGTTGTGTTCATGCCACCCGCATCACTTCCTGTGTTGTGTTCTGTTAAGCCCCAAGCACCAATCCATTCGCCTGTGGCTAGTTTTGGCAACCATTTTTGTTTCTGAGATTCATTACCAAAATAGTAAATATGACCCGTACAAAGCGAATTATGAGCCGCTATAGACAATCCAATTGAAGGATCTACTTTAGATATTTCTTCAATAATGGCGATGTATTCGTGGTATCCAAATCCAGAACCTCCATATTTTTCAGGGATAAAAACACCCATAAAACCCATTTCACCTGCTTTGTGAAGTACATCAGCAGGGAAATGCTGAGACTCATCCCATTCCATGATATGTGGTCTAATGTATTGCTCTGCAAACTCTTTCGCAGCGTTAGCAATCAAATTCTGCTCTTCTGAATAATTAAAATCCATATATAATTTAATTGAGTGACAAATATAATTTAATAATTTCTAACTTTTCCTTAGGAAATTCTTTAACTTTTGTTAATTCCTCAATAGCACTATAACCATCCCTTAACATACGTAATTCTACAATCTCATATGCCAGTTCATAGTCGATGAATTCAATACGTACTAATTGATCAATCGTGGCGGTATTTAAGTTAATTTTATCAATGAGTCGAGGCGTTTTAACGGTAAATTCTTTAAGGATATTCGCAATCACTTCTGGAGTCAATCCATGAATTCCTTGTAATTGTATATCTGAAATAAAGCCCCCTTCAAAGGAATCTCTAAAACGTATAATACGTTCCGAATAAAAAGCACCAATTCCATGAACCTTTTGAAGTTGTGTAGCAGTTGCCTTGTTTAAATCGATTTTTTGTACGAATGACTTGGTCGAAGCAGATGCAATTGCTGGTGATTTTTGAGAGGATTTTACAACCCAATCTGGAAATTTAAAATAAGGGGCAATCTGTTTTAGAAGTGAATCCGAAACTTTGGTTACTCCTTGAAATTCTTTTACCGAATTCACCCATTTATTTTTGGATCTAAAAGCATGAAGTCGATCTATTTCTTTAGAACTCATTCCGAGGCTATATCCTTTATAATCGGTTATATAATTTGGGTTGAAAGGATAGATTTTTGGAGCGGATCTCAGGTTTTGGTCAGCTATTAAACTATCCACCTCTTTTTGAAATTTCAAATAGGTTTCAGTAGGAATATTAAAAGTATCCGTGTGTATTTTATTATGGGACACCCACAACAACTGAAGTGAAATGATAACGAGTACCAACACAACCAATGCTAAGCGTTGTTTGTTTGAGAAGTAGGTATAAAATTTCATTTTGGGGCAACCACGTTTATTCCTTAATAGCTTTCAAATATTTAGTTAATTCTTTTTTAACGACAGGGAATAAGAAAAATAATCCAACCATATTTGGGAAGATCATTGCGAAAATCATCGCATCAGAGAATTTCCATATCGATCCCATACTTGCTGCAGCTCCAATAACTACAAAAAGTAAGAATAATAATTTATATACTAAATCCGCTACTTTTCCTCTACCAAATAAAAACTTCCAAGATTGTAATCCATAGTAGGACCAAGAAATCATTGTTGACACGGCAAACAATACCACGGCAATGGTTAAGAAAATATTAGAATACGGAATGTATTGTGCAAAAGCTTTGGATGTGATTCCTGCACCTTCAAAAGCTTGACCATCAATAAAAACAACTCCAGAACCGTCGCCACCATATTCAAAGAACCCGCTAAAATTAAAAATCACAATAACTAAAGCTGTCATCGTACAAATTACAACGGTATCTATAAAGGGTTCTAAAAGTGCTACTAAGCCTTCAGAGGCTGAATATTTTGTTTTAACAGCGGAGTGTGCAATAGATGCAGAACCTGCTCCAGCTTCATTTGAAAAGGCAGCTCTTTGAAATCCTACAATCACAACTCCAATCACAGAACCGACCCCAAAGGCGGTTGGATTAAATGCTTCTCTAACAATAAGGCTTATGGCATCATCCACTAAACTAAAGTTAGTCAATATGATATATAGACATGCCACAACATACATGACAGCCATAAAAGGCACTACTTTTTCAGTAACTTGAGCAATTCGTTTGATCCCTCCAATAATTATTATACCAACGAGTGCTGCTAATACAATACCAACAATCGCTCCTGCGGCTGTACTCTCCCAATTAAATAATTCTTTTATAACAATGGTTGCTTGATTGGATTGTGCGGCATTACCTCCACCAAAAGAACCTCCAATACAAAAGACCGCAAAAATAGCCGCAATTACCTTCCCTATTTTGGCAAAGCCTCTTGATTTTAATCCTTTACTTATATAGTACATAGGGCCGCCGTAAACGGTTCCATCCTCACCCACATCTCTGAACTGAACCCCCAAAGTACACTCAACAAATTTTGTTGACATTCCTAGTAATCCACAAACAATCATCCAAAAAGTTGCCCCTGGACCTCCTAAGGCAATTGCCAAAGCAACCCCTGCAATATTTCCATTTCCAACGGTTCCTGAGACTGCTGTTGCTAAGGCTTGAAAATGACTCACTTCTCCATCGGCACTTTCATCTTTAATTGTTTCTATGGAATCGCCACCAGGAGTAGAGTCTCCGTACATAGCTTCTGACACGCCATGGTCTATATGGTCATACTTCCCCCTTACAACATTAACTGCTTTTCCGAAAAATCGAATGTTTGGAAACCCAAAATAAATCGTAAAAAACAATGCACTACCAACTAACAAAACCAGTACAAACGGAATTGAGAATGTATCTCCTTCATAGACTATAAAGAAAATAGCATCAAAAAAGGCATCTGCGACAGGCTGAAATGCTTCATCAATTCTCTGATCTAACCCTTTTTCTTGGGCAGAAGATACAAATGGTAATATCAAAGCAATTAGTGTTTGAATGTATGTTTTCATAGAAATTTTTTGTGTTGGTGGTTAATAGCGAACAATATGATGAAAAAAAATGAAATATTAAAATCTAGCAGTGGTTTAAAGAGTGAAACCTTTTAGGATTATTAAATATCAATATTAAAGGTGCTATTCAAATTTTGAATTTGTTCTGGACGTCCCAAAACAATCACTTTAGAATTCGGAACTAATTTTTGATTGGCTTCTGGATTGATGATATAATGTCCTTTTTCGTCCTTAAAACCAATGACACTACACCCTGTTTTTTTTCGTAAATCTAAGTCTTGAATGGTTTTGATATTGGAAGTATCGTATAACTTTTCAACGGCAATTTCCTCAATATTAATAGTTGTTTGTCCGATGATAGAAAGGTTATCAATAAACTCAAGCAGATCGGGAACAACGACTAAAGAAGCCATGTGATCTCCGCCAATTTTATCGGGTAAAATAACATTATTCGCGCCTGCTAATTTAAGTTTACTGTAAGAAGATTCGTTGGATGCACGACTGATAATACGAATGGTTTTGTTCATTTGACGTGCAGACAATACCACAAATACATTGTCCGAATCGTTGGGCAAAGCAGATATTAAACACTCGGCGCGTTGAATCCCTGCTGATTGAAGGACCTCATCTTCATTGGCATTTCCTAAAACAAAGAGAATGCCTTCATTTTGATGTTTGTCAATAATTTCTTTATCTGATTCTACAACCACAAAAGTACGATTGTGTGTTCCTAATTTTTTAGCCGCTTGTTGGCCATTTCTTCCAAATCCACATATGACAATATGATTGGATAGTGCATCAATTTTTTTTTGCATCTTCTTACGTTTTAGTTCGGAAATATCATTTTTAGAAATCATATATTCTGTAATAATTTTAAGTGCATACCCCACAATAATTACACTGGTTAGTATCAAGAAAATAGTAAATATTTTGGCCTCTGGATCTAATGGAAATACTTCGCCGAACCCAACAGTGGTTATGGTTATGACAGTCATATAAACCGCATCGATCCAAGAGTATTCAGAAATTATTTTAAAACCAATAACCCCCGTAAAAAGCAGCAATATCAACAACAGCATTGCGGTGTTTATTTTGGATCGAAATAGTTTTAAAAACGAATTATCCATAGATGTTAGATGTCAAAAACTGAAGTTCTTTTGGTGTATATCAAGTCTTTTATACGCATCCAAAATGCCAAAAATAAATAAAATGCGAACCCAAAACCTAGTGTTGCAAATGTGAGGTAAATGAAGGACGTTCGAACCACTTTGGCACGCATTCCAAAACGGTCGGCGATGCGCTGACAGACGTAGAATCCATATTTTTGTAAATTGTAAAGTCCGTTGTAAAATAACTTCATATTGCAATTTATGAATTTCGATTCAAAAGTGCACTACCAATCGCACATTGAAGGCATTTATTTTTTGAACAATACTGTTGTTTTAATTGAATCAACGCCTGAGAATCTAAAGCGGTCTTTTCAAACGCATAGATGGAGTGAAATTTATCGACAATACTATTGTGCTCCATGGGAATTGTACGCATGATCTCTAAAACATCTTCTTGGCTGGTATGCCGATTGAATTTATTATATGCAAACTTAATTGGAACTATTGTGTTGATAATTAGTAGATTAATAAATGCTTTTGTCAACTTTTTTGGAGTTGATTTAGAAGGTTTCTCAAAGGTATAATGGGTATCCCAAAACTTGGAGGTGCCACCCTCAAAAATGGTGTGTATTTGATCTAAGGACTGTGCTTCAATAATGCTTGAAAATAAATTTAATGACCGACTGTAGAGTGCTGCTAATTGTGCCAATCGAATGCTTGGGAAATTTGGCGGACGCAATCGAAAGAATTGCACTGGCAATACCCCTTCTCTTGAAAGTGAGAATTTATTTTTTAGGAATTCATAGGTACTTTTGAGTTCAGAGATATAAGGATGCTGTGCTTCTGTTTCCAAAAGTCCTGCTTGTCCAAAACATATCGCTTCGAGCAGCAGGGTTTCGTGTTGCGATTTTTGAATGGTTGAAAACTCCATTGATTTTGCAATGCTCAAAAAGGCTTCACCATTGACTTTAAGTCCAAAGTTTTTTGCCAATTGCCAAAACAATACGGCTTCCCAATTGTGTTTGGACTCAAGGAGTTGCGTTTCAATGGCCTGATACTTTCCTTCCAGACGTTCTAAATACAAGCGTTCTAACCAGTGATTAAGGGTAAATTCATCGACGTCCTTGATAGTTAATTCACAAGGAATCCAAGCTTGTTTTTGGTTCAACAGTGTGTTGTAATTTGTATAGGTATGAGGAAGCACATAGTTTTTGAGTTCAAGTGTCGGAATTGGTGTATTGTCCTTTCTGTATATTTCCATGTCATGTTCCCACACCACATGCAAAATCACGTTGTCATAAGCTGCATCTGTTTCGTGGTGGTGCACATACCAATCGGTAGATTTAACGTGGATTTCGACGGTACCTGCCCATAGCTGTGGGCCGATACTTAATTGGGCATTAAAAAAATCGGGGCCTGAATTGACATTTGGCAAACCAACAGTCTTAAGAATTATAGGCTCTTGCGCAGTGGTTTTTAATGATTTGAGGCTCATTTTTTTATGCTGCCAGACGTAATGTAGGAAGTCTTCTTGCATCCTACGAAGATAAAAAAAGTTTTGAGGTGCGCAAATTAGTTGGGACATCTCGGCTTCGTAAGGTTAGAGACGTTGCGAAGTGGGAAAACTTATTCATACGGCTCAAAGTTGCAACGACGTATTTGAGTGAAAGTAATGAGTATATTTCTTTTATTTCTTAACGATTCTTTTTGTAATTGATTCGTTCTCCGTTTCAATTTTTATAAACAAAACTCCACTTTTTATTTCCAAAAAAAACAGGTGATTGTAATAACTGTTATACTTAGAAAGACTTATTCGATATAGCCTTTTTCGCGCATCCAATCGTCATTAAACATTTTACCCACATAACGGCTGCCATGGTCATGGAAGAGAACCACCACCACATCCTCGGGCTTAAAATGTTCTTTCAATTGGAGCACTCCTTTAATCGCAGAGCCTGCAGAGTTTCCTAAAAACATCCCTTCCTCTTTTGCCAAACGCTGGGTGTAAACCGCACCATCTTTATCCGTGACCTTTGTAAACCCATCAATAATTCCAAAGTTTACATTCATTGGAAGAATATCTTCTCCAATACCTTCGGTGACGTAGGGGTAAATTTCGTTTTCGTCAAACTCGCCTGTTTCGTGGTATTTTTTAAACACACTTCCATAGGTATCAACGCCCCAAATTTTAACGTTTGGGTTTTTCATTTTTAAATAACTACCAACGCCTGAAATTGTACCGCCTGTTCCAACGCCCACCACAAAATGGGTTACTTTTCCATCGGTTTGTTCCCATATTTCAGGACCGGTACTCAAAAAGTGTGCTTTGCAATTACTCGGATTGTCATACTGATTCACATACCAAGAGTTGGGCGTTTCTTTTGCCAAGCGTTTGGAAACGGAATAATACGATCTCGGATCGTCTGGTTCTACAGAGGTTGGACAAACGACCACCTCGGCACCAACAGCACGTAAAATATCCATTTTTTCTTTGGACTGTTTGTCTGCTAGGACAAAAATACATTTATACCCTTTGATAATTCCAGCCAATGCCAAGCCCATTCCCGTATTTCCAGAAGTGCCTTCAATAATTGTTCCTCCAGGTTTCAAACGACCATCGGCTTCGGCATCTTCTATCATCTGAAGTGCCATGCGATCCTTTACAGAGTTTCCAGGATTAAAGGTTTCATATTTTGCCAAAACCAAACACGGCAATTCTTTAGTTAAAACGTTCATTTTAATTAAAGGCGTGTTGCCAATAGTTTCTAAAATATTTTCGGCGTACTTCATGACTTGAATTTGCGACAAAAATACATTAATTAATTGGGGATACAAATCTGGATTAAAGAAGTTTTATTCGAATTTAATGGCTTTTACAGGAACGATTTTACTAATTAAAAATGAAGGTATTAACAGCATCAATACACATAAAATAAAGGTCATAAGGTTAAGTAAGACGACATAAGTCCAATCGAGATAAACTGGAGCGACGGTCACATAATACACCGAGGGGTCTAATTTGATGAATTCAAATTGTTTTTGGAGTAACAAAATTCCAATCCCAATAAGGTTTCCCCAGAACAATCCGCAGCCAATCAAGTAGGAAGCATTGTACAAAAATACTTTTCGAATGCTCCAGTTGCTACTTCCCAAAGCTTTGAGAATGCCAATCATTTTGGTCCGTTCGAGAATTAAAACCAATAATGCCGTGATCATATTGATGGCACCCACAAGAATCATAATGCCTATAATTCCGTAGATGTTCGTAGTAAAAATCGGAATCCATTCAAAGATGGTCGCATACTTTTGTTTAACGGTCATTGCATCTAAAGTCGAGGGGGTTTGTGCATACACCGCGTCCCCCAAACGATCTAAGTCGTTATAATTTGCAATAAAAACTTCAAAATTTCCAATCTGATCTTTTTTCCATCTGTTTAGGCGTTGCACATGATTAATGTCGCCAATAACATAGGTTTTATCCAATTCTTCAAAACCAGAATTAAAGATGCCCACAACTGTAAATTTCATAATACTTGGGGGTTGACTTGGATCGGATTTCATGAAATACATCTGAAAGCTGTCCCCTACTACAAACTCCAAACGGTCGGCTAAATACTTAGAAATTAAAACTTCGCTGCTGTATTTTTTAGTGTAGGTAGGAAGGCGTCCTTCAATTAAAAATTCTTTAAAATACCGCCAATCGTAATCTGTTCCTACGCCTTTTAAAAACAAACCTTCAAAATCGGTATTGGTTCTAATAATTCCAAATTTATTAGCAACGGCCTGAACATGAGAAACCCCTTCAACAGCTGTAAACTCAGGATAAAAATCTTGATTTTTAGAAATTGGTACTTGTGCGCCTTCAGAGGCATTACTGTCAAAATTAGAAATTGTAATATGACCATTAAATGCCACCGCTTTGTCGCGAATTTTATGTTCCAAACCAATGCCAGTTGCAATCGCGATGAGCATTACAATAATGCTAATTGCAATGGCTGCAATTCCGATTTTTATTATTGGCGCCGATACACTACTTTTATAGGACTTATTTCCAATAATTCGTTTGGCTAAAAAAAACTCGTAATTCAAAACTTATAAATGCATTTAAATTTTATCAAAAATACAGTTTTATTATTTGTTTTGACACTTCTATCGTGCCGAAACCAAACTAATTCGCAAGCACAAAGTCCTTTGCGTGTTGGAGCACAACAAACCGAAACGTATTTACCAATTCTGAAAAATAAAACTGTTGGAATTTTAGCCAATCAAACTTCTGTTATTTTTAAGGAAGATGGATACACGCATTTGGTAGATTCATTATTGAGTTTAAATGTTGCGGTCAAAAAAGTCTTTGCTCCCGAACATGGATTTAGAGGCATAGCAGATGCTGGGGAATATGTAAAAGATGGTGTTGATTCTGGGAGTGGCGTTCCAATTGTGTCTTTGTATGGTGCAAATAAAAAACCAGATGCTAAAACTATGAACGGTTTGGATGTTGTTATTTTTGATGTTCAGGATGTGGGAGCGCGTTTCTATACATTCTTATCGACCCTTCATTACATCATGGAAACTTGTGCTGAGTTAGGGATTATAGTCCTTGTTTTGGACCGACCGAATCCAAACGGACACTATGTGGATGGTCCTATTTTAGATTTAAACAATTCTAGTTTTGTAGGAATGCACCCAGTGCCAATAGTCCATGGAATGACGGTTGGAGAATATGCCAAAATGATTAACGGCGAAGGCTGGCTTTCTGAGGGGGTTCAATGCACTCTAAAAGTGATTCCTGTAGAAAATTACACCCATCAAACCGTTTATAATCTCCCCATAAACCCCTCTCCAAACCTTCCGAATGCAACCGCAATTAATTTGTATCCGAGTTTGTGTTTATTTGAGGGTACTAATGTGAGTGTGGGACGGGGAACGGAACTTCAATTTCAAGTGTTTGGAAGTCCTTTTTTAGAGGGTTCTGACTATAATTTTGAATTCATACCTACTCCCAATGTGGGAGCTAAAGACCCGAAATACAACGCTAAAATTTGTAAAGGAATGAATTTAAAAGAGCATCCGAATTTATCTCATTTAGAATTAAAATGGTTGTTAGAGGCGTATCAAAATACAGAAAATAAGTCTGAGTTTTTCAATCCATTTTTTACCAAATTAGCGGGAGTAAAATTACTACAAAACCAAATTGAAGCAGGCTTGTCTGCAAATGAAATTCGCGAGAGTTGGAAACCAGATTTAGAACACTACAAACTGCTTAGAACTCCTTACCTACTGTATCCGTTGTAGGTTTTCTATACCCTTGAAATGGTTGTTTTAATAGCTGTTTTAGGCTGCTGTTTTCTGCCTCATTCGGAAAGGTGTCCACCCCATACACAATCTGTTCTCTTTCCATATAGATATAGGTTCCGAAAAGACGGTCCCAAATCGAAAAAATATTGCCATAATTTGCATCTGTATAGGGCAATTGATAATGGTGGTGAATTTTGTGCATATCTGGTGAAACCAAAACAAAACTCAAAAAATAATCGAGCTTTTTAGGGAGTTTGATATTGGCATGACTAAACTGTGTGGCAACTAAAGAGAGTGATTGATAAAGCATGACAATTCCGATAGGTGCACCAATAATAAAAACGCCTGCTAGGGTAAACACATATCGTATCACACTTTCTAAGGGGTGGTGGCGGTTCGCAGTGGTGGTATCGACTTTATGGTCTGAATGATGAACCAAATGCACCATCCAAAGTGGTGGAACTTTGTGCTCTGTATAATGTGGCAAGTAAGCGCCTACAAAATCCATTAAAAATACCCCTACAACAACATAGAGCCAAAAGGGTATTTCTGGAAGCCAGTTAAGAATCCCAAAATCATTTAGCACAACCCAATCAGATGTATTGAGTAATAAAAAGGCCAACGCAAAATTAATAAGAATGGTTGTGAAGGTGAAAAACAGGTTTGGGAGTGCGTGTTTCCATTTGTTATAACCAAATTTAAACAACGGCAATGTGCCTTCTAAAAACCAAAAAAACGTCAATCCAACAACAAGGATTAGACCACGATGGAGTGAAGGAATGGTTTCAAAATATTCAATGAGATGTTCCATATACACATTATAAAGTTTGATAAATATACTTATTTTAATTTAGCTCTTAATGCTTCTACAATATTAAATGTTGCTGGGCAGATTGCAACGTTCTTTAGAGTAAGGTCTGATATTTTTTCAAAACTTTTTCGATCCGTATGGGGATATTCTCGACAGGCTTTTGGACGCACCTCATAAATATTACAGGAATTATCAGCGGCTAAAAAGGTACAAGGAGACGTGTTTAAGACATAATCCTGATCTTCATCCATATGAAGATAGGTATCAATAAATTGACGCGTTTTAATTCTGAAAGCTTTTGAAATACGTTCGATATCTTTCTTGGTAAAAATTGGACTGGTAGTTTTGCAACAATTCGCACACTGAAGGCAATCTGTTTTTTTAAACTCGTCCTCATGCAATTTTTCCATAATGGCATCGAGATTTTTGGGTGTTTTTTTTCTGAGCTTTATAAAAAAGTTACGGTGGGCTTTTTGGTGTTCTTTGACTTTTTTGGAAAGAGATTCTAATTGGTTTTGCATATTGCAAAATTAAGAATAAATAGTTCAGTATTTACTAATGTTTTTTTTGTTCATCCCCCGATTCCTAACCCCTATTTTATGATGAGTAAAAACACATTTCATCCCTTTTACTTATCTTTGTTTGAATTTAAAGGAATCTAGAATTTAAATTAGATTCCCATTTAAAACCACTCCCCATGAAAGATGTTTTTGGAACTGCCATTTTAGATTATCAACAAGGAAATTATACAGAAGACCTCGTCACTTCTACAAGTATTTCGGAAGAAGATGTTTTACCACTCCCCTATTTATTTAGAAATTTTTCTGAGATGCCAGTCTTAGAACAAAGAGCCTTAGAGCTAACTAAAGGAAGTGTTTTGGATGTGGGATGTGGCGCTGGAAGTCACAGTCTTTATTTAAAATCTAAAGGTCTGAAAGTAAAATCCATCGACATTTCAGAAGGAGCTATCAAAACCTGTCAGCTAAGAGGGTTGAAAAACGCAGAGGTCTTAGACGTTATGAATGAAATCGCCTCTTTTGACACGCTACTTTTATTGATGAATGGTTCGGGGATTTTTCAATCTTTGGCTCATACGCCTTTGGTATTGAACCATCTTAAAACACTTCTCAATCCAGAAGGTCAAATTCTAATTGATTCTTCAGACATAAAGTATATGTATCAAGACGAAGATGGTGGGCATTGGATGGATGGCACTAAAGATTATTACGGCGAACTGGATTATACGGTACGCTATAAGGGTGAAACAGCTACCTTTGACTGGATGTATCTCGATTTTGAACGCTTAAAAATAGCTTGCAATCAGGTAGGGCTAAACTGTGAATTGGTTAAAGAAGGGTCTCATTTTGACTTTCTCGCAAAACTAACAGTCGGTTAAAAGTCAAATTTATAACTCACGCCTCCTAAAATCTGAAACCCTTGTACAGGATAATGATTCCAACGGTTATAGCTATTATTGGCTATATTATTGGCTTTCACGAACGCACCAAATTGATTGGTTATTTCATACGTAATTTTAACATTTGCATCTAAAAACGAGTCGAGAGTAACATTAGGAGCAATTGGTTCTGGAATTAATTGCCCTTCAAAATTGGTTGTATCTTGTCTTGACCCCCAATAAAATAGATTTGCAGCCATTATTAATTTTTCTGAGAATTTATAGTCTAAAAATAAAGAGGCTTCGAATTCTGGTAAATTCCAAGTAGTGGGCTGCATATCACTGGTAAATTTATAAAGATCCCCTTTCAGACGTACATTTAGTTTTTGACTCATATCAATTTCTAAAGCGCCTGAAATATTGAACACTTCGACATCATCATACACAACTCCAAAGGAATTTCCTCGATTGTAATTATTGGGTACTGATAAATTTTGAATGCTATGGGTTCTAAAAAGGGCTTTGTTTTGCTCACGAGTAAAGCTTCCATTTAAATCATATCCAATTGTTTGAGAGAGTTTTCCTTTGGTCCCAACAACTACTTTGTAGGGCGTTGAACTTGGACGAATCTCTAGTGTTGGCGACACAAATGGGTTGCTTTGTACAAAATCGAAATAGGTGTTTTGATATAAATCTCCTTTGATAGCAGCATAGGCCACCACAATTGAGTTGATAACAGCATAACTCGCTTCTATATTTGGATAGATGTAAAAGTCATTTTTGTTCTGTTCAGAATCCATCAAATAATAGGTCTTAAACCCTGCTGAAACTGTAAAATCATCTTGAATATACAGATAACTTGGCGCGGCTGAAAACTGAATGTTTCCATAATTTTGAGTCTCTAATCCATTATAATTTTTAGCAAAGCTTCCTTTTAAATAATCCACTTTAATAATGGAATTAATTGGACTGTCAAGCACGTTTAATTGAAGTTTTGTTTCACCTGTAAGTTGGTATTCTTGCGATTCGTAAGCATCCGAGAATTGGTGTAAATGAATTTTCCCGCTTCTAAAAACACCCTTGGTAAACTGCACATCACTGCCCAATTCGATTGTAGAATACACCTGTTTTGAATCGAGAGCTGTTGTTGTTTCAAATGGAAGTCCATACCAATTCACGGCTTGCCGTTGAAATGCTGCCTCGGTATTCCAAACAAAGGTTTTTAGACTTTTGACATAGTTAACTTGAATGTTATTATTTGAAAAACCATCTTCGAGTTGTAAGTCATCGATACCTCCTTGTGACGAATGGTGTTCAATATATCCACCAATACGCTCTCCACGTCCAAGGCGGTGATTTAGGTATAAATTCGCTGAAATCGTTCCATAATTACCATACCCTAAAGAGGCATAATTTTGAAATAATTTTTCTTTTTTAAGTTTATCTAATCCTACAGAATTCCCTTTTGCGGGTGTAAAGGTAGAAGCTACTGGTATCGAAAAAATGGTGTATTTGACCGGTTTCTGAGATGTCTCGTAACTTCCCATTCGTGGGGTTTGCTTTAACTTAAATGCGTCGGATATTTTTGGTGTGTACGGTTTTACTATACTTACAACTTGGGTGTCAACTGTATCTTGAGAACGGGACTCTTTATTTTGTGCGCCTAAATTGTCTGTTTTAAACAAGAGCATCAAAATTGACACTAAACACAACTGTTTTATTAATCTACTATTCATATAATTAGTTTTCATTTTCAGAATCGACTTCAATTGATGCATTTGTTTTAGCGGCTTCAGTTTTGATACGATCCAATTCGACTTGGGCTTCGGCAGTAATCTCTGGAAATTCGGTGAAATTTTGAATTACATTTTCTAAGATATAAGTGGCTTGAAATACATCGTCAAGTGCCAGAAAATTCTTAGCCATAATAATCAACCCTTTGGAAGCATAATATTTATAACTAGAGAATTTTTTAATCAGTTCTTGAACGCTTTCATTGGACGTTTCATGAGTTCCATCAAGATATTTAAAATAGGCTTCAAAATACTGTGCTTCTGCTCCCATCTCTCCTGTAGCAATGGTTTTTACTTGGGCATAGGCAGCACGTGCTTTGGCTTCATTGTTAGTTTTCATAGCTGCACGGGCAATGATAATGTGGGCATCACTCTTAATGTAGGTATCTGTTTTTGAGTTATCGAGAATGCGTTCTGAATACCGAATTGCAGCGTCATAATCTTCCAATTGAAAATAGGTTTTCATTAAATTAGACTGTGCGTATAATCTGTTTTGAGGGGATTTGGATTCCAATTCTAATCGAGATAATAATGGCAGTGCAGTTTCAAATGTTTGTGAGGCTAAGGTTATTTCAGATGCTTTTAATAAGGCCGGTTCTGTAAATTCATTGGTAGATTGTTCGCAAACAAATGTATAATGTGGGAGTGCATTTTCCGATAACTCACTCTTATAATATAATTCTGCAAGATAAAAATGAGCTTTAAGAAGGTGTTTTCCTGCAGAAAAACGAGCAATATAGCCGTTAAACAAGTCGATGGCCTTGGCGGTATTATTGTCTAAGTATTGTTTTTCAGCTGCTTCATAAGTGGCTTCATCCAATTCGGTATCTGTTACCCCAACATACTCCAGGGTTTGAACCCAAGCGGCATAGCTTTCAACTTGACCTAAATCAATATAAATTGAGCGCGAAGTACTAATCGCTTGAAACGCTTCGGGTGTGGATGGATAGTTGACTGCGACCTTGTTTAAGTTATCAAGTGCAGCTTTAGAATCCCCTCGATTGTATAACATCAACCCTTTGCGAAGCAATGCTTTAGATACCAATACACTAGATGAATAATCAGTGATTAATTGACTGTAATAAGGGAGTGCTTTTTCGGGCATTCCTTGATTGACATAGGTATTTGCCAATTCAAACAAAGCTTGGTCTTTAAGATGTGATTTTTTAAATTTCAGCACTTTATTTAAGCCTATAATTTTATCAGAAATTTGACCTAAATAGCCATGACTTACGGCAATCTGGAAGGTGGCATAATCCAACTCTATTCGACCCAATTTTAAAGCGGCTCCATAAGCGTCAATACCAGGGCTGTATTGAGTCGTTACAAAATAAGAATCGCCCAATCTCAAAAATGAATCACTTAATAAAACTAAGTTTTTAGGTTCTGTAGCGATAAAAGACTGAAAGGTTTTGATGGCTAAGGCGTATTGTTTTTGTTTAAAATAGGTATAAGCTAGGTTGTATTCAAAGTTTTTAAATTCGTCAAGTTGCGGACTTTCGGTATTGTTTTTAAAATCTAAAAATCCTTCTAAAGCTTCCTTAAAATTGGATAACTGATAATTTGATTCGGCTTTCCAATAGGTTGCACGTGCTTTATAAATTGGATTTATAGGAGTTGACAGCGAACGGTTCAAAAGTTCTTTTGCATCTGAGTACTTGGCGTTATTATACACTTCTAAAGCTCTAAAAAAAGCAACTTTTTGATAGGCTTCTTTATGTGCTGAGCGTGACTTATTTTCTAACAACTCCAGTGCTTCCTTAAAGTTATTGGAACTGATATAGGAGTCAATTAATAAGGTTTCTACTTCAATTCTAAAAGCTGATTTAGGATAGCGTTTCAGAAAATCGGTTAACACTTCGGGGGTGGATTTATAGGGGTTTCCAATTTCATAGCTAAGTTTGGCATAATTTAGCCAAGCATCTTGTTGAATATTGGGGTTAAAGTCCATTTCTGAGGCATTTCTAAACGCATTTAACGCTTGTTGTTTTTTGTTGAGATTGACATAACTTTCCGCTAAATGGTAGTAGGCATTTTGTGCAATGGCATTTGAACCCTCAATAATTTTATTAAATTCATTAATCGCCTGTTGATAGTCATTCTGTTTATAAAATGCATATCCCAATTGATAAAAATCGGTGTGATTCCAGCGGCCTTTTTTACCTTTATATGCTTTTAAATACGGAATGGCTTCCGAATACTTTTGAAGATTAAAATAACTTTCGCCAATAATTTTAGAGAGTTCTGATACTTCTTTTGAAGAACTCTTTTCTAATTGTGCAGACGCTAATTCGATGGCTTTTGAAAATCTTCCTAATTTGAAATTCAAATCTGCTTGGTAGTACGATAAATTATTTTTGTAGGCTTCGGTTTGATTTACTTGATTGAAATATTCGGAAGCTTGATCATAATCATCGCCTTCATAGGCCATAAAACCAATGTAATATTTGGCTTGTGAGCCGTAGGTTTGAGACGTTTCAACTTTTGTCAAATACGATTTCGCAGCTTTATAGTTTTTGGTTGCATACAAACTATATCCATACTTAAAATAAAACGGTTCTAGGTTTGATTTTGATACGGATGCTAAATCAACTTTTTTATACCATTTACGGGCATATGCATACTTTGCGTTTTCAAAATAATAATTGGCCACTTCTAAATAGGCGGAATTACGTTTTGTGCTAGAAGGGTAGTCTTCAACAAAAGATTCTATAAGCAATTCGGCGTTTGGTTGATTGAGTCGAACGGCACAATTTGCATTGTAATAGGCGGCATTGGATTTTAAAAATCCATCGGTGGCATTGGATTCTACAGATTTAAAAAGCAGTTGAGCGGATTGATATTGTTGTGTATTGTAAAGTGCTAATGCAGACTGAAATTTGACGGTTTCATTAGTGTAAACCGCCGATTTTTGTGAAAACCCAACACAAAAGAAACACAAAAAAACAAGTCGAGTTAAATATTTTATGGAGGTCATATAGCGAAGGCGTTTTTATTACATTCAAAGATAAAATATTATCAATTGTATAACGGAAAAAGTATAGCTAAATTATACGTTGATTAAAATATAAATTGAAAGAAGCCCGTTTAATACAAGTGATATTTGATAATTGAGTCAAATAGTAATACTTTTATAAAAAATTAATTTTAAGGGGAAATACATGTCAAATTCGGTATTAAAATTAGAAAACGTTTCCATTTTTCAGAATGACAATTTAATCTTGAGTGAGGTCAATGTCGATGTTAAAGAGGGAGAGTTTGTGTATTTAATTGGAAAAACAGGTTCAGGAAAGAGTAGTTTTTTAAAAACGCTGTACGGCGATTTAAAATTGAATAATGGTTCTGGATCCATCGTTGAGTTTGATTTAAAAACTCTGAAAGAAAAAGACATTCCTTTTTTAAGACGAAAATTAGGAGTTGTATTTCAAGATTTTAAACTTCTAAACGAACTCACTATTGTTGGCAACCTCGAATTTGTATTAAAGGCGACAGGTTGGAAAGACAAAGGATTAATTAGTGCCAAGATTGAAGCGGTTCTTACAAAGGTGAATATGCAGACTAAAGGCGCTAAATTCCCTTACGAACTTTCGGGGGGCGAACAACAACGTGTGGCAATTGCTAGAGCTTTACTCAACGATCCAAAATTAATTTTGGCAGATGAGCCTACGGGGAATCTTGATCCACAAACAAGTGTAGAAGTGATGGAAGTACTTTTGGAACTCAACAAAAAAGGACATACTATTTTTATGGCAACCCACGATTATGCTTTGATTTTAAAATATCCTAGTAAAACGCTTAAATGTGAAGACTCGAAAGTCTTTGAGGTTGTACAACGTAAATCTGAATAATAAATGACGATTCTTTGCATAGGCTACGAGGACAAAGTATCGCGTTTATTTTGGAAAATAAAACGAGAACTTAGTTTGACCCAGCCTCAAATAAATTTTAAAATTTATAGCATTTTTTTGAGTGGCTATCTCTTTAGTTTATTTCGCTTAGTTTCTTGCTCATGGGTCAGTATTACAGCTTGGATTCAAACACGAGTTAAATCCAAATTTTATGGAAAATTATTGGCGTCAGAATCCAACTACAAAGGGGTTGATTACAAAAGTTTGATCCAATACCATACGTTATTAGATGCCAATATCTCCGAAAAAAAACTCCTCATGCAAGCCCTGTCATATATCGATATTTTCTCTAAACAAATCCAAAAACAACGCCCTGAATTTGCTCTGTGTTGGGGAGATTCGAGATTAGCAGTTGAAGCATTTGTAGCGGTATGTAAGGTTCAAAAGATTAAAGTTTATTTCTTAGAATTAGGCCCTTATAACACCACGTTTTTTGACGAATATGGAGTTAATGCTAATGCATCCGTTTTAAAACAATATGAGAAACAACAAACTAAACCTTTTAAGCAAAAAGGTATTAATCATCGAACAAAAAAAGGAACTTATCTAAGAAATCCCATACTGCGTTCTCTAGATTATATTTGCGAATTGGTATTTGATGGACTTGGAGTTTATCCACCAGATATGTTGCGTGTAGTTCAACTTGCGAAGTTTGGGTCACAAAAAGGCAATCAAAATGCAACAATTCAAATTGAAAGCGAACCCCCCGTATTTCTGTTAGTCATGCAAGATCCCAATGACGTTAATATGGTATTTCACAGTCCACACTTTAATTCACCATTTGAAATTCTACAAGCTGTACACAAAAACTTACCTGATAACGCAGTTTTAATTGTTCGTGAACACCCTGCTTACCAAAATTGTAACAGCGATTTATTTTATGATTATATTGAAACCAATGACATACACCTTGATTCCAAATCTAGTTTAGCGTCTCAGATTCAAACCGCTGATGTGATTGTAGTTAATAACTCTACCGCGGGGATTGAAGTCCTTTCGAGTTATAAACCGCTAGTGGTTTTAGGAAATGCCTACTACAAATTAGATGCGATTTGTTTAGGACTGTCACAAAAAGAGGGGATTAAAGAACTCTTATCTGAAGCCTTAAAATACGAGGTGAATCACAACGAAATTGATTGTTTTTTAGAGTTTCTATTTAATACCTATTTGATTTCAGGATCGTCAGATGAAAATCCTTGTGTAGCTGCAAAATCCATTGCTAAAATATTGAATCATCAACCACATAATATTCAATAAAGCAATGCCGTTCTTTTCAATTGTCATACCACTTTACAATAAAGCTAATTTTATTTTAGCGACGCTAAAAAGTGTGAGTGATCAAACTTTTGAAAACTATGAAATTATTATTATCAATGATGGTAGTACCGATGCTAGTTTGTCTAAAGTTGAAGCATTAAAACTTCCAAAATTATCCATTCATACACAAGAAAACAAAGGACTTTCGGCAGCAAGAAACCTTGGGGTTGCATTAGCTAAAGGGCAGTATATTGCTTTATTGGACGCCGACGATATTTGGAAGCCTTCATATTTGAAATCCATGTTTAATCTCATCGAAAACTATCCAAACCATCAGATTTTTGGATGTAGCTACAAAGAATCAAGAAACGGACGTTTATTGGATATCCATACGAGTTTTGAAGCACAACCAAATCAAACATCTTATGTGCTTGAGGACTTTTTTTCTGCAAATTACAATCAGTTCATTGTCGATCAAAGTAGTTTAGTTTTTGAACGTAATTTTATCAAAACACACAAATTTAATGAACATATCGATGTAGGTGAAGATGTGGATTATTATCTAAATTATTTTGCATCTGAGCAAATCATTTTTTTAAATCGTTCCTTAATGATTAAAAACTATGATGATAAAGAACAGTTGTCATCATCAAAAATTTCTGAAAAACGGGTGCCAGATCTCGAACATTATAAAAACCGTTATTCGTCGAATACATCAATCCAAAAATATATTGACATTCAGTTTTATAAGTTAGCCATAAAATATACCTATGAAAACAATAAAAGTAAACGTCAAAAATGCATACTACAAATCAATCCTTTGCACCTCAGTCTAAAACAACGTTTGCTTTTAAAAAGTCCTAAATGGATAATGATAGGGCTTAGAAAGTTTAAGTTTTTAGCCTTAAAATTGAATATTCGAATTACGACCTAATCGGTGAATAGTTTAATCCATTCAGCCATTACTGTTTCTTTAGAAAATGCTTGTATTGATGATTGGGTTTTGGATTTACAATGCTTATAAAATACTTGATCCGTATGCATCTTATCCATTGCAGTAATGAGGGCCTCAAAGTTTTGATTTTCAACTAATAATCCATTTTCTCCATCGATAATTAGTTCAGAAGGACCCGACGGACAATCAAAAGAAATCACTGGAGTTCCTACAACAAGTGATTCTAATAATGTGTTTGGAAACCCTTCTACATAGCTAGACATCACTAAGAAGTTAGCAAATTTCATATAAGTATAAACCTCTTTTTTAAACCCTTCAAGATGAACCAAGTCTTCTAGTCTGAGTTGTTTTATTTTTTCTTCAAGATTGATTCTATCTTTACCTTCTCCAATAATAATCAATGGGACTTTATCCCCTACTAACTCTGTATTAGAATAGGCTTCTATTAGTTTATCAAATTGTTTTGTAGAATTATCTAAGCGACCTACTGCAAGTACATAAGGAGTGTTTATAATGGATTTAGGTGGTATTGTAAGTTGCTGACTAGAGGAATAAAAATTAGGAATATATACTAGATTTTGAAAAGGGTAAATCGATTTCATCTTAGTAATAATATCTCTGGAGGGGCCTACAATTGCGCGGGCCTTATTATACGCTTTATAAAAGCATTTAAACTTAGGGATGTGTAGATGAATTTTATAATTACGAATCGAGAACATCATTTTTGAGATATCAAAAACAAATACATTAAGAAGAAGTTCCATCCAGAAACGACTTCTAATCCTAAAATCGATATAATAATCTGCATTTGCTTTTTGATACGCTAATTTGAATTTAATAAGTTTAGAAAATTGTTTAATTAGTTTTATTCTAGACTCATCAACTCCAAGATTATACAACTTTCCTTTGTAGGGATAGGTAATTTCATTTCTCAAGCAAATAATAGAAACATCGAAGCCCATTTCATAAAGCTCAACAGACAATTTTGCAGCAACACGTTCGGCACCCCCTATCGATAAAGAATCTGTTATTATAGATATTTTCTTTTTAAAATTTTGCATGATAGACTAAAACTATTAAATTACAAAAAATATAATTTATTATGCGAATACTTTTATTAGGGGAATATAGTAACTTTCATAATACCCTAAAAGCTGGACTAGAAAAAAATGGTCACAGTGTTCTTTTATCTGGCAGAAAAGATGGTTTTAAAGGTTTCAATTTAGATATCAGTTTAGAACCTAAACTGTTTGAATTTTATCCTTTTAGGAAAGTAAAAAACCTAATCTACTTACTTTTTAAATTTGATATTTCTTGCTTCGAACTACTTTATATTTTTTTTACAAATCGAAATCACTTTAAGGACTATGACATTGTTCAACTGATTAATGAATATCCTCTAAAAACAACTCCTTATTTGGATACTTTGATTTTGAAATTCATTTTTAAACACAACAAAAAAGTAATTCTATCCGCTTGCGGAGATGATGTAACCTATATAAATTATTTATTATCGTCTGATCTTCCACACCATGTTTTAACGCCTTTAAAAAACAACCCAAAATTGAAGCCTTATTTCAGACACAGTCTTCATTATTTAAAACCAGCCCATAAAAAACTGAGTGATTTTGTTAAGAAAAATGTGTTCCAAATTATCCCAGGAGATTATGATTATGAAATGGCTTACCATCAGCAGAATAAAGTAAAACCCTTGATTCCGTTCCCCGTAAATATTGATAAAATTAGATTTACCCCTTTAGATATTTCTGGAAAAATTAAAATTTTTCACGGAATTAATCGTATCAATTATTACAAAAAAGGAAATAACCATTTTTGTGAGGCCTTGAGACACATTCGAGAAAAATACAAAGAGCAAATAGAAATCATTGAAGTAGAAAGTATCCCTTATAAAGACTACATAAAACTTTACAATGCATCCCATATTCTTTTGGATCAAACCTACGCTTATGATCAGGGTTATAATTCCTTAGAAGCTATGGCACAGGGAAAAGTTGTTTTCAGTGGATTCAGTGACGAGTTTAAATCCCACTATAATATCACAAAAACAATTGGAATTCATACCACTCCAGATGTGAAAGCTATTGTTAAAAACTTGAGTTGGCTGATTGAAAACCCTTCTGAGATTCTTGAAATTAGTAAAAATGCACGTGCTTACATTGAAACTTATCATGATTATGAAAAAGTAGCTAAAACTTATGTAGATACGTGGAACTCTTAATTAGGAAAATCGCTTTTTAAACGTTTCAAAATCACGGATATAATCCGCTTCATCAAAGACATCAGAAGCCAAGACTAAACATACTGAACCGGAAGAAAAATTATCGAGTTCTCTCCACATCCCTTTTTCGATCAGCAACCCCTTGTCTGGTTTGTTAAGTGTTACAAAAGTTTCTTCAGTTCCATTGTGTAACTTGACGTCAAAACTACCACTAAGCGCCACCAAAAACTCTACTTGATTTATATGTGCATGTCCGCCACGATAGGCAGTACTAGGTACGTCAAAAAGATAATAGACACGTTTAATTTCAAAAGGAATCGTGTCTTTTTCAATGACACCAAGATTTCCTCGTACATCGGTAATTTTTGGAATGTCAACTATTTTTGGCATATGACTATCTATAAACTAAAAATTAATAATTAAGTTTTTTTCTAATGACTCACGTTCACCTTCCCAATCTCTGCTTATATTTTCTTTAATTAACTTAGCAGGCAACCCCCCTATAAGTGTGTTTCTACCTAGAGAAGTATAATTTTTATTAGTTAAACTGTTGGAAGCAATTGTACAAAAATCTGGTGTTATAGTGTTGGACATTATCGAAACTCTGTTGGAAAAAAAATTATAATTTCCAATCGTTATGGAATTAGTGGTGTGAATTTTTTCGTTAGTAGTTGTGTCAATCATTTGATGAAAGTTGGTATCCATTAACTGAGATTCAGAGCCAATACGAGCCCAAGAACCAAGAGAGATAGAATTGGTACATATTATTTTTCCTTGGCTTGCTAAAGAAGCCATATGCCCCATCTGAAGTTGAGCACCTTTTTTAATATATACAAAATAATCTTTACCAAATTGAATATGTCCATTAACAAGAAATTGACCTTCCAAAAATAATTCGGCGATTCCACAGGACCTTGTAGTCATTTCGTAAGGCTGTCCAAAACCAATCATAGCTGTTTTTAGAGGCGCATCAATAATAATAGAACCTTTTAAAGATGTAAATTTTACACTGCCATAAAAAAACACAGGAAGTTTTTTAGCAATCGAAAAAGGAAACATTTTGAAATTAAAATAAAGTGTTTTGACCCAATTAACCTTGCGCGCAATTTTAAATTTTCTTTTTATGTTTCTTAGACTTTGAATCATAGATCTTACTCCTTTGGCTCCTTTTTAAAAATAGATTTAATAAAAACTTTTAAATCCATTTTTTTATCAAATTGTTTTAATGAATAATACGCAGAAATCACAACCAATAAAAACATTAATACATAACGAAGATACACAGTTTCAACCAAAGTCGCCATAAAGCTGCTTCCACAAATGATGGCACATATCAGAAACGTTCTGTAAAAAGACTTCGTAAGACTTATTTCATATAAATATTTAGTCAAAACTTTTAAAGCAATAAAATGAATAAAATAATACCCTAAAAATCCTATCCCTAATCCCGTAAGCCCTCCAATATTATATGAAATAACACTTATGGTTAAAAAGACAGAGTTAAATATGACGGAAAGTGTGATGAACACTTTGGAATGGCCTTTAGCGATAATAACATAGCCCAAAGAAAATGAAACGGCTTTAAAAAACGTCCCTAATACACCAAAGGTCACAAAGCCAATAATAACATTAAATGTACTAGAATACAGGAGTTCTACTATAAATGGTGCAAAGGTTAAAAACAATACAATCACAGGCGTAATCAAAAGAATGGCTACATCTGCTTGTTGATTAACCGCCACATTCATTTTTTTATTATCTGTATTGATAGCTGCTAATCTTGGGAAATAATCTGTGGACATGGCAGTAAAAATCATACCAACATAAGCATTAACAATTAAAAATCCAGCACTGTAAAACCCAACTGCTTCAAGACTGTCTGTTGACCGTATAAATATTTGAATTAAAAACCCTGTTAAAGCAACAATCATGGAAGTTACACTCATGGTCGCCCCTAATAACAACATTGCCTTACTCTTATGAAATAATTCTTTTTTGGTGAAACTTATGCGTGGGATATCAACCTCTTTTGTAAAAAACTTAAAAATTCCGAAAGTAATTAATGCGGTTCCTATTAAAGCGGGAACGATACCATCTATTTTAAAAAAATAATATAATGGCAAGGTTATTACTAATGATATTGAACTCGATATTAAATTTGCAGAAGCCAATTTTTTAAGGCGACGAGTCCCTTGAAGAATCGCAATTTTACCTTTCGTTAATTGAGTAAACAAAACCGCGATAGATAACCAAACAAAAGCATAAGTATAATCTGTATTTCCAAAAGTTAATCGACTTATAACTTTGGAAAAAACAATGGTAATCAAAGCACCAAGAGTTCCTGTAATCCAGATTATTTTTTCAAGAACAGATATAATTTCAGAAACTTTAGAATTATCAGCTTGCGTATTTTGTTCAGATATCTCTTTAACAGCACTTGTATCTAGCCCTACTTTTGTAAAATCGCCAATGATACGAAGTGTCGAATTTAAAAGCCCAATCACACCAAACCCTATAGGCCCAACAAGTAGAGCAATCGCTTTGGAACGAATCACAGAAATCAAAATATTAAAAACCTGTACACCCCCAAAAAGAGACGTGGCTTTCATTATTTGACTGTATGAATTTTTATTTTTAGACATTGTGTTTAAAAGGCATTAACAACTTCAATCACTGTCGAAACTTCCTCTGGCGTTAAGACAGGGTTTAAAGGAAGGCTCACTGCGTTTTTATGGATCTTCTCTGTGACAGGCAACTGAACTGATTTAAAGGCTTTAAGCGCCTCTTGTTGGTGTGGTGCAATTGGATAATGAATCATTGTTTCAATGCCGTTAGTCTTAAGAAAATTGATAAATTCCTCTCGATTATCTACTAAAACTACAAACAAATGAAATACATGATCTGATTTTCCGCTATAATATGGTAAACTAACCTTAGGATTTTTAATCGATTCTAGATAGCGATTAGCTATTGAACGTCTAAGACTATTTTCTTTATCTAAATGGGGAAGTTTTAAATTTAAAAAAGCAGCTTGTAATTCATCCAAACGACTATTAACTCCAATAAAAGAGTTTACATATTTTTTATGACTGCCATAATTTCTTAAGCTTTTAATTTTTGTGGCAAGTGCTGAATCATTGGTGGTTACTGCTCCTGCATCACCCAAGGCACCTAAGTTTTTTGAAGGATAAAAACTAAAAGCTGCTGCATCTCCTAGATTCCCTGCTTTTGTACCGACTGCATTGACAGCTCCATGTCCTTGAGCCGCATCTTCTACCACTAAAAGATGATGCTGATTTGCAATGGTATTAATCGCATCCATATCAGCAAGTTGTCCATACAAGTGAACAACTAAAACGGCTTTAACATCTTTTGTGACGATCGATTTAAAAGCGGTTGGAGAGATATTAAACGTCAAAGGGTCGGGTTCCACTAAAACAGGCTTTAAACCTGCGTTAAGAATTGAAATTATACTTGCGATATAGGTGTTGGCTGGAACCACAACGGCATCGCCTTCTTTTAGTTTTCCGAGTTGGATATACGCTTTAAAAATTAATGTCAATGCATCCAAACCATTCGCAACGCCAACACAATGTTGGGCATGACAATAAGAAGCAAAATTTGTTTCAAAAGCAGTCACTTCAGAACCTAGGATATAATATCCTGATTTTAAAAATTGATCAAACTTATCTTTAAAATCCTTCTCGTAAGATTGGTTAATTTGATGTAAGTCTAAGAATTTAATCATGTAATGAAAAATTAATAATCTGTTGTGAATAGATACTACATCCAAGTTCTTGTTTTTGTTTAAGTAAACCAGGATTATATCCTAACGAATCATTAGTAGTAACTGTACCCATACAAAAAAATTGTGCGCCACTATTTTTATAATGTTCTATTAAATATAAAAACAGAACATCTATAGCATAATTTTTTTGTCCCTCAAGTGTTGTTGCACTGTATTGTGATTTCACTACTGATCCTTTGTTGTATATTGTAATTCCTCCTAATATCTTGTCGTGTAAATACACGTTATATTGTAAAATTTTATCGGGGAAAAACGAATGAAGTTGTTCAATTTCTTCAAGCGAATGCACAGGTTTTGTTTGAAACCGGTCTTTGAGCATTGGAGTCAAAACGGCTGTCCAAAAAGTCTTAAAGTCATTATCTAAACGAATTTCTAATCCACAATCTAATCCTTTTCGTTGGTGTTTCAGTTTCGTCTTATGAATCTTCACTCCCTTAGAATAATCAATAGCTAGGCTCTTGTGCGTCGTTATAATATTAGATTTGGAGTTTTTAAAAAAAGAAGAAATTGGTATCGATTGGAATTGCGGATAACTACTCGGGAATGACTTAAGTTGAAAGTCAATGACACCATTGTCTTTATAAAATTTTTCAACCGCTGTCATGATCTCCTTCGCAAACACAGCATCAAAATTTTCTAACAAAAGACCTCCGTAGGTTAATCCTTGATGCGAATAAACGGTATTTTTAGAACGGTTGGCAGGAATAAGTCCCACTATGAATTTATTTACATAAATTAGAACAGAAAAATCCTCAAAACGATCACTATGATAGTCCATATAATCACGATAGAACAAAAAAGTAGCGTTTTCAGATTTTGATACAAATTTATCCCAAGAAGCCTTTAAATCAGATTGGTATTTTTTGACTAAAAAAATAAGATTAAAGTTATTTGATTGATTTTGTGAAAATACTAATTTTTCTTCAAAAACAGATAATATATATTAATTCCCATAATAGCTGCGTTGGAAATAATAATGGGCCATGAAGTGGCCAACATAAAACCATACACTACAAAAAACCCACAAGCAACACTGTTAAGCATCCGCAAGTGTCTGATATCTTTCATCAAAAAAGAAATCAATAACACCAACATTGCCAGATAACCTACCAGCTCAGTCGCATGCGTTTCCAAGAAGCTCATTATATGATTTTATTACGTTTACGTTCCACTTCAGTAAGATATATTTTTCGTAATCTTAACGATTTCGGTGTAACCTCAACGTACTCATCTTTTTGAATGTATTCTAATGCTTCTTCAAGAGAAAACTTAATTGCAGGAACAATTTTTGCTTTGTCATCGGCACCTGAACTACGTACATTACTTAACTTTTTTGTTTTTGTAATATTAATAGCCATATCATCCCCACGAGAATTTTCGCCGATCACCTGACCTTCGTAAATACTTTCGCCTGGATCTACAAAAAACTTACCTCGATCTTGTAATTTATCAATAGAATAAGGAATCGCTTGTCCTAATTCCATAGAAACCAGAGACCCATTTTGACGTTCTGGAATTCCACCTTTAAGAGGTTGGTATTCTTTAAATCTGTGTGCCATAATTGCCTCACCAGCAGTCGCTGTCAAGAGTTGGTTACGCATGCCTATAATTCCTCTAGAAGGAATTAAAAACTCACAGACCATGCGTTCGCCTTTCGCTTCCATACTCAACATTTCTCCTTTACGCATGGTCACCATTTCAATCGCTTTTCCTGAAACAGATTCAGGTAAATCAATCGTCATTTCTTCAACAGGCTCACATTTAACCCCGTCAATTTCTTTAATAATTACTTGTGGCTGTCCGATTTGTAATTCATAACCCTCACGACGCATCGTTTCGATGAGTACAGACAAGTGTAAAACACCTCTTCCGAATACCATAAATTTATCGGCACTATCTGTTTCTTGAACTCGAAGTGCTAAATTCTTTTCTAATTCTTTATTCAAACGTTCCTTAATATGTCTGGATGTCACAAACTTTCCATCCTTTCCAAAGAAAGGAGAATCGTTTATTGTAAACAACATACTCATTGTTGGCTCATCGATTGCAATTGTTTTTAAACCTTCAGGATTTTCAATATCGGCAACTGTATCACCAATTTCAAATCCTTCTAATCCTACAATAGCACAAATATCCCCTGTTTGAACCGCATCAATTTTTTTTCTTCCTAAGCCTTCAAAAACATGAAGTTCTTTTATTTTAGATTTTACAATGCTTCCATCGCGTTTTACTAACGAAATTTGTTGTCCTGTTTTTAATTCACCACGAGTCAATCGCCCAATGGCAATTCGACCTGTAAAAGATGAGAAATCCAAAGATGTAATTAACATTTGAGTATTTCCTTCTGGAATTTTTGGAGATGGAATGTGTTCAATCACCATGTCTAACAACGGTTCGATATTGCTTGTTTCCTCTTTCCAGTCTTCACTCATCCAATTATTTTTGGCAGATCCATAAACCGTTGGGAAATCTAACTGCCACTCTTCTGCACCTAATTCAAACATCAAGTCAAACACTTTTTCATGCACCTCATCTGGAGTACAGTTTTCTTTATCAACTTTATTGACCACCACGCATGGCTTTAACCCTAGGTCAATTGCTTTTTGCAGCACAAAACGTGTTTGAGGCATTGGCCCTTCAAAAGCATCTACTAACAACAACACACCATCTGCCATATTTAGAACACGTTCTACTTCACCACCAAAATCGGCGTGACCAGGCGTATCAATAATATTGATCTTAGTCTCTTTATAAACCACAGAAACATTTTTGGACGTGATTGTGATCCCTCTTTCTCTTTCAAGGTCATTGTTGTCTAAAATTAAATCTCCTGTATTTTGATTTTCACGAAACAGTTGACAGTGATACATGATTTTGTCAACCAAGGTTGTTTTTCCGTGATCGACGTGTGCAATAATTGCGATGTTTTTTACATTAGCCATAAGTGCCTTGTTTTAAGCGTGCAAAGTTACATTTAATTTTCTGACTTTTTGTACTGCTTATTAATTTTAAAATACCTTTTAATTTTGATTATATTTGCAGTATAAATTAACAGCAATGAATCTTCGAGATATTCCAAAATTAAAACACACCTCTTCTGATAATTTTTTTTTGTTAGCAGGGCCTTGTGCTATTGAAAGCGAAACAATGGCGCTTCAGATTGCAGAAAAAGTGTGTAAAATCACAGACGCTTTGGAAATTCCTTATATTTTTAAAGGGAGTTTTAAAAAAGCAAATCGCAGTCGAATCGACAGTTTTACAGGAATTGGAAATGAAAAAGCCTTAAAAATTCTTAGAAAAGTTTCTGAAACATTTGACATCCCAACGGTTACTGATATTCATGAAGTTTCGGATGCAGCTATGGCAGCTCAATATGTTGATGTGTTACAAATTCCTGCATTTTTAGTAAGACAAACCGATCTTGTGGTTGCGGCAGCTCGAACAGGAAAAGTTGTAAACTTAAAGAAAGGACAGTTTATGAGTCCCGAAGCGATGAAACATGCCGTACAAAAAGTAAAAGATACTGGAAACAAAAAAGCATGGATTACAGATAGAGGAACCATGTTTGGCTACCAAGATATGATTGTTGATTTTCGTGGCATCCCAACAATGCGTGCTTTTGCACCCACTGTTTTAGACGTAACGCACTCCCTACAACAACCCAACCAAAATAGCGGGGTGACTGGCGGTCGTCCTGATATGATTGAAACCATTGCCCGCGCTGGCATCGTAAATAATGTTGATGGCCTATTTATTGAAACACATTTTGATCCTTCCAATGCTAAAAGTGATGGTGCAAATATGTTACACATCGACCATTTAGAAAAATTACTTACCAATTTAAGTGCTATACGACGCACTATCAACTCCCTTTAGGACATATATATGCAAAAAGCAATACTTGCTTGTATACTAATTGTTTTTAGTATTCAAGGCCAATCTCAAGAAACGATCCTTGAAACTACAGCAATTAAAACAAATTTTAAAACTAAAAATAAAGGGAAGCTCTTCTTTTATTGGGGATGGAACAAAGCCCAATACAGTTATTCAGACATCACCTTTAAAGGCGATGATTACAACTTTACGCTTTACAATATAGCAGCCAAAGACCGTCAAAATCCATGGGATGCAGACATCTATTTAAATCCTACAAACATTTCAATCCCGCAAACTGTTGCTAGAATCGGGTATTTTTTTCATGACAATTGGAATTTTTCTGTGGGATTTGACCACATGAAATACGTGATGATAGAACAACAACCAGCAACCATTGATGGCTATATTGATTTGAATGATCCTGTCTCAGAATTTAATGGTGTGTATAACAATGAATACATCTATATTGATGAGGATTTTTTGGAATTTGAACACACCGATGGTTTGAATTATATAAATGTTGAGATTTCAAGAGTTGATAACCTTGGTGACTATCTAAAATGGAACTCTAAAAAAATACAACTCAACTTAATAGAGTCTTTTGGTGCAGGAATCCTTTATCCAAAAACCAACTCCACCTTACTTTCTAAAGAAAAAAATGATGAATTTCATTTGGCAGGATTTGGATTGTCTTTGAAGGCTGGTATTAATCTAACCTTGTTTAACCATTTCTTTATACAAACAGAATTTAAAGCAGGTTATATTGACATGCCAAATATTCGAACTACAAACTCTAGAGCCGACTCTGCGTCACAAGAATTTTTCTTTTACCAAAGAAATATTTCTTTTGGATATATTTTTCAGTTAGTGAACTAAACTATTTAATCTTTGAGTTGAGGTGTTTTCTCAATAGAATTCAACCCATATTTATCGATCAAATAAATCAAGGAAGTCATCGTAGCTGCTCCTAATTCTAACTCGCGTTTATTAACAGCATCAAAGGTATCATTCGCTGCATGGTGATGATCAAAATAACGCTGTGAATCGGGTCGCAATCCCGCCAACACATTCGTGCTTTTTTTCAAAGGTCCAATGTCTGCACCACTCCCGCCTTTTTTGAAATAATGGATAAGGTAAGGCTCAAACAAAGGCTTCCATTGCATAATTTTATCGATTTTATAATCTGGTCCATCAAAGGTAAAGCCACGAGGCGTAAACCCTCCTGAGTCACTTTCTAAAGCAAACACATGGTTCTCTCCTTTTCGTGTGGCTTCTTTGGCATAGGCCTTTCCTCCTCTCAAACCATTTTCTTCATTCATAAACAATACAACTCTAATGGTTCGTTTGGGTTTAATTCCCGAAATTTTCAATAAGCGTAACACATCCATAGACTGAACACAACCTGCACCATCGTCATGAGAGCCATCTCCTAAATCCCAAGAATCTAAATGCCCTCCAACAGTGATGATTTCATCTGGAAATTGGGATCCAGTAATTTCTCCGATCACATTATAAGATTGTACATCCATTAACTGACGACAACTTTGTTTGATATATAATTTAAGCTTAGGATCGATTTTTAACATACCACTTAACTTTTCAGCATCGTTGGTACTAATAGCTGAGGATGAAATTCGTTTAGAAACTGGTAAATCTCCATAAGACATCGCTCCTGTATGCGGTAAATCATCTAGCCTTAAGTTCATAGAGCGAACAATCATTGCAACTGCTCCTAACTTTCCGGCTTCTTTAGCTCCATTGTAGCGTTGATCGACACAACCGCCATAGGCTTCAAACGTATGAATCAAATCCGCTTGCATCGGACGGTTGAAAAATACAATTTTACCTTCGACCTTTTTTCGATCTAGAGCCTTTAATTCTTCCAGTCCTTGCACCTCTATAACTTCTGCTTTAACCCCTTGAAGAGGTGTAGCAACCGAACCTCCCAAAGCACAAATATTGACTGATATGGTTTTTCCAGGGGCTGTTTCTATGTAAGCAAATTCAGGTGTCCCACGTACCCATTTTGGAACCATAACAGGTTGCAACCAAACACGATCTAGCCCTAATTTTTCTAACTCAGCTTTTGTGTATTCTACCGCTAATTCAGCATTTAAAGAGCCTGATAACCGGCCTCCAATTTCATTGGATAAATAATCTAACCATTGATAACTTTGTCCATTGGTTAAGGAATTTTTATAGAATGTTTTAATATAATCCGCATCTGATTGCGCATTCAAATTGAGCATTAAAGAACAGAAAATAAGGATGACTAAATGTTTCATGTGTCTGTATTTTGTAAGGGTAAAGCTAAACGTTCTGATATACGAAAGCGTTAATAATAATATAAATATTTTTACTTACTAACAAATGCCTTTACATCTGAAACTGTGACTTCAGATTCCCCAAGAATAATCAGACGTTCAACAACATTCCTCAACTCCCTAATATTTCCTGTCCAATCATAAGCCTGAAGTAATTTAAGTGCTTCTGATGAAAAACTCTTTTTAGCGGTTCCTTGTTCTGAGGCGATTTTATGTGCGAAATAATCGACCAATACAGGGATATCGTCTCTACGATCATTTAAAGGAGGTACTTTAATCAGAATAACTGCCAATCGGTGGTACAAATCTTCTCGAAAACGCCCTTCTTCTATTTCTTTTTTAAGGTTTTTATTGGTGGCTGCAATAACCCGTACATCAACTTTAATGTCTTTATCACTCCCAACACGTTGGATGCGGCTTTCTTGTAAGGCTCGTAAAACTTTTGCTTGCGCGGACAAACTCATATCTCCTATTTCATCCAGAAAAATAGTTCCTTTATTAGCCGCTTCAAATTTACCTGCACGATCTTTATTAGCACTTGTAAACGCCCCTTTGATGTGTCCGAACAACTCGCTTTCAATAAGCTCACTAGGGATTGCCGCACAATTCACTTCGATCATAGGCCCTTTGGAACGGTCACTTTTTTGATGCAACCAATGAGCTACCAATTCTTTTCCAGTACCATTGGGACCCGTTACCAAAACACGAGCTTCCGTTGGCGCTACTTTGTCAATGAGTAACTTGATCGCTTCAATTTCAGGTGAGTTTCCAACCATTTCATACTGCTTGCTCACTTTTCGTTTGAGTCGTTTGTTTTCGACCACCAATTGCTTGCGGTCCAGTGCATTTCGAATGGTATTCAACAATCGGTTTAAATCGGGAGGCTTTGATATATAATCAAAAGCACCCATACGCATGGTGTTCACTGCTGTATCCAAATCACCATGACCCGATATCATAACCATAGGAATTTCTGGTTTAATTTTTTTGACAGCTTCCAAAACTTCAACACCATCCATTTTAGGCATTTTAATATCGCATAACACCAAATCAAAATCGTCTTTCTTGATCATTTCAGTGCCAATAAGACCATCTTCGGCTTCAAAAACTTGGTACTGAGTATTCTCTTCTGTTAGGATTTTTACTAGAACCCGACGGATGGAGGCTTCATCTTCAATGATTAATATTCTAGACATCTGTTGTTGAGTTAGTGTGCATTAATAACGTTCTATTAAAATTAATATTTCAACCATTTAAAAAGTTCTTTATAAGTGGGTTTTTTTCCATACATCAAAATTCCTACTCGGTAAATTTTAGCGGCAAACCACACCGTAAATATAAAGGTTACAATTAAAATCAAAAGCGAAACGACTTGTTGCCATATTGGGACCCCAAACGGAATACGCATCAGCATAACAACTGGAGAGGTAAATGGGATGAATGAAAAAACCGTTGAAATGGTGCCATGCGGATCTTCAACAACAGTAAACACACCCACATAAATCGCTAAAATCAAGGGCATTAGTATGGGAATCATAAATTGCTGGGTATCAGTTTCGTTATCGACTGCTGCACCGATGGCCGCATACAACGAACTGTACAACAGATAACCTCCAATGAAAAACAAGATAAAGGCGAGCATTAAATTTTCAATTGGAAGGCTGTTAAATTCATTGATGAGCATCTGAATTTTATCGGTTGATTCTGGATTAGAAAGTGCTTCATGTACCAGATCCTGTTGAGGAGTTTGAGACAACTCAACTCCAAAAATAACCGAAGTTGCAAACAACAAAACAAAACCCAAAATAATCCAAATAACCACTTGTGTAATCCCTGCTAAAGAGGTCCCAATAATTTTCCCCAACATCAGTTGGATGGGTTTCACAGAGGATATAATGACTTCGATAATGCGGCTGGTTTTTTCTTCAATCACACTGCGCATAATCATGTTTCCATAAATAATAATAAACATAAATAACAGATAGCCAGCGGCCCCACCAAAAATCAATTTCATAACACTCCCCACCTTAGAGGTTTTCACACCTTCAAAGCTTTCTTGGTTGATTTCAACAGTGGTTTTTGACGCTTTAATAAGGTCTAAATCAACACCAATGTTTTGTAATTTGAGTTCGGATAATTTAGTTTCGATTTTAGACTCCAAAGAAGATATTACCGAAAGTGAAGGCGCTTCTTCTGAATAAAAGCGAATGGATTTTGATACGGTTTCTAAAGAGACCTTAGGAATGTGGAGCAACCCATAGGCACCTTCTTGATTTGCAAGCGTTTTGGCAGTTTCTAAATCAAGATCAGAGAGATGGGTATAAATCGTTTGATCATTTGTTTTGAAAGATTCCGATAGAAACTCGGATTCATCTAAAACATAGAGGTTGCGGACCGTATCGTTATTCACACTTGATAAATAGCCCACAAATAAAGCCAAGCCAATCATAACGAAAGGGGTCAAAAAGGTCATAAGGACAAACGCCTTGTTTCGTACTTTAGTCAAATACTCACGTTTGATAATTAATGGAAGGTGATTCATGAGTGGTTGTTTTGAATGGTTTGAATAAAAATATCATTTGCATTTGGAATTAATTCCTTAAAATGCAAGACTTGAGATTGAGCGGTTAAAAATGCTAACAAATCATTAGAAGTCCCTTCTGTTCCTAAGGAAATATTCAGTTTTAAGTCATCGTGCAACGATTTAAATTCTGCTGGAGCGACTTTAAATTTAGCTTCAATCGTTTGTTGTAAGGCTTTTTTGTCATCCGTCAACAATCCTACTTCAAACGAATTTGTTTTGTAATCGCGTTTGATGTCAATAAGTTTGCCATCTAATATTTTTTTAGACTCATGGATTAAGGCAATATGATCACAAAGTTCTTCAACGGATTCCATACGGTGGGTTGAAAAAATAACAGTGGCTCCTTCGTCTCTTAATTGTAATATTTCATCTTTGATTAAATTGGCGTTGATGGGGTCAAATCCTGAAAACGGCTCATCAAAAATTAAGAGTTTGGGTTGGTGTAAAACCGTGACTACAAACTGAATTTTTTGTGCCATTCCCTTAGAGAGTTCTTCCACTTTTTTGTCCCACCAATGGCCAATCTCTAATTTATCAAACCAGTATTTTAAGCGTTTCTTAGCATCGGAATACGACAGACCTTTGAGCTGCGCCAAATATAGGGCTTGCTCTCCAACTTTCATGGATTTATACAGTCCGCGTTCTTCGGGTAAATAGCCAATATATTGCACATGGTGGGCTTGCAAAGGTTCGCCGTCCAAAACGACCGAGCCTGTATCGGGCATGGTAATTTGATTGATGATTCTGATGAGGGTAGTTTTTCCGGCACCATTAGGGCCTAAAAGTCCAAAAATACTGTGTTTTGGCACTTGTATGGAAACAGAATTTAAAGCTTGAAAATCGCCAAAGTATTTTGAAACTTCTTTGGTTTCTAAAAGGGTATTCATGTAATTCGTTTTGATATAAGACGTACCAATATATGAAAAGTTACACTGAAAAAGAAAAACCTTGCCGCATTACATTCTGAACTGTTAAAATCAGCCTGTTTTTTGGTAAAATGCGATTCTTTTTATATTTTTAAAGATGATTTAGATCCCAAATCTATGTCTTCATAAGTAATTTAACCGAAGTTTTTAGATTTTGTTTTATTGAATGCAATATTGGAAAGGTTCCGATATACGTCTGGTTAAGGTCTTATTAGGACATAGCTCTATAAATACACACATGGTAAATGTGCGTAATTTACGATAGACAATGTTGTTCTACGAGATCAATTATTAAGAATTAAATATATGATAATCAATCTTTTAAAACAATAACCTTAACAATCAAACATATTGGATATATCGGAACCAGTTCCGATATACAGTAGTTGTGCAACATTTGACCAAAATGAAAAATCGAATATTAACGATATTATTCTTAGCTATAAATCTGACCTTATTTGGACAAGAGTCTAAAGACTGTTATGAAATAAAGCATCTCGACTTTTTTGGTTTAGACCAAATGGAAATTATAAAATGGCCAGAATCTGAACTGGAAGGACTTTTAAAAATGGATTTTGCCAAAGACAGAGGTCAATCAGAAATTAAAACAAACTTCATAATTCCGATGATTGTCTACCAACTAAAAGAATATCATCCGAATTGTAACGAGAATATTGACACCAATTATTTCAATCAGATTTCAGAAATCTATTTAAAAATTAGAGAAATTGATTCAACTGAATTTGTAAAAAAATCAATCGCTGAAAAAATTGATTTCTTACGTGATGACTTCTATTCTCAAGTCGATAATGTTGATTATTTGCCAAAAATGACGACAACTTTTGATGATGGTCCTTTTTATGGAGTTGACTATAATGAGGAATCGGAATTGAAACCAATTAAAACACAGATAACTGAATTTGGGACTTTAGTTATTTCAAAGACTGATTATAAAACGATACTTACAAGTAACGACAAAAACGGAAATATAATTTGGAGAAAGACAATAACAGGATTGTCAGATAGAAATTTAACCGAATTACATTTCACAGAAAATCCAATGGAATATAATTCAGTTGCGACTGTTGCTCATATGTATTCGGAAGGAGAAAGGTTTACGCTGTATTTAAAAAGCGATGGAAGTTTTATGTATTACTTTCATTCGTGGTAAAGGAAACAATAAAAAACGTTGCACAACAAAACCTATACGCAATGCCCTTCGGGACACTGCGCATAGCCAAACCGTTATCTTTAATTTTAAAACCAATATTATGAAAAAAAACAAACTGATTAACGGAATGAAGTTACTAATTGTAACAGCACTATTATTTTTCAACTCTTGTAGTAATGAAGAATATGATGGAGAATTAAATTCTAATCAAAACCAAATTACTAACGGAATTGAAATAACAGAAGATATTGCCAAAGAAGTTGCCATAAACTTCTTCAACAGAACTTACAAATCAAGAGATTATTTACTTCGAACAGAAAACCAAAATGAAACTACAGTAGCGTCAACAGAAACAATTAAAGACTTTAACGACCAAACGGGAATCTACATTGTAAACATAGAACCTGAAGGGTTTGTATTAGTTACCTCAAATTCTAAAAACGCACCAATCGCTGCACATTCAGAAACTGGAACTTTTGAACTCAACGAAGATTCTCCAGATGGTTTAAAAAGTTGGATTGCAGAAAATATTATTTTTAATGATATATTGGAAGCAAGAGAACCTGTTGAAGAAGTAGATAAACAATGGTATTATCTGTCAGAAGGTAGAATGCCATACCCTGGAGATTTAGATGGTAACGGAGGTAATCCTGACTATACTGTAAGATATAGTCATACCGTAAACGAACAGGTTGGGCCATTAATGCAAACAACTTGGGGTCAGTGGTCTCCATATAATAATTTCACACCAAATGGTGCGCCAACAGGTTGTGTTGCTACTGCAATGGCTCAAATAATGAGATTTCATCAACATCCAAATACTTTTAATTGGTCAATAATGCCTAATAACCCTGCTTGGGGAAGCTCAAGTACAGGAAGTTTAGAAGTTGCAACGCTAATGTCAGATATTGGAGGAAATGTCAATATGGAATATACACCTTCAAGTTCTGGAGCAGACTCAGAAGATGCTAGAAATGCTTTAGTTAATAATTATGGATATTCTTCATCCGCATCATATTCTCCTTATAATTTTAGTACCGTAAAACAAGAAATAAAAATGTATAATCGTCCTGTTTATATGGATGGTTATCATTCTTATGAAACTCACGGTACTTGGTTTTGGGAATAAAAACTTATCATGATGGACACGCTTGGGTTTGTGATGGATACAAACAACAATATGATGTTTATATACATAATGAAGGAACTCAATATGAATATACTTCACAAGAAAATCGCTATGAATGGTTGTATATGAATTGGGGATGGAGAGGACGTGGAAATGGTTGGTTTTTCAAAAACCATATTTACGTAAATGGTGTAAATATATTAGTTGACGGAAATGCTGTAAACCCAAATTTTCAATATAATAGAGAATGTATATATAAAATTAAACCTTAAAAAATAAAACTATGAAAAATTTTATCTTATTACTATTGACAACTTCTTTAATATTTTCTTGTAGTTCGGACGACAATAATAATGACGACAATTATTATAATTTACAAACTGGAATTGATTTTTTAGTATCAAACCAAAATGGTGATGATTTATTAAATCCAAATACAACTAATGCATATTCAACTGAAAACATTAAAATATTTTACCTAAAAGATGGTATTGTAGAAGAAATCTACAATTCAAATCTTGCACTACCAAGGAATTTTGAAATTGTTTCTCCAGAAGATTCTGGTGAAGAAACCTATTTTATGAGAATCTTCTTAAATAATTTTATATCAGAGAACGCTATAACTTATATAAAATGGAATGAAACAGATACTGACACAATTAGAGCAAATTTTAATAATGGAGATAATTATTCTATTTTGTCAGAAGCTTGGTATAATGAGGAACTTGTTTTTGATGAAACTATAGATACTTTGCCGATAATAATAAAAAACTAAAGATAACATGGTATATAAAAAATAGCAGTTAAGAGCTTAACCAAAGGTTTGGTTCTTTCTGCTATTTTGTTTATAATCTGAAAATTGTCGCCTAAACCAAGGCTACTTTTCATATACGGGAACGATGTAGCACATTCAGCTAAAGCTGACCAAAGTTACTACACACGCCAAAGGCGTGTTCTCGTCCCTTTGGTTATGTGCTACATCGTCCCGCTAAACCAAATTGCTTATGATTAGTAACTATATAAAATACAGCTTTAACTGCCCATCGAGGGAAAACGATGCTACATCAATTGCTAAACGCAATTTGATAAGGTTCTTATCGTCTTTTGAATATTCGAGTAAACTCGATATTCAAAATACAGAACCTCACTTCGTTTAGCGGGACGTTGGCGGTCATTTGTGAGAACTGAATTACATTGAAAGATGGAAGGTAAAATTAAATATGAATTTTTAGCAATAATGTGGAAATACAATTCCCCAGGAGGTTGGTATTTTGTTTCCTTACCCAAAACCTTATCAAAAGAAATTATAGAAAACTTAAAATGGCAGGAAGAAGGTTGGGGAAGAATGAAAGCATTTGCTCAAATTGGAGAATTGGTATGGGAAACCGCAATTTGGTTTGACACGAAAAAGGATACTTATGTCTTGCCTGTTAAGGCGGAAATTATAAAAAAAAGAAAACTAGAAATCAATCAAAATATTGAAATGAATCTTTGGATTTAAAATAAAAAACGAACCGCCAACAATGTGTATAGTGCATAGCACCCTTCGGGATGCTACGACACCATACACAGACCGTTAGTTTTCATTATTAACAACTATAAACTATTATAAGTTTTTAGTTTAAACTATATATTTTTTTTATATTTAAATTCAAAAGAAATTAATGAAATATTACATCTACTTATTAGTACTTATCGGATCGATTTTAATTGTAAATCAACATGCAATTGCACAAACAACTGAGTCCCAAACAGAGCAATTTCAAAATCGAATAGTGGATTCAATATTTTCTAAAACTTTAAGTGAAAGCCGAGACTTTTGGGTAAGATTACCAGATAATTTTCAGCCAGATAATGATGAAAAATATGCCGTGATATATCTAATGGATGGATTTTCACTAGAAAGCACTTTGGAAGCTGTTTATGGTAATTATTGGGGACACTACCTACCACATATGATACTTGTTGGGATTTCTAATCGCAAGAACCGAACAAGAGATTTAACTACTTCACAGATAAAAATGAGACGCGGTAGTGCATTTGACAGTGAAACTGGAGGTGCAGAAACATTTACTAAATTTATGGAAGAGGAACTCATCCCATATATTGATAGTAACTATCCAACCATGGCTTATCGCACTTTAATTGGGCATTCTTATGCTGGTTTGTTTACCCTAAATATGTTGGTTAATCACAAACATCTATTTCAAAATTATATAGCCATAGATCCAAGCTTGGATTGGGACGACCAAAAATTATTGAAGGAAACAAAAGAAAAGCTGAAAACAGAGAGTTATGAAGGTAAATCTCTTTATGTGTCTTTAGCAGCAGAGCAGCTACATATGTGGAATGAAGAAATAACCATGGAGAATATTATGGATGACTCTTCAGAATTTACTTTGTTTGCACGTTCAATCATTGAGTTTTCAAATTATACTAAATCTCAAAAACAGAATGGATTAAATTTTTCATGGAAGGTTTACAATGAAGATTTACATGGTACAGTTCCGTTACCATCAATACGAGATGGGCTGATTTTTCTTTTTGAATGGTATCAGTTTAAATCTCCGCAAAAATATAATAATCCAGAAACCCCTATAGAAGAGTTGGTTTCGCTATTGAAAGAGCAAGAACAAATCTATACCGAACATTTTGGTGTTCCCACTGCCCCAATGATAGACGAAATGTTAAATGGCTATGGCTACATGAATATGCAAATGGGACAACCTAAAAAGGCGTTCATGTTTTTTGAAATGAATATTAGGTATAATCCAACAAGTGCAAATGCTAATGACTCGATGGCAGAGTATTATGAATTTCAAAACGACAAAGAGAATGCTTTAAAATACTTAAACAAGGCCTACGAAATAAGTGGTGACGATTACTATAAAGAAAGAATTGAAGCTCTAAATAAAAAATGAACGAAAATGAAATTATAGAACAACGAGAATCTCATATATCAGTCCCCAAACCCTTTAGGAAAACATATCCTTCACCTTTTCAAAAAAGGACTTATCCGAGCTTTCTGGTTTTGGAGAAAAATGCTCATCCGACTTCATTTTTTCAAAAAACGTTTTTTGTTCTTTGCTCAATGTTTTTGGCGTCCAAACGTTGATGTGCACCAACAAATCTCCACGACTATAGCCGTTTACATTTGGAATTCCTTTACCACGGAGGCGTAGTATTTTTCCTGATTGTACGCCGGCTTCAATTTTTAAACGGACTTTCCCCGTTACAGTCTCAATTTCTATGGAAGACCCTAAAATTGCATCGGGCAAACTCACATACAAATCGTAATGTAAATTGTCACCTTCACGTTGTAAGGTTGGGTGTGTTTCTTCGGTAATAGCCACTAATAAATCACCAGAAATCCCATTTCCGGGAGCAGCATTTCCTTTACCAGATACTTTTAGCTGCATGCCATCTACAACCCCAGCAGGAATTTTTATAGAAACGGTTTCCTCTTCTACTACAAACCCTTGAGAATCTGAATTTGCAGGGCGATTGTCTATGGTTTGACCTGTACCCCCACAGGCATTACAAGGCGCTGCCGTTTGCATACGACCTAAAATTGTATTGGTCACTCGCGTAACTTGCCCTTGACCATTACATACCGAACAGGTTTTGTAGGTCACGCCTTTGGCTTGCATTTTACGCTTGACTTTGACTTTCTTCTCAACGCCAGTTGCAATTTCCTCTAAAGTTAATTTAACACGAATCCGTAGGTTACTGCCTTTCATCACACGCTGACGTTGTCCGCCACCGAAGCCACCGAAGCCACCGCCGCCGCCAAAAATATCGCCAAACTGACTAAATATGTCATCCATATTCATTCCGCCGCCGCCAAAACCGCCGCCACCTTCAAACGCTTGATGACCAAATTGATCAAAACGCGCCTTTTTATCTGGATCACTTAATACTTCATAGGCTTCTGCAGCTTCTTTGAATTTTTCTTCAGCTGCTTTATCATCTGGATTTTTATCGGGATGATATTTAACCGCCATTTTTCTGTAAGCTTTTTTAATCTCTGCAGCAGAAGCACCTTTGCTAATGCCTAGTATGTCGTAATAATCGCGTTTTGCCATCTCAGTAGTGTCCTTTTATATCTTAATTAAATTAGTTCCCAATAACTACTTTTGGAAAACGAATTACTTTCTCACCTAACTTGTAACCTTTTTCGATTACATCAATAATTTTTCCTTTCATATCATCTGAAGGGGCTGGGATTTGTGTAATTGCTTCATGGTCATCTGCATTAAATACATCACCAGCTTTAACCTCAATAAACTCCAACCCTTTTTGCTCAAGAGTCGAGAATAATTTATTTTTAATCAGCTCCACCCCTTTTGAAAGTTCAGTTGCTTCACTTTTAGATATTTCTAACAATGCACGATCAAAATCATCTAATACGGGCAGTAATGCCTTGATTACGTCTTGACTTGCCGTAGAAAATAACTCAATACGCTCTTTTGTCGTACGTCGCTTGTAGTTTTCAAACTCCGCAAACAAACGTAAAAACTTGTCTTTTTCCTGCGCTAAATCGGCTGCTAATTGTTCCTCTGCTGTGAGTTCAACCGTTGGCTCTGTGGTCGTTTCTTCGTTGACCGCTTCATTTGTTATGGTTTCTTCTGGAAGTTCTACTTCCGCTTTGGTTTCTTTTTTACTCATTGTGTCTATAAACCCTATGGGTGATTAATTTTTTTCATAACCAATGGCAAAAGTACTGCCATTATTAATAAAATGTCAAAATGTCACAAAGTATTTTTTAAATTTGAGGATGTTAAAAGTCATCTAAGGAATTAAACGGAGGATTTAAGCAATCAAATCTTCCAAAGCAGGCTCCAACTCGATATAATTAAATTTAAAACCTGCATCTTGAATCTTGGCTGCACAGACGCGTTGACTTTCGAGTGCAATCGCACGCATTTCGCCCAACATAAGTCGAAGGACAAATTCAGGAACGTTGGGTAATATTAGTGGGCGCTGAAGAATTTTTGCTATTAATTTTGTGAGTTCTGTTTGTTGAACTGGATTTGGTGCAACGGCATTGTAAACGCCTTCTAATTTGGATTCAAATACAAACATAAATATACGTACTAAATCGTCAATATGAATCCAAGACTGCCATTGATCGCCAGAACCTAACGCGGCACCAATATATTGTTTGATCGGCTGCATGATTTTTGGCAATGCACCTTCGTGCGTATCCAACACGATTCCAATACGCAATGCTGTGGTTTTAATTCCAAGAGGTTGAAAAGGTTTTAAACTCCCCTCCCATAACTTTACAACTGAGCGTAAAAAACTGGCGTCTGTTCCTTGAAATTTTTCATCATAGTAACGGGTTTTAGAATCTGGATAAATTCCAATCGCACTTGCTGAAATGATATGTTTGACTGGAAATTTATGGGTTTCGATACTTGAATGCAACAACGCTAAGGCATCGGTTCTGCTGGATAAAATAGACGTCTTAGCGGCGTTGCTCCAGCGTTGAGCAATGGAAGCTCCTGCTAAATTAAAAACCACCTCAACCCCTTCAAAACAAGCCAAATCTATTGTTTGATCTTGTGGGTTCCAATAAAATCCTTTATAGTTTGATTGCTGTAAAATTTTAGATTTTCGGGTGGACAAATAGTGTACCGTATGTCCATCCGCCAAACATTGTTTTACCAACGCTTTTCCGACCAATCCTGTAGCTCCAGTAATTAAGATTGTTTGTCCCATCATAACAAAATTAGTGATAACAACTTCTATAAAATTGAATTCAGACAGGTTTAACAATACTTTAGGCTTCCTACCCTATTTAATTAGGGAAATGCTAACATATTTCTGAAGGTTTAGTTGCTCTCAACATCTCCCGTTTACCTGGAGGTCCTTCCAAGCGTTCAACTACAAATCCAGCGGTTTGTAGCGCGCGACGTACACTGCCTTTTGCCGAATAGGTAACTAAAACACCCTTATTTTTTAAGGCATTAAACATGCTTATAAAAATAGAAACTGTCCATAATTCTGGTTGAACTCGTGGACCAAACGCATCAAAATAAATAAGGTCAAAAGAATT
>Ga0181564_10000067_pt1 | contig 74022 bp, 58 predicted proteins | sample 011ome_24_FD_134512 | JGI IMG/M metagenome (GOLD analysis project Ga0181564, IMG submission 134512) | Coastal salt marsh microbial communities from the Groves Creek Marsh, Skidaway Island, Georgia - 011513CT metaG (megahit assembly) | ecosystem: Environmental > Aquatic > Marine > Intertidal... | reverse complement strand
AAATCTGTGCCTGGTTGAAAGTTTCTTTAAGACAAAGACGGATTTTGATTTCCTGTCAGCGATGCATCCCAAGGAAGGTATAGAGATTGCGAGATCAAATCAACCCGATCTGATCCTTATGGACCTGCTGTTGCCAGATATGGATGGAGTCGCCGCTGCAAATGAACTTAAGAAGTTCGAAGAGACACGAGATATCCCCATCATCGCCCTAAGCGCCGATGCCATGCCCTCTGATGTAGAAAGGGCTTTAGAATCCGGCTTCGTTGATTACCTAACCAAACCTCTGAACTTCGATGTTTTTTCCGCGACTATAGAGAAAATTTTCAAGAGTTAAGAGGTTTTTAGGAATAAGAGCCATGGAATAGGAATATGGATACGTTATCATCGATTCGATGGTATCGTTTGGTGTTGTGGCTTGAAAAGCTGAGGAGGTCTGGAAGAGTGCTCCTTCTAAAGTAGCAAGGTCATCAATACAACAAGTGGATTGGGTGCTTCATCGCTTTTGATCCATTTAGAGCAGTCCTCTAATAGGAAGATTGGAAAAGAAAGTACTTTGCCAGATTCCCAAAAGCTGTTCAATTTGTCGGAACATGAGTAAAACCAAGAAAAAGTCGGGTGGAATCCTTAGCGCTTTCCTGGATATCGTAGAGAAATTGGGGAACCGATTGCCCGATCCTCTGGTGCTCTATTTTGGCTTGGCGTTGCTGATTCCCATACTGAGCTGGCTTATTTCGTTTGTAGGCTGGAGTCGGGTGCATCCTGTTTCGGGAGAAACGATCCACTTGATCAGTTTGCTTTCGGCTGAGCAGATTCAACGGATGTTTGTCGACGCGGTAGACAATTTTACCGGTTTCCCGCCACTGGGAGCGGTTCTGGTGACCATGCTCGGAATCGGGGTCGCAGAACGAAGTGGCCTCATCTCTACGAGTCTGAAGCTTCTCGTTAAATCGACACCCAAATCGCTCATATCAGTAGTCGTTGTGTTTGCAGGGGTTATGAGCTCTATGGCTGCGGATGCCGGCTACGTGGTTCTGACGCCTCTGGGAGCAGTACTCTTTGCGGGCATGGGACGTCACCCCTTGGCGGGGCTTTGCGCTGCTTTTGCGGGAACGGGCGGGGGGTTCTCTGCGAATCTGCTCCTTACGAGCCTAGATCCTTTGTTGTCAGGCTTCACTCAATCAGCGGCGCAATTATATGACCCGGACCGTGCCGTGACGGCAGATGCCAATTACTTCTTTATGATTGCATCGGTACTTGTGGTCACCTCTGCGGGTTGGTTTGTGACCGAGAAAATTGTAGAGCCCCGATTGGGTAAGTGGAAACCCGATACGGAGGATTTGGAATCAGAGAGTGAAAGGGAAGGCGATGCCCAGCTTCAAATGATTTCACCTCTAGAACTGAAGGGGCTATGGGGAGCCCTCGTCGCAGTCGTATTGACGGGAGCCGCCTTATTTTTTCTGACTATTCCAGAAGAAGCCATTCTGCGGGATCCCGAGGGGAGTCTGACTCCAATGGTTCATAGTTTGGTCATCATTATCATGTTGTTCTTCATTTTTCCCGGTCTGGTTTACGGGTTGGTTGTGGGCTCTTGTCGCAGTTCAAAGCAATTGGCTGGAATGATGGGCGACACCATGGCTACGATGGGTGGCTATATTGTACTGGCATTTGCGGCGGCCCAGTTTGTCGCCTATTTCCAGTGGAGCAATATGGGGCTGCTGACGGCGCTTACGGGGGCGGAAATTCTGGCTGGGTTGGGGGTGGGCGACTTGCCGCTTATTTTGACTTTTGTATTCCTGGCTGCGGGAATTAATCTGGTTATTGGTTCCGCATCGGCCAAGTGGGGCATTATGGCGCCGGTCTTTGTTCCTATGTTTATGGCTCTGGGTCTTTCCCCGGAAATGACGCAGGCCGCCTATCGGGTAGGGGACTCGATTACGAACATGATAACGCCGTTGAATCCGTATTTTCCCATCGTGCTGAGCTTTGCCATGCGATACGACCGCAAGCTAGGGATCGGTACCTTGATAAGCTCCATGGTCCCATACTCGATCGCCTTTGCCATAGGATGGACCCTGCTACTCGTCGCTTGGTACTTTTTGGGACTGCCACTGGGGCCGGGCGCTGGGATACAGATGTGATACGAGAAGACTTGAAGAGTGGGTTGTCTTATCTGCAATTGATCTGGTGTGTCCTTAATGAGGGTGTGGCTAGATTGCTAGTGTGCTGTCATAGAAGTTCCTATCTAAAAGTTTCGGTTCGAGCAAGGTAGGGTGAGATCGTCCCGATCCGCCGTGGAGCCTACACTCAAGTGGCCGTGTTCTCCTAGCTCAACCGACGCGGCGGATCGGGACGATCTCGCCCTACCTCTAAAAAGCTTTGGCCGTTTTTCCTATCGGTAGCTAACTTCGATTACATCACACTAGCCCACTTGCCTTTTCGGCTTCCTGAAGAGGGTAATTCTCTAAACACCAGCCGCTGCGCCCAGCTGCTGTAGGAGCGTAAACTGGTCGAGAAGTTCCCACTCTTTCAGGATCAAGCCGTTTTGGAGACGACTTAGGACGACACCCTGGACATGTATTGTCTTCCCTGTCTCGGGGATCCCCAAGAAGTCACCTAAATGTGTGCCCGATATTGTGATACGTGTACATAATTTTTCGTCCTCAGCGATCTGGTCGTCAATATGGACGTGGAGATCTGGAAAGGCAGAACGAAAGGCCTGTACAAACGCTCTGAAATCCCCAATGCCATACATCGATTCGGTTGGGGACTGGTAGTGATAGTCTTCGTGCATCACTTCATCCAATACGGACAAGTTGCCTTTGTTAAAGACCTCTTCGATGAATAGGCGAACGGTTGCTTTGCGGTTAGTTTTCATTTTCAATAATTGGCTAAAAGGTTTAAATTGCTTAGATCAAGTAGGGGCGTCTTAGGTTTGAAGCAGCCCCATGATGAAACAAAAGGCAGCAATCATGGCGGCCGTGGTTCGAACGTGATTCCAGAAGGTCCACTTGCTAAGGTAGTCCGACCAGAGGGTTTCTCCTTCCTCAGGTGAAACGGATTCAAGCTGGTTATTCAGAGGAACGTTGCCGAATGCCGTCACAAAGAACGTGCCTATCACATAGTGGAGAGCGCCGACAAAGAACCAGTGCGAGAGGGACCCGCTCCAGCCGCCTAGTGAGAAAACCGCGATAACGGCAGATAGGACCGCAGTTCCAATGAAAACCCCCATTACAGCAGGATTGATCACCACCACATTGATCGACTGCATGGCTCGGATACCTTCCTTTGCAGGTATGCGTGCCAGGGCTTTCATGACAAAGGTCGAGAACGCAAAGAAAATGCCAGATACGAGAGCCGATCCTAGTAGCGCTGTGATGATGAGAATGTGTAGCCAATCGTTCATGACAAAACCCCTTCTAAACTCCAGGTTCCGGCGATTGTTTCTTCCTGAGCGAAAGCGGCAAAGTCGCGTGGTTGACGACCGAGAGCCCGTTGAACGCCGTCACTGAGAGTAGCGTTTCGGCCGTCCAATACATCCGCAATCAGTTGCGCGACGGGCTGGGCCTCTTCCTTCGAAAACCCGTGTTGGACCAATTCCCGGGCATATTCCTCCACGCTTACGGCATGGAATTGAACTTCCCTACCCAGGGCCTTGCTCAACGCCTCAGCGACTTGTGGTAAGGTAAGCAACCGCGGGCCGTTTAGCTCATAGAGCTGTCCGATGTGGCGATTATCGGTCAGAGATGCGAATACCACATCGGCAATGTCTTCGGCATCGACGAAAGGTTCCTGGATGTCTCCCACCGGCATAGACAGGTGTCCATGGCGAATGGCCTCGGTGAAGGACTCGCTGAAATTTTGATTGAAAACGGAGCAGCGAACAATGGTCCAATCCGCTCCAGATTTTTGCAACCTGCGTTCTGCATCCTGGGCCCCTTCTTCCCCGCGTCCGGATAAAAGGACGAGTCGCTTGGTGCCGAGAGCCACTGCAAGCTGGGCAAAATCTTCGACATTATCGGCCGCCCCTAGAAAGGAAAGGTCAGGATAGACGGTGATGTATGCGGCTTGAGTGCCTTCCAGGGCCGGAGCCCAAGTTGACTTATCGTTCCAGTCAAAGGATGTCTCGCTTGAGCGGGAAGCGGCTTTGACCGGATAATGGGCGGCGTGCAATCTTTGAACCACGCGACGGCCTGTTTTGCCATTGGCTCCAATGACGAGGATGCTTTGATGTGTTTTCATCGTAGATGATTTGATTTCTGTTTTCATACCGCCGAGAGTCTAATCGAGTCTTCCCATTAGTGCCATAGCCTGAATGCTCAGGGTCATACGCAATCGTCTAAAATGCAGAATTTTAATATAGATGAATTCAGCGGTCTCTTTGAAGGACCTCGTGCACGCGGTGCCTTTACACTGAGAGGCTTGCTCGCATCGCCCTGGAGTTTGCGTATCGAAGCCGATTCGCCCCTGACTGTCATTTCCATGGTAAAAGGGGAATGCCACATTGCGCACGACAATGGAGAAACGGTGAGCCTTGGGCCTGGCGACGTGGCGATTACGCGCGCACCGGGTCATTATACCGTATCGGACCACCCGGATTCGGAACCTACCATTTACGTTTTACCCGGTCAGGACTGTCGTGCCCCGGATGGGCGATCCCTCTACGAGGAGATGATGTTGGGCGTGCGAACTTGGGGGAACGATCCTAATGCCCCCAACCTAATGCTAGTGGGAAGTTACGAGTCGATGGCCGACATAAGTGATCGATTGCGGAACGTGCTGCCCCCTATTCTTTGGGTGAAAAACGAGGACTGGGATTCGCCTTTGATCCAAATGTTGTGCGATGAGGTGGCTCGTGACGCCCCGGGACAAGCGGCAGTGCTCGATCGTCTTCTAGACATGTTGCTCATCGCTATTTTGCGCACCTGGCTCAAGCGCAAGGAGACTCAAGACCTACCCTGGTATCAAGCGAAGGGAGACCGAATTATCGGCCGAGTGCTCAAGATGATTCACGCAGATCCTGCCCGCCCTTGGACGCTGGCAATTATGGCTGCCAAGGTTGGCGTTTCGCGTGCCGCCTTGGCGCGACGCTTCCACGATGTGGTGGGTGAACCCCCCATGGCGTTTCTCACACAATGGCGACTGGCACTGGCTGCTGACCTTTTGTGTGAACCGGAAGAAACCATAGGCACGGTAGCTGAACGGGTGGGTTACAGCAGTCCCTACGCGCTCAGCTCTGCCTTTAAGCGGGTAAGAGGGGTCAGTCCGAAGGAGCATCGGAGACAGAAAAGCGTCGTTTCTTGAAGGGGACCATCTCGCTTCTCTGAGGCATTTTTCCAATCCCATGTTCCCCCACCTGGAATCAGACGGGGAATCTAATTGCCGGAAGGAAGTCAGTTTTTTATCTAGAATAAGGAAAGCGGATTTGTTGGACACTATCAAAGCCGCCCTGAATTCGAACTCTAGGACCTGCAACACGATCCTTATGAAATTGAAAACCGGTCTATGGCGCCACCGAGTTTAGGCTAAAGGAGCAACTCGTGGCCTGGATGAAGCAGCAGGGCGATCAGGGCAAGCGGACTGAGTTTGACGGGCTCAGTCGCAAAGAAGATCACGACACGAGATCAACTTCATCCAGCCCCTAGCGTTTTCTAGACCTTTAGTTTCAATGAGGACTGAAATAGCGTTCGAGCCGGGGACTCGCATTACGGTGTTTGGCTCGCCAGAACGCCGAGACCCGAAAACGTGCTATACGGAAACGATTACCTTCGAAGATGGCAGGGTCATCGCGCGTTACGATACGCTGGACAATTCCGGCAACACGGTAGTTGGAGAGCGGGATTTGATGCGGGAAGATGGAGCTCCCAATTTGGCGGGAAACTGGACTGAACCGATTAAGAATGCTCCCAACCCTTGGGGTCCCAGCCCAAGATCGGAGGGGCCACCTGCGGGAATTAATTTCGGCAGAGACGGCTCGCCGCAGAAAATTGCCGCTCCTCAACCCGTCGTCTGGGGGCAACAAGCGGAAAGCGCAAGCCGGCCGCCGCCCTATGCGCTAACCGATCTTGCCCGTGAGGAAGCGGACGATTTTACCCCCGATCAAAATCCTCGTTTTCAGTGCGAGCCAACCAACATCATCTTTGACTATGCTTTTGACCAGATGATGAATAAGATCGAACAAACGGGTTCCGCCATGGTCCTCACTTACGGATTCATGGACACGGTTCGGGTGATACACCTAGTCGGAGGCTTTCCCGATGAAATCGAACCGAGCGTTACGGGCTATTCCGTCGGTGAGTGGGAGGGCGATACGCTGGTGGTCCATACCAAAGGATTCAAACCAGGTTTTTTGCTAGCTATTGGCGGACGCGCCACGGAATCCGTCCGGCACAGCGACCAGATGGAAATCACGGAACGCTTCACAATGAGCAAGGAGGGCACTGTATTGACCCGTGAATACACGATTGTGGATCCCCTTTACTTAGCCGAACCCTACTCGCATTCGAATACGTCTTTGTTTTCGACAGAGAAGTTCATTCCTTACGAGTGCGAAGAGCTCAAGGACGATGGTTCGCAGTAACTGAAGAGTCCAAAGGGGTCGATAGCCAATCTCTACGAATTGGACTTGATCGACCACACTTTAAAATTGCGGTAGCGAAATTGAGTCCACTGCATTTGCCTGAGGGCTATTCTGCCAGCGCCTAAAGGGGGTCCATTGACATCGCCATTGTCGATCCAGTCGATGATAGGGCGGTCGTCGACGAATAGCTGTATATGCGCCTCATTCTTGATCAGCGTTACTTTATGCACTCGATCGCTCTCTGCATGGATGCCCGGAGGTCCCTCGTTAACGATGTTTTTTCCTGGGTTCCTTCGCAAGCGAGCCACAGGCCTTGCAGGCAATTTGGGATTATGCGCGTAGTAGGAAATATGGTAATTCTTTAGGGCTCCGTTGTTGTATTGGCTGAATGTCCCATCGCGTGCCGGTAGCGAAGAATCCATTACATCTTCGCCGTCTAACCCCGTCGCCGCGAAAAAGACGATGCATAATCCGGCTTCTAAATGCAGGTTCTGCATTTCCCATTGAGCAACGAAGTCAGAGGGTAGCGTCTCGGGACACCAGAAAACGTGATGCATCTCTTCATTTGGCGAGCGCATCTCTAGCCAACCATCTGCAAACTCTACTTGGCCGGGACCTTCCATAACCCAGTCCTTAACGCTGGCATCGGTATCCATTGCCGATTGGTAGACAAGCTGGTCTGTCCTGACCCCGAAGTCTGATGGGATTTGCGCCAGGCAGAGCGAATAAGCGAATACGATTAACACTAAAGGAAGCTTACTAGCGCGAGTGTAAAGTGGGGCAGAAACCATGGCTAAGGAATAGTTTTAAGTGTTGAATCGGCAATGCCATTGGGGCCAGCCCAAAATCGCCTCTCGCCCAACCCGATGGGTTTGTTGTAGACCCTAGCTTGTCGGTGGCTTCGTTGCTAATCTTGGTAGCGATCTTTCAACCTGAGCTTCGTCGAAGGTCCGAGCGCCCACCCTATAAATCCGATAATGGGCGCTCGGAGATCGCCCGCTACCTTAAGAAAACTCGGGGCGTGCCCCGGGGAACCTTCATTCTGGCGCTATGACCGTTACCTTTTCTTTTCCAATAACGAAGCGGGTCAAGTCGGCCCCGATAGTCACTGGGCCACTGTAAGTGGTCTTTAGGCGGGCCGAAATATCATTCAAAGTCGGTGGTTTGATCTGCCCGTTCGTTAGCGTAACGAAGTGGTAGAGGGCAGCCATTTTTGGCTGAGCCTGCTCAAAGATACGACCGACATCTTCCGGTTCGGTATGGTGGTTAAGGATGGTCCTCCAGGATAATCTCGACTCCAGGAGCTCAGTTTTGGCGGCACCAACGGCATGTATAAACAGGTCCGTGCCTTTGGCCGCCTCTGCCAAGGGCGTATGGTATTTGGTATCCCCGGATATTACAACGGATCTGCCATCGTAATCCACTCGGTAGCCAAAAGCGGGCTTAATGAGTTCGCCGTGGTTGACCTCAATGGCAGTGACTTGGACGCCCTCTTGATCGTAGATGAGACCGGGTTGGATTTCTACCGTATTGGGGGTCACGTTTTCTTCGGAGAACCCCTGGTCTTTGACTCGGATGTCAACGTCCCCTTGGTAGGCGAGCCGTATATGATGCATCATGGACTTAGTGCCTTTGGGGCCCCAGACGTTGAAGTTTCCTTTTCGGCCGCCAAAAGGAGAGCTTAGCCAACCGGTCAACAAAAGGTCTGGGATGCCGACGACGTGGTCTGAATGCAAATGCGTTACAAAAAGGCCGTCAACACGCCCCAAGGGAATCTTCAATTGCCACAAGCGCTGGGTAACGCCGCGGCCGGCATCGACCAGCAGATACTTTTCACCGGCTTTGATGAGCGTTGCGGGACCGAAACGATGCATGAACGGTGGCGGTGATCCCACACCCAGCATGATGACTTCAAAATCCGCTTCATCACTGGCCTGCCCGTTAAGGCAGGTTACCAGGAGAGATACGAGTAGAGCAGCGCTCGCTAAGAGCCTCTTTGTGGTTTTTGTTGGCATAAGATTTGGCTATGTTCCTTTGTAAAGATAGGTGTCCCATTTTACCTCTCGGGTTCCTTCCCCATAACCTCAGAACAATTGAATTTTCTATCAACAAGAAAAGCCGCGGCCCAGCTCGGATCGCTCATTTTAGTAGCCGGTATTTTATCCAACCGATCGGAAGCAACGGAACAGGAGGAGCTGCTCGCCCGAGGTGACTACCTCGTGAATAGCATCGTGGCATGCGGTAACTGCCATACGCCGCGAGGTGACGATCATAAGCCAATTGCCGAAATGCATTTGGCGGGCGCGTTTCAGGTCGAGAGGGCAGAGTTCACGGCCTACGCGCCGAATATCACGCCGGACCACGAAACGGGTATCGGTGCCTAGAGCGATGAAGAGATTATACGGGCTATCCGCGAGGGTGTGCGGCTTGATGGGACGGTAATCGGTCCTCCTATGCCAATACGTGTCTATCGCGAGATGTCGGACACCGATGTTCGAGCGATCGTAGCCTATCTGCGAACGGTCGCTCCCGTGCGAAATAGCGTGCCCCGCTCCAAATACAATATTCCCCTTCCCGAATCCTATGGACCCCCTGTGGATTCCGTGCCCGATGTCTCCCGAGAGGACACCGTTGCCTACGGCGCTTATGTGGCCAACGCTTTGGGGCACTGCATGGAGTGTCACACGCCACTGGTCAAAGGCGCTCCGGACCTTAGCCGAACCGGCTTGGGTGGAAATGTGTTTGTGAAGCCCCATGGTATAGAACTCGTCGCCGTGTCGGCCAACATTTCGCCCCATCCCGAGCAGGGAATCGGCGCTTGGACGGATGACGAAATAAAAAGGGCGATCACTCAAGCCACCAGCCGCGATGGGCGGCCGCTGCAGCCGGCAATGCCCTTCTACTTCTACGAGAAAGTCTCTGGCGAGGACTTGGATGCGATCATCGCCTACCTGAGGTCGATACCGTCCCAGGCCATTGAATAGATCAACGTTTGCTGCTTTATTGCCCCAGCATAGTTAGTTGTTGTTTGGAACCTCACAATTGATTGAATGCTGGCTTCTTCTAATGAGTTCTCACTGGGCTCATGGAAATCAAAACCACAATCCCTAAATTCATACGCCACATTTGCCCGCACGTTATCCATGAAACCAATAATTCCGTTACTGCTTTCCATTTTCTGCTTTCAGCTTGTAGCTACTAGCAAGCCTAACTTTCTCTTCATCGTATCCGATGACCTGAACACTCGTATCGGGCCGTATGTCGACGGTTCACTCAAAATCCATACCCCAGCACTTGACCGTTTAGCCACTGAGGGAGTCAGTTTTGACCGTGCATATTGCCAGTATCCAGTTTGTGGACCTTCTCGAGCATCTTTTATGAGTGGGATGTATCCAGAAACCAATGGGGTTACTGATAACTCCTTCGAAACGGGCAATCACAAGATCGCCTCCCCAGACCTAGCCGACCACCCGACCTTCGCAGGCTTCCTGCGGAAAAACAACTACTACACGGCACGTGTGTCCAAGATTCTTCATATGGGGGTACCCGGTGGCATTGAACGCGGAGAAGCGGGATCGGACGACCCTGATTCGTGGGACTTTGCTGCTAATATAATGGCTCCGGAGACACTGACACCTGGGAAGCTGGAAAACCTTTCGCGGGGATTGCACTATGGCTCCCGCTTTGCCCGTATGATCTTGCCCGACGATATGGATTTTACCCAGGCCGATGTCTTGGCCGCCAACCAGGCCATCGCCATCCTCGAAAACCGTGCCAACCCGAAACCAGAGGGCGCGACCAACCGTACCAAGTTCAAAGAGGAGGATCCGTTCTTTCTCGCGGTGGGCCTGGTCCGTCCGCATGTGCCCCTCATCGCTCCGAAACGACATTTCGCCCACTATCCGGATGATGAGGTCGTGCTGTCTAGCGATACTGAGGCGGACCTGGAAGACGTTCCCGAACAAGCCGCTTCAACCAGCAACCAACGGCGCTACCAAATGAACCGGGAGGAGCAGAAAAAATCCATCTCTGCTTATCACGCCAGTATCAGCTTTATGGATGAGCAGGTGGGCCGACTCCTGGATACTCTCGACCGACTGGAACTCCGCCATGATACGGTCGTGGTGTTTATTTCCGATCATGGTTTCAATCTGGGTGAGCACACCGCATGGCAAAAGAGCAGCCTTTGGGAGGAAAGCGTTCGGGTGCCCCTTATCGTCTCGGTTCCCGACATGCAAACGGCGGGTCAACGCAGCGAGGCCATTGTTGAGCTAAACGACCTTTATCCGACTATTCTAGAATTGGCTGGATTCGCGAACGAAGCCCCTGACATTCTACAGGGAGAAAGTCTGGTGCCATTGCTGAAGGATCCACAAACGTTCGATGCCAGCGATTATGCCTACACCATCGTCGGTCAAGATGGCGCTTCCATCCGCACGTACCGATGGCGCTACAGCCGCTGGGGAGAGGAGGCTCAAGGCAGCAATGAAGAACTTTACGATCATCATCGAGATCCACGAGAAAACCATAACTTGGCTCCGGATCCAGCCCATGCTGAAGACCTGGAACAGCTCCGCAGCCGATTTGAATCCGTTCGTGTCCTCGCGAGAAAAAAACCGAAGGGCTGACTCAGAAAAGCTAAGAATATGAGTTTAATTTATTTGGTCTTCTTCGTAAGTTTATTAAAACCCTCCACTGTCATCTTTCTATTCCTACCTCTGTGATCTTGGTTAGAGTGGGAAACCACTACGTATAGTAGTGTGCGGCAGCTCCCAGAAAAGGTAACTGAGAAAGTATCTATACTATATCATACGAAACCTAGAGAGAACCTGTCGGTGATGCTGTTAGAGCGTCTATGGCCATCAGTAGAATAGGGAGATGACGAAATAACCGTCTCCGCCAAGGCTGTGCTTGCTCAATTAATAAAGCTCTCGATTCAATCAAAATTCCGTATTCATTGTCCGGAGAGAAATCGACGTTAGGCTCAAGCCACGAGAGGGATCGCGATCAGCGCGATGGCGCAGAGCATTCCTGCAAGGAAGGCGTAAAAACTGAAGCGCATCCAGCGAAACTTGGGGCGAAGGACGTCGTTGCTGAGATGGTAGATGTCCGACACCATCAGCTCGGTAATGGTGTTCCGGCTTTCTAGGCTGTCCCGCATCAAGGCTTTGTAGGTGTCCTCGTCGTACTGCCAGATTCCCGAGAAGTGAAGCAGATTGCGCTGCCCGGAGGGATCCGGACGGTAGCGTTTCGGCATGAGACTGACAATCGCGAAAAAGATGCTCAGGGCCGCGGTTAGAATGAAGAGCAGGATGCCGAGACGAATAGCGGCGTTGTCGTAGGCGGAAAGCGCCAGGGGAATTAGGAAGGCGTTGATAGCAATGATGACCTGCGCTCGACGGTCGGCGAGAGAAATGTATTGCACGTGCTTGGACTGGGCGCTGCTCAGTACCGTGCCGCGCAACAGAGCTGGCTAGTTTTTGTGCTCTGCCGGGGGTGAAGGGCTTTGTGGTTCCTCGCTCATTTGTCCCCACAAAAGACTTTATGATATTAGAGGCAAGCCGAGAGGCGTTGCGAAGGAAACGAGCGCAGCGTTGTTTAGAGACTTTACCCACCTAATCAGTAGGGCTGGATGGGATCCGGGAGCAACGGTAGGAACTTGACGCCGTTTTGCTTCAGCATTTTGGACAGTAGATCACGCATTTTCAGTTTGGCTTCATGGTACTCGGATCGCACGGCGAGGTTGTGCAACTCTTCTGGGTCTGCCTCCAGGTCATAGAGTTCATCCAGGTAGTTTTTGTAAATGTATCGGATATACTTATACTTGCCCTGACGCACCATCAGCCAGGCTTTGATTCCGGTCTTATGAGTGTTGAACTTGCTCCAGTCACCGGACTTGTGGGCCTTCTCCAGTTCCTTTCGCATCTGTGCTTCCCCGTAGATAGATCCGGTGTAGGTTTGCAGCACCGGTTGGTTGTCCCAGCTCCGGGTTTCCGGGTGAAGGAACAGTTCGGTCAGATCGCGTCCGTCGAGTTTTGCAGCCGGTTCAATTTCGGCCAAGTGGTGGAAGGTGCGGATAAGGTCTACTCCGTTTACGGGAACCGAGCTGCGTGTGTTTACCGGTACGCGGCCGGGCCAGTGGACAATTAGCGGAGCGAGGAGGTTGGCATCGTAAGGAGCGATTTTCAGGTTAAAGCCGTGCTGCCCCCACGCATAGCCTTGGTCTGAGGTGAATACGACGACGGTGTTCTCCAATTGCCCGGTTGTTTCCAATGCCTGCATGATCCGTCCCACTCCCTCGTCGATGGCCATGACGGCTTCGTGATACATTTTCACTACGTCATCAAGCGCGCTGTCGCCTTTCATCGGTACTCCAGTTTCGGGGTGAGGTGGATTGGTCTCAAGATTCACCATGTGTTCAGGTTTATCGGGGCGAGGCGGAAAAATGTCTTTTGGGTAGTCCATCTCGGGAGCGTCCCCTAGCTGGCCGATGTGGCGGTCTGCTGGAGTGTAAGGGCCATGCACCGCTCCATAGCAGAGCCAAAAATACCAAGGCTGATCGGGATTTTCCGCTCTCTCTTTTAGGAAGTCTATGGTCAGGTCCGTGTAGGCATCCGTACTGTATTGCTTTAGGGGCATCAGTGTGTCACCGTTCATGCGGAGGGACTGATCCCAATAGTAGTTCTTACTATTTTCAGGGAGATGATGCTCCCACACCGCCGACCAGTCCCAGGCCTCTTTGTAACGCGGCACATTCCAGTGCCACTTGCCGATCATACCCGTATAGTAACCCTGCGACCTGAAGTGGCTCGGCCAATACGGAGTCTCCCGATCGTAATGATACTGAAACATGCCGGTAAGCGCATTGCCGCGGGAAGGGACACACTTTGCGCCGGTATAGCAGTAGCGGAAACGCAGCCCCTTCTCCGCTAGGGCGTCTATATTCGGGGTGTCGATCCATGGCTGAGCTTCGGTATAGCAACTGATTGTCCGGATGCTTTGGTCGTCCGTGAAAATATAGAGGATGTTTGGCTTATCCGCGAAGGCGATGAGGTTGGAGAAGAGCAGGGCAAGCAGGATCTTACGATTGTACATCATGGTATTTGGGTGAAAGAAAGATTGTCACTTTACCTTCTTGGTATGCCCTTTGCAAACGCCTTTCGTTGAAACCGCTTTAAACGGTAGAAATCGCTGCGACCCAAGTTTGTTCGGACTCTCCGGTATCGTGGGTATAGGGCTCGCCGGGCCGCCGAGCACTACCATTGCGAATTTTAAAATGAAAGTATGCTGAGTTCTGCCGTGAAAGGCACCGCTAAGTAAATTGACACGCCCAGTCCTCAATCTAAGCGTTCGATTTGCTTTTAGTTAGAGCTGCCGCGTTGCCGTTTGTCTCGATCCATTCTCGGTAGAAGGGAGTCTACGATTTCGGGGTGATATCCAGCGATGTTGTTTTGCTCTCCCGGGTCGGTGTGATGATCGTACAATTCGTATTGAACAACATCACCGCCTTCTACAGCCGTTGTCCATCGGGTAAAGCGGTAGCGATCGGTACGTATGGTCTTAGCCCAAGGTCCAGACGGGTACGGATTGTCGACGTAGCGCCAGGGGCGGTGATAACTAAAGGCCTCTTTAGGTCCAGGCGCTTTCGGATCCTCGAGAACCTTTGAAAAGCTGTTACCGTCTAGTTTCTCAATCCGAAGGCCGCATAACTCCGCAAGCGTGGGATAGATATCCACGGTTTCTATTAGGGCAGGTGTGATTGTACCGGGTGAATTCATGCCTGGAATTCGAACGATCAAGGGCGAGCGAAGCGCAGGCTCGAAGGCGGTGTGTTTGCCCCAAATGTCAAACTCACCTAGATGCCAGCCGTGATCTCCCCATAGAACGACAATCGTGTTTTCGCTAAGGTTGAGTCGATCGAGCTCATTGAGAACTTTGCCGATTTGAGCATCCACATAGCTGACCGCCGCGCAGTAGCCGTGCCTCAGTTTGCGTATATAGGCCTCATCATTCAATCCACCTGTGGGAACATCGTATTGCCCAAGCAGTTCGAATGAGGAGTTCAGCGACATGCCGGGCACAATGTTTTTGGGAGCGTCTTTGTAAGCGATCGGTGGAATCTCATTCGCGTCGTACAAATTCCAATACTTCGTAGGAGCATTGAAGGGTAGGTGTGGCTTCATGAAACCCACCGCCAATAGAAAGGGCTCGTCCTTGAGCTCGCCTAGAGCCTCTACCGCATGGGCGGCGATCCATCCATCTGGGTAAGCCTTGTCGTCCATGGGAACGGATTCAAAGGCGTACCCTTTGTTTCGCGGTTCAGGTTCCGCGGTAGGTCGCTCAATTTGAGCGTAGGCATTGACAAAGTTATGGCGGGTTCCCCAGCGACGCTCCAAAGTTGTGACTTCACTCCAGCTACGAGGGAGGTCATCCAAGCTGCTAACGTTGCTGTGGCTGATTTTTCCGATGGCCCTAGTGCGATAGCCATTTTGCCTAAAGAGGTGGGGAAAGGACTCCGTTTCGCGAGAGGCTAGTTCGACCGCGTTCACCTTGAAGGGACCGTTTCCGTAGTCCGTTTCACGACGAGGACGCAGTCCGGTCAAAAGCGCGTGACGCGAGGCGCCGCAAGTCGCAACCTGAACGTAGTGACGACTGAATATACGCGAGCTAGATGCGAGGCGATCCATGTGCGGCGTTTTCATCCACGTCTCGCCATAGTAATTGATCCACGGCCGTAAATCATCTACCGCGATGAAAAGCACGTTGCGTTTTGAATGTGGGTCACCCCGAGCGAAAACGAGCAACAATAGGCAAGTGAAGAAGGTGAGAGTGGTTTTCAATTTGTAAGCTTAGGAAATTTGAGGACTTAGTGTTGGCGGAATGATGAATCTCGCGTCAGAGATCTATTTTCCTTTGCGTCAGCTGTCTGTATTCGCATTTTCTGCCGATGGCGGATTGGCTTTGGCGTCTTTTTCAACGGGTGCTTGCCCAATATTCAAATACGCCCACAGCACCGCGAATAGAGGTGTTAGCAAATTGAAGAAAGCGTAGGGGAGATAGGCAAACGGATTGACCAGCAGCACACTCATCATAGTGGCGCCGCACGTATTCCATGGCACCAGTGGCGAACTCAGGGTCCCCGCGTCTTCAACGGTTCGAGACAAGTTTTTTGGGTGGAGTTTCCGTCGCTGATAGGCCTCGCGGTACATGCGCCCCGGCACGATGATTGAGAGGTACTGATCGGGAGCCACGATATTGGTGGCAAAGCAGGTTCCTACGGTAGCGGCAACCAGAGCTCCGGTGCTGTGAACGCCCTTCAAAATAGCCGCAGCGACGCTCTCGAGCATGCGGCCTCCTTCCATGATGCCTCCCAAGCTTAGTGCGCAGAGTACTAGAGAAACCGTCCACATCATCTTGTCGAGACCACCGCCTGACAGCAATTCGTCCATCGACGTCTCACCGGTTGAAGACTCGTATCCGTAATGCATGACATTGACTAGGTCAGCAATGTCAGCCTTTTGCAGAGCTATCGCAATTATCGCTCCGGCTCCCACAGCCGCGGTGAGGGCGGGAAGCGCGCTGAAACGCATCACACTCATGGCAATGACCACTGCTGGTGGAAGAAGCAAAAGTGGGCTCAAATGAAATTGGGAAGAAAGCGCTGTCTGCATTTGCTGAACTTCCATTGTTGAAACATCAGACTGGCTCGCTGAGTAACCGATAATAGAATACAGTACGAGCGATAAGACGAAGGCGGGTGCGGTGGTGTAGGCCATGTGCCGGATGTGGTCGAACAGTTCCACGCCGATTACGGCTGGAGCCAGATTCGTGGAATCACTTAGAGGAGACATCTTGTCGCCGAAGTATGCTCCAGAGACGATGGCTCCTGCCACCATAGCGGGGGGCATGGCCAGTCCGTTTCCTACTCCCATTAAAGCCACTCCCACAGTGCTAGCAGTTGTCCAGGAGCTGCCGGTTGACAGGGAAATCACAGCGCAAATCACGCAGGTAGCGGGCAAGAAGGCCTTCGGGTTGAGAAGCTCTAGCCCAAGGGATATCAGATAAGGCACCACTCCTGCCATCATCCAGACCGCGATGAGGATGCCGATCACCATCAAAATGATGATCGCTTTCGTTCCGACTGCGATGCCATGCAGCATTCCCTTTTCGAGAGCTGACCAGGGGGCTCCGTTCGAGCGGGCAACCAGTGCCGTAACGATTGCTGTCATAGCGAGAGGAATATGCGGGTCTTTCCCGAAAACGAGAATGGTAACGCCCATGGAAACGAGCAGGAAGGCGATCGGAATTAGAGCAATCCAAAGCGGTTGCACTGGAATCGGTGGGTCGTTTCGAGGGGCGCTCATGGACGGTCAACCCCCAGGGCTTCCGCGACCCGCTGCATGGGCAAGGCGTGGATTACGGTGCCATTGATTCCCTCCATGGTTTCCGCAGCGGTGAGAGCGTTTAAAATAGCTTCTTCGGTTGCTTGGATCGTTGCTTGGAATAATTGGTCGATTGAAGCATTGTCCAGCATCGTAACTCTTCGTAGCTCTTCGCTATCGGTTTCTTCGATGACCGCGGTGCTGAAGGCGAGAAAGAAGTCGCCAGAAGAGTTTGCTCCATAGCCTCCAGTACGCCCGATGCCAAGGGGGACGCGCCGGCACAAGCGTTTTAGCTGATGAGGTAGCAAGGGAGCGTCGGTCGCGATCACGACCAGAATGGAGTTCCCCTCAACGGACTGAGGCGATTGATGGGTTTCTGCCATTAGATCGTTCAATTGAGGCCCTACGCGAACCCCTGCGATGGTCAGATCTTCGCGGCGACCGTAGTTGGCCTGGACGATCGCCCCGAGCGTGTATCCGCTCGTCGTAATACGTGATGCGGTTCCTATGCCGCTCTTAAACTGATGGCATACCATTCCGGTTCCGCCGCCAACGTTGCCTTCCGCGATCGGTCCGTTTTGCGCGGCATCCAGAGCCTCGAAGACATGTTTTCGCTTAACGTGGTGGCCATGGATATCATTGAGACGACCGTCCCACGTTTCCCCGACGACGGGCAAGGAGGCCCAACCGGTTTCGGTGTCCGAATTGTGAAAGCTCCTGGCTCGTCGCCAGTGAATGGATGCTTCGTAGACAGCTCCCACGCTGTGTGTATTGGTAAAAAGGATCGGCTCTTCCAGAAATCCGGATTCGTCGATCCAAGCAGTTCCAGTCATCTCTCCATTGCCGTTGAGACTCGAATAGGAAGCGAAGACGGGCCGATAGTCGTGGCCCGTTGGCAGGATTGCGGTCACTCCAGTTCGAATGGGGCCTTTGCCGACCTTGAGTTTTCCCGAGCCTTTCACGATGGTGGCGTGGCCGACCGCTACTCCCGATACGTCAGTGATCGCGTTGAACTTGCCTGGGACACCCTCAAAAGGGATGCCCCAATCACGGGCCCGTTTCGCGCTTGCGTAGCCTAGTTGGGCCACGAAAAAGATAGTGAGTACAATGCTTATCAATGATTTTATCATACCGGTAGGAGCCACCTTACGAGTCCAACTCCCCGTGCCCAGCAAAATGTTTCCTTAGGCAGCCCGCGCGACGCTAATCGCGTTTTCTTCGGATCTCGAATGGGTGGCTCGGTCTTCGCAATGGCTTTCACTTTCAAAAGGGTCTCATATATGCAGGTGTTTCCCTATATAGAGATGCGAATTAACTACCAGTTTGGATTCGTATCGTAGAAAAAACGTAGAATGTAGTAGAATAATAGGTACGTTATGGGGGAATCTATTTGAGCGGGAATCATTTAAGATGGGCATATTGATTTCAATCAATTCTGCAAAGGGCAGTATGCGAAGCGGGACTCTGTTTTGCACTTTAACGCATAAACGTTTATCACTTAAAGTTCAGCGTTGCATGAAATTTATGCGTGGGAGAGTCGGGTCTAGAGTTTAGGCGCGAGGGGAAGGGGTGATATTGTGTTTTTGTAATATTGCACGCTGACGGTTGACTCTGTGTGGAATGATTGGTGCCGGCTCTCCAGTCGGGGGCTCTTTGAGGAGGCAGGGAGAAACGGCTCGGTCCGCCGGCTAAGGTCACCACCCTCTGAGGACGAAGCCGGCTCTCCCTGCCTTATTCTCCGGGTCGACTTGGTGGTTGGCAAGTTGTGTTTCCTGGATCAGCCGATACAGTGGTATTGTGGGCTTTTCCATGAGTCGATAAATAGAAAATAGATGCGCTACCTGTTTTTGAATCGTTTTTCGATCTTTGCTTTGAGCTGGGCGACTACTTCCGGTTGCTGGTCGGCGACGTTGCGGGTTTCACCTTCGAGAGTACGGTGATCGTAGAGCTCGATGTAGCCATCAGTATGAGCGATCATGCGATGCGTCTCGGTGCGAATGGTGTGACCATAGTCCTTGCCAAAATAGCCGAAGGCGTCGTGTCCAGGCGCGTTTGGCGATTCGAGTATAGGTTTCAAGGATACGCCATCGGCGTGCTTGGCTTTCGGTAGACCGGAGAGCTCGACGAGTGTTGGAAAGACGTCGATGGTTTCGACCATGGAGTGGCTCAGTTTGCCCGCGTAGGGCATGCCGGGGTAGCTGATGATGAGTGGCGAGCGGAGGGATTCCTCGAAAAGGGAATGCTTGCCCCATATGGAGTGCTCTCCCAAGTGCCATCCGTGGTCGCCCCAAAGGACAACAATAGTGTTATCGCGGATACCGAGTGCGTCGAGCTTGTCGAGGGCGCGTCCCACTTGGGCATCGGCATAGCTGACACAGGCCGCGTAGTGTTTGCGGACTTGCAAAGAGTAGTCGGCATTGGTGTTGGGGTCCATGCCGTCACGCTTGTACTTGTAAAATTCTCCGGACTTGTGCCAGGTTGTACGACCTTTCGGTTTCTTAGGGTGAGGTACTTCCGGGAGTTCAGCGTCTGCGTAGAGATCCAGATATTTCTTAGGAGCGCCGAAGGGCAGATGTGGTCGCAGGATTCCGAATGCCAGGAAGAAAGGCTTGTCGTCTTCCTTTGTTGCGAGGGATTCAAGCTGCTCGATGGCCTGGTCGGAGCTGATGCCATCCGGGTAGATCTGGTCCGGACCTTCATAAGCTTGAAGGAGATCCATCTGGCTGGCGTCACCTCGAATTTCACCATGGGCTTGTCCGTGCATCCAGCCTCTGGGATGTTGCCAGACGCCCGCTCGAAGCAGGTGTCGATCCCAGGAAAGGGGCATCTCCGGAATGGTTTGATCGTCCCAATCGGGACCACCGCGGCCACCGGGGTGATGGGACACTTTGCCTACCGAGACGGTGCGGTAGCCATTTTGCCGAAACCAAGCGGGCATACTGGGAGGAGAGGCTTTTGCATTTCTGGCTAGACCCTCTGCCCGATCAAACAGGGCCGCGTTGCTAGGACCGCCGTAGGTTCCGGTTAATAATGTGTAGCGCGACGCGCCGCAAGTTGGGGCTTGGACGTAATGCTTGTAGAAGGTGCGACCTTCCGCGGCGAGTCGGTCAATATTTGGGGAGTGGATGTAGTCGACCCCATAGCAGTTTAATTCCGGTCTTAAATCGTCTACGCAAATAAGGAGTACGTTTGGCTTCTTGTCGGCGGCTTGCAGACCGAGCGACGCGATTGCAACTAGTAGGGGTATCAGGCGTTTCATTGGATGGGAGCATTTGGAAGTGGAATTACATTTCAAGCCTGTATACCGGACGGACTCGCTTTGGGCGAATAGCGATGAACGAAACATTACCCGATAAATATCGATTTTGCTGGATTCGCTTCCCGCGGGGATGCGATTAAACGAGAGATCGGAAGAGAATTAGAACAACATTGTAACGCGACCGTTTCTAAGTGGAGTCACTGTTCGTAGAAATAATGAGCGAATAGAGGTCGAAATCTTTGAAGAATGAGGTAATGAAGAGATTGTGCGTTCCTCAAGTAATATTGACTTCAAACTAGGGATGCACGTGCCTAGCCAAACCAATATTCATATGTACTTCGTATCAAAAATTCGCTTATGCGCGTTGATCTCGATCGCTTTGACGTACGTCTTTGCTAGTGAACCGATCCCTGTGGAAGAGTTTTTTGTAGCGGAAGGCCTAGAGGCGACCATTTGGGCTGAGGCACCGATGTTTTACAATCCAACCAATATGGATACCGATACTCAGGGACGCATCTGGGTGACGGAGGCGGTCAACTACCGATCCTTCCGTAATATGGAAACCGTGAATCGGTGGCATGAGAAAGGGGACCGAGTCATGGTACTTGAAGATCAGGATGGAGATGGTCAGGCAGATGCGTCGCACGTGTTTATCCAAGATGCGGATTTGGTGGCGCCAATGGGGATTTCGGTAATCGACAATCGGGTCATTGTTACCTGTTCCCCGAATGTGATCGTTTATACGGATGTGGATCGAAATGCCCGCTTCGATCCGGAATTGGATACGAAGGAGATTCTGTTGACAGGATTCGGTGGATTCGACCACGACCATTCTTTGCATACCGTTAAAGCAGGTCCAGACGGCGATCTCTATTTCTCTACCGGAAACGCTGGGCCACACATCGTAACCGACCGGTCCGGCTGGACATTGCGTGCGGGGAGCAGCTACCGCGGTGGTTCACCCTCCAACCAGACCAACGTTGCGGGGCTGATTTCCGACGATGGGCGTATGTACGTGGGTGGTCTGGCCATTCGTATTCAGCCAGATGGGACGAACCTGCGAGTGGTCGGGCATAATTTCCGAAACCCGTATGAGCTCTGTCTCGATTCGTTCGCCAATGTCTTCCAGAATGACAATGACGATACGATTTCCTGCCGTACGACTTGGGTGATGGAGTATGGAAATCTGGGCTTTGCCTCAGCTGACGGAAAGCGAACATGGCGAGCGGATCACCGGCCAGGGCAAACCACGCCTTCGGCGCATTGGCGTCAGGACGACCCCGGCGTCATTCCCTATGGAGATCTGTATGGTCCTGGATCGCCAACGGGAATCGAATACTATGAAAATGGCGCACTGGGACCAGATTACGAGAACATGCTTTTGTCGGCAGAAGCCGGTCGTAATACGATCTGGGCGTATTCTCCCCAGCCTGACGGAGCGGGTTACGAACTGAAACGGTCGGTCTTGTTTTCGGCCACGAATCCGAGTCTCCCACCTCAGCCGACTAGCAGGGAAGACACCCGTAAGTGGTTTCGTCCTTCGGATGTCATGGTGGGTTCAGATGGCGCCATATATGTATCCGATTTTTTCGATCCCTTTATTGGGGGGCACCGTATGCAAGAGCTCGATGGCAAGGGAACGATCTACAGAATCACGCGTAAAGGGAGCAACCCGCAGTTCCCCCAGTTCGATATGAGTCGTATAGAGGGCCAATTGGCCGCCTTGAAAAATCCGTCTCACTCAATACGTTTCGCTGGCTTCGAACGCTTAACCGCAACTCCTTCCCTGACGGGAGTCAACGGGCTGCTCGAATTGAGTCGTGATGAAAATCCTCGATTGGCTGCAAGAGCGCTTTACGCATTGGCGGCGATCGGGACACCCAAAGGGCCCAAAAGTGACCTACAGGTTAGCGCGTGGAATAGTGTCCAAGAAATGCTGTTCGATCCCAATCCAGAGTTACGTATCACTGCCTATCGAGGGATGCGAAAGCACGATCCTGCCGGTTTGATTCAACGAGCGAATCAGCTTGCGAGCGATCCTTCTCCAGCAGTGCGCCGTGAAGTGGCACTTTCACTTCGTGACATATCCCTCGACGAGTCGAAAGCGATTATTCTGAAATTGTTCGATGCGTTTGAGGAAAGCGATCGTTGGTATCTTGAAGCCCTCGGTACGGCATGCGAAGGCAAGGAAGAGACAATTTTTGAAATAGTATCCAAAAGAGCCAATCGCGATCCGCTCAAATGGAAAGATTCCGTTGCAGACATAGCTTGGCGATTACATCCCCATACGGCCGTAGAGCCCCTAAGGGAAAGAGCACTCTCCGATCAATTGACAACTGTCCAACGTCGCCAAGCTTTGGATGCGCTTGCATTCATTCCAAGTGAGTCTGCTGCCAAGGGCATGCTGGCAGCGGCTAACGAAGGACCGGAGGATTTGAAGCCCTATGCCGCTTGGTGGGTTAAGTCTCGGTCCAATAATGATTGGGAAGCCTATGGTCTTGCAGAAAAACTTCCGGAGGACCCTCAAGCGGTTGCAGATGCCGAGGAGGCCAAGCGTATGACTCAAGGTAGAAACAAATTGAAGGGCGCAACGGTTCTCGATGCTACGCTGGAAGGAATTGCGATTGAAATGTCACGCTCGCCAATTGGCGCTCCGTATCTGCTCCATCTAGCCGGGCGAAATGAGCTTCCGGAGATTTTCTTTCCAATCATCACCCAGCATATCCACGACAATCCGGATGCTTCCGTGAGAGCTTTAGCTTCGAGGTACTTCCCGAGACCTAGCGCGAATGGCGAACCGCTTCCGCCAATCGATAACATTGCAAATTTGGCGGGCGATCCAGCCAAAGGGCGGGATCTTTTCTTTGGCCGTGCGGTTTGCGCGACCTGTCATCTGTATGGAGAAGAAGGTCGAGACATCGGCCCTAATCTGACGACGGTAGGGGAGCGTTTTGATAGGGTCGCGATTCTTGATTCGATCATTAACCCCTCTGCGGCGATCGCCTTTGGTTACGAGTCAGTCATCCTTGAAACAGTCGATGGGCAGACGTTGTCTGGATTTGTAGTAGGCGACGGAGATCCAGTGATACTTAAAGATGTGGGAGGTCAGCAGCATTCCATCGTGAAGGAAGAAATACGATCCAGACAAGAGCTTAGCCAGTCCATCATGCCCGCTGGTGGCGCGTTAGGACTGTCTGCCCAGGATTTGGCGGATTTATTGACGTTTCTAGCCGGAAACTAGTCGGTGAAAGGGTATAACCAACGGGCTTATTCCCCTTGTGTTGAATAGTCCGAAGCTTGTCGCGGAACCCGACTTGCTTGCCATGAGCTTGTCGAATGCGTCGGCGGCTTCGCGGCTACCTTAAAATAGCTCGGGGCTCGGCCCGGGCGATGCTTTATTATAAATCCTAGAAATTTTACCCTGAAGGTGAATTCTTTTACCAGTTTTCTCTTGAACTACTTTCTGCGATGCTTGTCGCCGACCAGGGTGGGCGCATTATTGTATCCAGGAGGCACATCGGAATCCGTCCGAAAAGGAAGGGCGGGAAGGCCGGCTCCGTTGACCAAATTGACATCGGGAAATCCGGAAAAAGCGTAACGCACGGCAACTGGGTTTCTAATACCCCTCCAGCTTAGGACAACCGATTCATCGTCCAATTTGGCTTGGGTGGGCTGCCAATTACGGTCCGGTCCAGCGACCCAAAATTCCCTTGGCGGTTTACCATCCGTCGTTCGCAGACCCTGTGCGTGTTGAAAGTGAATTCGCAATGCGTGTTCTCCTTCTGATTTGAGTTTTGCGTACACAGGCCCGGATGACTCAATATCCATAGAGTGGATTCGTTCTTGAGCCAGTAGGGCGAGTCGTCGACCGATCGGCTCCTTATCGGTGGGATGGATATCTTCAATGTCTCCGAGGTCAATCGTGTTGGCGATGCTGGTATGGTGGAGTTTCAGCAGTTTCTGCTGCGCTTCTCGGAACCAGGCCCAGCTATACGCGTCAGGAGCGGTGGGTGAGTCGGTGGGTGAGCCTTGATTGATTCTCCCGTACCTAGGCAGCATGACTGCCATAAAATGAAAGTCGTTCTTTCCCCACAGCTCTCTGAGGTGCTGGCACCAGGCGGGAAGCGTCTCACCATATTGGCGCATATTGGCGAGTGCGTTGGAATTGGACTCGCCTTGGTACCAAACGAAGCCGCGAGAGGCGTAAGGAGCAAGAGGATACAGCATGGCGTTGTAGAGAATGTTGGGCCGTGTTCTCAAGTAGATGTTGTCATTCCGTTCCCATATTTGACCGGCAATATCCTGCTGGATGAGTCGCTCTACTTCGTCACGGTCAAACCTTTCAAAGGCCTCCATCTCCTGTTTGAAATGAGGGAACTGTTGCGTCATTGAAAGGGGGAGCCAGCCTTCCAGCGCGGAACTTCCCCATGATGCTTCTATGATTCCTATGGGAACGCCTAATGCTTGTTGCAATTCGTAGGCGAACATGAAGCCGACCGCGCTCTGGCACGGTCCAGCTTTCCATTGCCCGACGAATCTGTCTTGCGGCTCGAAGCGAATATTCCGCTTAACTTCGAGTGACCGAATAGGCATTTTTTGGGCTGACTCGAGAAGCGTCTCGTAGTCTTTCAACCTGTTGTAGCCCATTTGCATATTGGATTGCCCGGAGCAGATCCAAACCTCTCCCACGAGAATGTCTGAAAGCTGAATGGAGGCGTCGCCGCTTTCTACTTGGAACCCGTAGGGCCCTCCTGCTGGAAGCTGCGGCAACGAAAGCTTCCAGCGACCGTCTTTACCCACTTTGGTTCGCTTGGAATTTCCAGCTACGGAGACTTTGACCGAGGCTCCCGGTTGGCCCCAACCCCAGACAGGGACTGGCATTTCGCGTTGCAAAACCATGTGCTCGGAAAACGGGGAGGCGAGCTCTAGTTCAGGCGTTTCGGCTTGGAGCTGAAGAGCCAATAACAGAGTGGTTAGGGCACTGCAAAAATTCTTGATTAGCATTTCGATACTCTTTGGTATTGAAGAGAAATTGCAAGTAACTCCCCGTTCTGACTGTCGCTCTGCCAAGAACTAGTTTGTGACATTAGGATTGGTTCTGACCGCGATTGTAAAGGATTGGAGGATACGATAAGGTTGCCCATTGACCCAAATGAATGTTGTGCCATAGAGTTCCGTCCCAGTGAAGAAATTGACCATTCTACTAATTGTCCTCGTCGGAAATCTGGTTTTTGCTGAGCCGACGGATTTTGATCGGCGGTCGTTTCACGCTCCGCCAAAACCACTCTCGCCTGAGGCAGTAACTGAGGACTGGCCGCGGTTTTTGGGGCCGAGGCATGATCTGCATTCCAGGGAAACGAAACTCCTGAAATCGTGGCCGGCGGACGGGCCGAATCGTGTCTGGGAAGTGGAACGTGGAAACGGGCATGCTCCAGCAGTCGTTTCGGGTAACTACTTGGTGATGGTCCATGAGTTGAATGGGCGTGAGACGATTGAATGTCTAGAACCAGAAACGGGTTTGCGGCATTGGGTATATGAATATGAGGTTGATTTGGGTTCCAGTTATGGAATAAGGGACGCGCCGCGTTCTGGACCCGTTATCCATGGAGAGCTCGTTTTCACGGTTGGGGTGCGGGGTGACCTGAACTGCTTTGATTTGGAGACAGGTGATGTGGTTTGGAGTAAGAATCTAGATGAAACCTATGGACCGGCTCCGCTCTTTTTTGGTCGAGGAAGCTGTCCGTTAGTCCATGGGGAACAGCTGATCGTCAATGTTGGAGGTCAGATGTGTGTCGCCAGTTTTCACATAAAAACCGGAAACTTGCTCTGGAAAACGGAGCATGAATGGCATGCGAGTTATGCGTCGCCTGTTCCAGCGATGCTTCACGGTGAGGATAAGGTTCTCGTATTCACGGGGGGGATGGTTCGTCCTCCCGCAGGGGGGCTGTTGAGTATCGATCCAGATTCCGGAGCTCTGGACTCCGCTTATCCTTGGAGAGCTCGAATGTACGCTTCGGTCAATGCCGCCTCACCCGTGATCGTGGGTAATTCGGTCTTCATTACGGAGGGATATTCGGAAGGCGGGGCACTAATCGATTTTGCACCGGACGGTTCTTCAACCCTCCGGTGGAAGGCGGAGCGGTTTGGCGGTCAATTCACCACACCGATTGCCCATGAAGGGCATCTTTATGGTGTTGACGGCACGGGTGGCACCGAAGTGGTATGCTATGAGGTAGCGTCAGGCCGCGAGATGTGGAGAGATGGAATTGATCTCAAGGACGCGCGACTGGGTCGAGCTAGTTTGCTCAGAGTAGATGGATCATTCCTTTGTATTGGCGGGCAGGGTACGTTGCTTTGGCTCGATCTGAATCCCAAAGGTGCCAAAATTTTGGCAGAAGCGCAGTTGTTTCAAGCTCCAGAGACTTGGGGAGTGCCGACCGTGAATCGCGGCTTGCTCTTTGTGAACCAGAACGCGATGGGCTCGCGTCTGATTTGCTACGACTTGCGAAAGTGAAAGGGCATCACTCACCACATGGGCAATGTTTCTCGTGGGTACCCAAACAGTATTCCTAAATTTATTAGAACCTAGTTTGATTGCCCATGCCCAAGGCTTCCCGGCCCCCAAAGAGGTGTGACCAGCTCCGATTCCCAAGCTTCCATTTTAGCCAAGAGTTGCTTGAGGACCTTTGGGTTTTTTGAGGCCAAATTTTGGGTCTCTCCAATGTCGGTGCTTAAATCGTAGAGCTCCGGCGTATTGTCCGAGGTATTACGCGCGAGCAATTTCCATTTTCCTTCCTGCAACGCGATGGGGCCGTTGAGGCCACTTCTGCGCCAATACAACGTACGCTCAGGAAAACGGCTTTCCAATTTATTAAACAAAGGCAAGAGGCTGATGCCGTCTAAGGCCCAGTCGGGATCAACCTTTTCACCTCCTGCTTCAAATATCGTCGGCAATATGTCCATAGTGATAACGGGGGTTGTGATGACTGATCCCGGTTCAATGACGCCGGGCCATGACATCGCCCAAGGAACACGGATACCGCCTTCGTAGAGACTCCCCTTGTGTCCTCGCAATGGGTAGTTGCTTGTGGAGTCCTTGCCGCCAGGACCTCCATTGTCATTGGTGAAAATCACGATAGTGTTTTCGTTCAATCCATTGTTTTGAATCGTTGCTAAAACTTTTCCCACATTGTCGTCCATCGCCACAATCAGGCCAGCGTAGTTTCTGCGCGCGTCATGCTGGATATGCTTTATGCGTTCTGCATCGTAGCTCCCTTTGCGAGGCTCGAGCGGTCCATGTGGAGCCGTGAACGATACAAAGAGATAAAAAGGGTCTTGTTTGTTCTGCTCAATGAAGTCGCATGCGGCATCTCCAAGTCGATCTGTCACGTATCCCGATTCTGGGGTCGCCGTGCCATCGATTTGCAGGACTCTATCGCGATGTGGTTTAGCATAGGGGTAATAGCTTCGCGAACCCTGAAGGAGTCCGAAAAAGTGGTCGTACCCACGGCGATTGGGATGGAATTCAACTGGATAGCCTAAGTGCCATTTACCGATGAGGCCGGTTTTGTAGCCAATTCTTTGCAGTCGTTTGACTCCAAAAGTCTCTTTCAATGGAAGCCCTGACTGGGTGCCCGGAGGTAAATTGGTCTCATGACCAAACCGCTCCTGATAGCGTCCCGTCATCAATCCCGCTCTAGAAGGGGAGCATACGGCACCTGTCACATAAGCTTGCGTAAAACGTGCTCCCGCTTTCGCAATACTATCGATATGAGGGGTTAGCTGAGCCATATCGGGTCGGACACTTTCTTGAAACCCGAAGTCGGCGTATCCGGAATCATCGGCGAAGAGAACTACCACATTGGGTTTTTCAGCGGCATTGCCGACAACGGTATAAATGAGAATTCCGAAAAAATGGAATAGCGTTTTGTAGACTGAGCTCATGGCTGGGGTTTGGCTGATGGGCTGGTTGCGCTCGAAGGAGAAAGGGTATAGGTGTCCCCATCGACTTTCTGCAAGAATGCCGAACTCAGGTTTGATCAGATCACGGTAGCGGGGTCCAGCGGTAAACACGGTCTTGGGAAAATTCTAGAGATTAGAAATAGGCCTAGTTTTCGTCCGGATCAGCGAAGCCTTGCAAATTGATGGGAAACAGGATCAATAGGTGGATCTTCTTTCTTATGCATTGCCTTAGTCCCCCTCGAGAAGTTCTTTCCACGTGGCCTTATCTCCGAAGAGTATGCCTTCTGATGCTACTGTCTTTAAGTGTTTCACTCGCTTGTAATGCTCAGAGCTACGACCTCTTGCTTAAAGGTGGCCACGTGATTGATCCGAAAAGCGGTCGCAGCGCGTCTCTCGATGTAGCGATTCAAGGAGATCGGATCGCCGCGGTTGCTGAGTCAATTTCAGCCAATAACGCGCGAAGAGTCGTTGATGCGACTGGTCTGTATGTGACACCCGGTTTGATCGATTTGCATGCCCACCTCTATTGGGGGACTAACAAGAGCTTGTATTTGGCAAACAGCTTTAGTGCTCTGCCACCCGATGGGTTTACGCTGCAGTACGGGGTGACAACTGCCGTGGATGCCGGCGGCTCCGGCTGGAGGGACTTTGAGACGTTTAAGGAGCAGACGATTGATAATTCGAAGACGCGGGTGAAAGCCTTTCTCAATATCGTGGGAGGAGGAATGAGGGGAGACCCTGAAGAGCAGGACTTGGCGGACATGGATGCCAAGCTCGCGGCTATGAAGGTTTACGAATTCCCAGAGTATATTGTGGGAATAAAGGTGGCTCACTACAAGGGGCCCGACTGGACTCCGGTTCGGCGCGCGGTGGAGGCGGGAGAATGGGCCAAGGTGCCGGTCATGGTAGACTTTGGGCGGTCGCAGCCGACTCTGTCGATCGAGCAGTTGTTTCTGAAAGAGCTTAATCCTGGTGACATTTTTACTCATTGTTTTGCGGATGCGCTGGGGCGGGAATCCCTTGTTGATCGATCCGGTCTACTAAAGCCTTTCGTTATGAAGGCGATTGATCGAGGCATCATCATGGATGTGGGGCATGGTGGCGGAAGTTTTCGTTGGAACGTCGCTGTGGCCGCCTTGGAGCAGGGCATGCGTCCCCAGACTATTAGTACAGACTTGCATGCGGGTAGTATGAATCGAGGCATGAAGAATCAGCTCAATGTCATGTCCAAGCTTCTGAACCTTGGCATGAACCTGGATGAAGTGATTGAGGCCTCAAGTTGGAAGCCGGCCCAAGTTATCAGCATCGATGAGGATCTCGGCCACTTGAGCGTTGGAGCTTTGGCGGATGTCGCTGTTTTGCGGAGACAGGAAGGGGATTTTGGATTCGTTGATGTGGCGGGAACGCGTTATGACGGGAAATACAACTTGGAATGCGAGCTGACGATTCTTGGCGGTGAAGTCGTGTGGGACCGGAATGGGCTCGCTAGTCCCGCTTGGGATGAAGTGAAACTGCCGCCTTCACCAGGGCGTCCCGAAGTGCAATCTTTTATCAATCCACCCAAATGAAATACAAACGATTCGATTCTCTTATTGGTATAATCTGCCTTTATCTTGTCTCTACGTTTGGCGTTGCCCAGAGCTTGGATGCAGCACAGAATCCTGGATACGAGGCGAAAGCGAGAAGCCTTGGCATTGAATTTAATACGGCAGCCAAGCCGAATGATCATTTTGTTCCGGCCGTGACGACGGGGAATCTCGTTTTCCTCTCGGGTCACGGTCCCCGAAAACCAGAAGGGGGAGCCGTCCAGGGCAAGGTGGGTCGGGATTTGACGATCGATGAAGGAAAGGACGCGGCTCGTTTAACCATGATTGCTCTCTTGTCATCGCTACGGAACGAGATTGGAAGCCTCGACCGTGTCCGCCGTATCGTAAAGGTTCACGGGATGGTGAACTGTCCGACAGAATTCACCCAGCAACCCGCAGTAATGAATGGAGCCACCGCGGTGCTGACTTCAATCTTTGGAGACGCGGGTAAACCAGCCCGGGCTGCGGTGGGCATGGGATCGCTGCCCAACAACATAGCAGTTGAAATTGAGATGATTGTGGAAGTTTCGCCGGAACAATAATCGATGCTGAACCGAAGGAAGCTGCTTAAACGCCTTTCGAGTCTCCCGCTTGTGGGTGGATTTGTCTCGGGAGGGTTCTTGGTGACGGGGTCGGCCCGTGCAGCGGAGACGGTGGTTAGGGACTATTTCGGAGAACTGGGAGTCCGACCAGTGATTAATGCGGCCGGTGCCTACACGACTCTCACTGCAAGTATTATGCCACATGAAGTGCTGGACGCTTATCGGCAAACTGCTGGAGAGTACGTACCCTATAATGAGTTACACGATGCTGTGGGAGAGAAGATCGCGGAATTGGTTGGCTGTGAAGCCGCGATGGTAACTGCCGGAGCAGCGTCGGCTATGACGCTGGCGACCGCTGGAATTTTGACCGGTTTAGACGAAGGAAAGGCGAAGCGAATTCCGATCGACTTAAGCGGAATGAAGCAAGAGGTCATTGTCCAGAAAGCTCATATCGTAGGTTATACGCACGCGATCATCAATTGTGGGGTTAAACTCGTGGTGGTGGAAAGTGAACAGGCGTTGAGAGACGCCATTAGCGATAGTACGGCCATGCTGTATTTCACCGACGAGCATAGCCTGGATGGACCGGTCGGGCACGAGGCCTTTGTGGCTCTAGGGAAAGAATATGGCATTCCCACTTTTATAGACGCGGCAGCTTCGATTCCACCGAAAGAGAATATTTCGAAGTTCACCCATATGGGCTTTGATCTGGTTGCGATTTCGGGGGGCAAGGCGATTAGAGGGCCTCAAAGTGCGGGCCTTTTGCTGGGAAGAAAAGACTTGGTAGCCGCAGCTCGATTCAATGGTCCGCCAACGTCCGATCGTATAGGTCGTGGGATGAAGGTGAATAAGGAAGAGCTCGTGGCGATGTGGATAGCGGTAGAGCGGTTCATGAAGTCGGATTACGACAAGGAATACGAAACTTGGAAGACGCAAGTGGATTGGCTTAAAAATCAGCTGTCCTCAATTGAGGGCTTAGTGGCGGAAAGCATTATTCCCCAGAGTCCGAATACAGTGCCGACCCTGCAGCTAACGCTTGAGCCGGGCAGGTTTTCTTCGACTGGTTTTGAGATCCAAAAAGCGCTTCTTGAGGGGTCGCCGCCAGTTGCGGTAGCACGGCCAAGAGAGGACGGATTTAATCTAACCACTTGGATGATGAAGCCGCAGTATCTTGCGACCGTTGCGATACGGGTAAAAGAGGAGTTGTCGAGAGCTAGGAAAAGCGTTTAGTCGATTCAGGCGGGGAGGTGCACGCCCGGAATGGGTTCAAACGAGACGGACTGCCACTGCTTTGAATATACGGGAAATCGGTAGTTGAAACAGGTTTGCCAATCGAAATGCCTTGAGCTGAGAAATAGTTTATATCTAGATTCTGAATCCATGAAACTCTGTATTCTACTTGGAATCTCACTTTTCTCAGCCCTATCCGTTTCTGCAGTGGAGCAATGGCCTTCTTGGCGAGGTGCGGGACATACGGGAGCTACTGAGGCGGATGCGCCGCATTCACTTGAGCAATCTTTGGTTTGGAAAACGGAAATGCCGGGGCGCGGCTGCTCGACACCCATTGTTTGGGGAAAGCAGATTTTTATCACGACCGAAGTCGAAGGCAAGGACGGTGTAATTGCCTACGACTGGTTCGGCAACGAACTTTGGCGCACGACCATAGGGACTTTAGAGCCCGGAAGGGGGAAGCGCGTGGGCAGTGGAGCTAATTCCTCTCCGGTGACCGATGGAAAAACGGTTTTCGCCTATTTCAAATCGGGAAACTTTGCCGCTCTGAACACGGACGGAAAAGTTCTTTGGAAAAGCAACCTCGAGAAAAAGTACGGTGAAGACAAACTCTGGTGGGACAAGGGAACCTCCCCGATTCTCGCAGGAGGGAATGTGGTCGTTGCCATCATGCAGACGGAAGGAGATTCCTTTCTTGTTTCATTTGATAAAAAGACGGGAAAAGAAGTGTGGAAAACCCGTCGTGACTACGAGACCGAGCCTGAATCTGGCGATGCTTATACCAGTCCCCAGGTTGTGGATATCGATGGGGTCGAAACGATTGTCAGCTGGGGGGCCAATCATTTGACGGGGCACAACGCGAAAAATGGAAAACTACTTTGGGAGGTCGACGGATTTAATCCGAACAATGAAAAGTACTGGCGGGTTATCGCTTCCGCTGCCATCGCAAATGACATAGCGGTGGTGCCCTATGCTCGTGGAAACTCGATTGCCGGAATTATGCTTGATAGCGGTAATTCCACCAAGAGCTGGCTCTGGAAACGGGATGGCTTAGGAAGCGACTCCGCAACGCCGATCATTAGTGGCGAGCGAGTAATCATCCTCAAAGACAGCGGACCGACACGTGGTCGTGTCACTTGTTTGGACCTACGCAGTGGCGAGACAATTTGGGAATCGCATTTGCCCAAGTCCGCCAAGATTTTTTATGCGTCTCCGGTTCTCGCGAACGATATATTGTGCATTGCTCGTGAAGACGGAAATATTTTCACGACTCGTGTTACCGATAACGGTCTCGCAGATATTAAAGAGTATCCACTACTTGAATCCGTGATTGCTTCGCCCGTTGCAGTGAATGGAAAACTACTCGTCCGCAGCGATCAGTATTTGTATTGTTTCGCTAATTGAGAACTCGGTAGGGTGGGGCGAGATCCTAACGTCTTCGCTTGCAGGCTATGCCCGGCACGCGTTCTTGGCCTGCTTGGACGATCGGCGCCTTTATTTGATTAGAGAGTGTCCAATTAATCCAATTTCTTTGATTGATTGAAGTTGTAGGGTGGGTCGCTGACCGGCCAATTGGGACTATTGTCGCCTCATCCACCGACTGGTCGGGGTCTACGACGAGACGACCTGCATTATAGCAAAGTAATAAGCATGTAAGAAATTGATTGAGACTTATTAGACCCGTTCTTAAGAAAGTGGAATTAGTAGAATAGGTTTAGTTCTATGCTTAAGATTCGTTTTCAAATAATCCCTTTCGTCGCTTTATCGTTTTTTGTCACTTGGTTGGAAGGTTCGGAGCGCCCGAACATCGTTTTTATAATAGCGGACGATCTCACTTACAGCGACATTGGTGCCTATGGGACTGTGAATGTCGAAACGCCGCATATTGATTCAATCGCGAGCGATGGCATGAAGATTATGCGTTGCTTTCAGGCGTCGGCCATGTGCTCGCCTACGCGACACAATATCTATACCGGTTTGTATCCCGTAAAGTCGGGTGCCTATCCAAATTCCACCTTAGCGAAGGAGGGTACTAAAAGCGTCGTACACTTCTTGGGAGATCTGGGCTACCGAGTGGCCCTAACTGGGAAAAGGCACATTCAGCCGCAAAGCGTTTTTCCTTTCGAATATTTGAACGAGAAAGGAGGTCCTGACCTACAGGCGCTAGAGAGGTTTTGGTCGAAAGAGAACGGACAACCCAGCTGTGCTTTCATATGTTTTAACGAGCCGCATACTCCCTGGACAAAAGGTGACGCATCGGTGTTCGATCCGGATAAGCTCGTATTGCCTCCTTATTTTGTGGATACGGAAGAGACTCGCAAACAGCTGGTGAACTATTACGCAGAAGTGCAAGACCTGGACCAATCAGTTGGAAAAGTCATTACCTTGCTGGACCAATTGGAGATGCGGGAGAACACATTGCTGATATTTGTCAGCGAACAAGGAATGGCCATGCCGTTTGCCAAGTGGACTTGTTATGAAAGCGGACTGCAGTCTGCCTTTCTCGCCCGCTGGCCAGGAAAGATTTTACGAGGAAGTGTTTCCGATGCGATGATCGAGTATGTAGATATCCTGCCGACCTTTATTGATATAGCCGGTGGAAGTCCCATTGAGTTGCTGGAAGGAGAGAGCTTTCTACCTGTGCTTCTGGGTCAAACGCCGCATCACAAGGATTATGCCTTCGCTCTGCAGACAACACGTGGAATCAGTAATGGATCAGAGCACTACGGTGTGCGTTCCATTCGTTCGCACCGATACAAGTATTTGATTAACCTGACTCCAGAAACCAGATTCCAAAACAACCTCACTGAGAATAAGGGAGGATGGACCGCATTTTGGAAGACGTGGGTGGATGCGGCTAGAACGGATCCTTTCGCAGAGGAAACGGTTCACCGCTACCAGTGGAGACCTGCAGAAGAGCTTTACGACCTCGAGAGCGATCCCTACGAGTTCAACAATCTAGCGGGTCAAGAAGATCTAAAGGAGATTCAAAGCGATCTGCGTCTCCGCTTGCTTGAATGGATGGATCAGCAAGGAGACATGGGCCAGGAAACGGAAATGGCTGCTCTCAGCCGTACGTTCAAGCCCGGTGGTACCGCGGGTAAGTGAGATTTAGGTGCCTGGAAATATCTGAGACAGTAATAGCTCGATGAAATTCTATAGAAGTGAGAGGAAGTCCTAATTGGGAGGTCGGTTTTGTTACCTTGTGTTAATCCCTACTTGGAAGGTTGCTGTATGGGACCGGTACCTTGAGGGTTTACGGTGCGCGGTTTCTCGATCTTACGAGCGGTTTTGGCGAGTTCGGAGGGGTCGAACGGGAGGATTTTACCATCCTGCAGATTTTTGATTCGGAGGTCTTTGATCTCCACGCGGTTTGGGTTTCCCCGGTGGAGTTGGATCGCCAGAAGTCCTTTCAGTGCCCGGCCTTTTTTATCATGATCGATGAGCTCGGAAGTCGTTTGCCCATTCACTTTGTGTATTAAGTGGTTTCCTCGGGCGATGATCGTGTATTCGTTCCATTGGTTCACATCGACCTTAACGGATGGGTGTTCCGAGGCTAGCCATCGATTGGCTTGGCGATCTAGGATGACGTTTCTTCCGTTAAGCCCGAAGATTCCCCGTCCTTTCTCCTCGTAAGTCATGCCAGTGTGCTCGATTGCTGGATGGATGTCGCACTGGTATCCGGAAATTACCCACGGACCGATGTCGGTCAGCTCTCGACTACGGTATTGAATGCCTGAGTTGTTGTCGCCCACCATGCGAACCGTGGCCCGAAGCTCGAAGTCTTGGACTATGCCTCCTCGCCAGATAAGAAACGTATTGTGGTCCAAATCGTCAGGACCCGAGCAGGTTCCGATGACGATCCCGTTTTCAACACTCCAGTGATTTGGAGATCCTTCCCATCCGGTGAGATCCCGGCCGTTGATGAGCGATCGAAATCCCTCGTCAGCGAAGAGAATGTCGGATAGACAGCACAGGATGATTAGGGAGGATAGGGCTTTCATATTGGGAAACTGCATTTATGGAGATTGGGAGGCAAGGACGGAAATGGACTCTTGCAAAAGGGGCGATTAAGGAGGAGAAAAGCTTATGGGACTATCTCCAAAATTTTTGTCTGTGTGGGCCGTTGCGGCGCTAGGATTTACTACAATTGCCGATGCTGGAGCCTTGGCGAAGAAAGGCGAATTGATTCTATCGAATCCATTTGAAGGCACGCTTGAGAAAAAGGAATTAGTTGAAATCGGAAATGGGTGGCAGCGAAGAGTCAGTTTTGGCGAATGGACGCTCCAGCCGGATGGATCCCTCATGGCGTTGAACGTCCCCGAAGATGGTCACGGTCCTGTATTAACCTATATCGCTCCGATAAGAGATATGGTCATTGAGTGTGAGTTCAAGATTCCCTCTGGGCCACAGGCAAACCGACACTTTCGCATCTTCCTCGATCACCAAGACTATAGGGGGCACACCATCCAGTCTACGGCCAACGTGAGCTCGGGGTTTCGTCCGGTGGGTTTGACGTTGCAGCATATCAGCAAAAGCGCTGACGATTCCAAAAAGACGATCCAAGACATAGAGTTTGGGCCTGCGGATATTGAACTAATGCCCGACACTTGGTACAAGATGCGACTCGATGTTGTCGGCGACAAAGCCTGGACGTCGGTAAATGGCGTCACTTTATTTGGACGAAATAAAGTGCTCGATGTGGAGAAGTCCAAAATCGGTCTCAATCCCGGGATAGCGGGCGGAAGTATCCGGAATTTCAACGCATGGGCGGTCAAGGGGGAAAACGATGATGCGGGAGTTGAAGAAGCCCTCAAGGCGATAAACGATCGCTTTCAGAACGTCGAAGTACAAATTGTGAGCTGGCCCGAAGAACGGCGCAAGGATTTCGGGAATCTCAAAAGGCTCGCATTCATGGCCTATCCTGAAAATCGGCCTTCTGGCAAAATGCCCTTGCTGATTTCCTTGCATGGGGCTGGGGGCAAAGAAATGAGCCTTCATGATCAGCTCGTGCGTTCTGCGAGGGTTAAGGGGCTCGCTCTTGCCGAGCTAGCGGGCAAGGATGTGATTCTGCTAGAACCCAATTCGGCGGATAGTTGGGACCCGGATACGTTGGACCGCATGCTCGACTACGTTCTCGGAACGTATGGTGAAATCGATAGAAGCCGCGTCTATGTCATGGGCCATAGCATGGGAGGAACCGGAACTTGGAATTGGATTCTTAAATCGGGTGAGAGGTTTGCCGCTGCGGCTCCCTGTGGGTTTAGCGCGGGTGCGAATCCAGAAGGGGTTGAGAAGCTAGTTGATCTTCCGATCTGGGGAATGGTTGGGGGAGACGACGGCAAAAACACTGCCGCTGTTCAGGCGATGGTGGAGAATCTGCGAGCGGTTGGAAACCGGAACGTAAGGCATACGGCCTTTCCCGGAGCCAAGCATTCTCAAGGGAACGCCGCCGTTTTTAGTTCGATGGACCTGGTTGAGTGGATACTTAGCCACTGAAGACAAGATAGATCCTTTTTTGGGGGCATCTTCGTGAAATTCTCTGGAATCAATTCAAACCCTTAGCCGTTTACCGTTCCAATGAAATCTTGGTCATTCCGTTCACTCCTAGGCGCCGGCGCACTGGCAATTTTTTCAATGACAACTGCCGTTCCGGCCAGCGACGGTAATTGGCTTTCGTGGCGGGGGCCGCACGGAAATGGGGTTGCCGAGTCGGGGCAAAAACTTCCCGCTGAGTGGTCAGAATCGAAGCACGTTAAATGGAAAGCCTCGGTGCCGGGTCGTGGGCATTCGACCCCCATTGTTGTAGGCGACCGTATTTTTCTGACCACGGCGAGGGAGGATGTAGGTTCACAATCGGTTCTTTGCTATTCGTTTTCGAGTGGTGAGTTGCTTTGGGAAAGGATCCTGATCGAAGGGAAACTGCCGGAACGGATTCACAAAAAGAACACCCATGCATCGCCAAGCGTCGTAAGCGATGGTGAACGAATTTTTGCTCTGTTTTTCGTGGCCGGTGACCGGCTTCACTTGTTCTCGCTGGATTTGAGTGGAAGGGAGCTGTGGCACAAAGACGCGGGTCGCTTTTATCCGGAACGCCATTTCGGTTATGGCTCTTCGCCCTTGCTGGCCGGCGGGAATGTAGTAATCAGTGCGGAAAGTGAGGGAGATGGATTTATCGCTGCCTTTGATGCCGTTACGGGTAAAGAGGTTTGGCGAACGGCTAGGACCGCGGAGCGCTCTTCCTACGGGACTCCGGTACTAGCGGATATCAATGGATCCTCTCAAATCGTACTCAATGGCGCGGATCGTGTCGCTAGCTACGACCCGGAAAACGGGCACGAACTCTGGTCGGTTCCGGGTGGCGATCCGTTGATCGCCAACACCGTTCTTTGGAAAGACGGTGTGGTTTTCGCGTCTGGAGGGTACCCAGGAATCCAGACGTGGGCCATCGACGTTGAAAAGCAGGAAGCGATCTGGAGCAGCCCTGCCAAGTGTTACGAGCAGTCGATGCTTTTGGTCGGCGATTACCTTTACGGCGTGGCCGAAGGCGGCTTGGTTCATTGCTGGGACATTGCAGACGGAAATATCCGTTGGCGGGAGCGTCTGACGAAGGGCCCCGAGAGCGCTTCGCCCGTGTTGGCTGGGGGATACATTTTTCACGCCAACGAGGAGGGGAAAGTCTTCGTGATCAAGCCCAACCCTGAGAAACTGGAACTTGTGGCGGAGAATCAGCTGGGCGAGGAAATATTCGCATCGCCGGTTGTCTGCCGTGACCGGATACTGATCCGCTCCGCCAAGTACGATGGGGAAGCTCGCAGCGAAACCTTGTATTCCATTGGTTTTTGAATACTCCCATTTATTCGCATTGGGTTTAATACCCCGAAGCGTGCTTCGGCTTTTTGTAGATGCGACCGCTGGTCGCGTAGGCGATCAACGATCGCCCCTACAGTCCACAATTGAGAAATGCCCCGCTGATATTGCGAAATGGTCGCCTAGTGGAGCTTGTAATCGAAGTGAGATTGAGAAAGGCTCGTAGTTATTGATGAACCCCCTTTGAATCGAAATCACTATGACTTGGCGACTTCTCTCACTTTTCTTATCTTTCCTGCTTTCTCTTTCGGTTTTGGGGCACGGATTGGCGCCCCAGCCGCCGGCTGACGAGGCCCGTAAGATTGTCTTTCCCGATGTCGAGGGTTACTTGACGCTCGTATTCGATCCTCACACGCACTCGGTCTTTTCCGACGGACATGTTTGGCCGAAGATTCGGGTGGGCGAAGCGAATCGTGACGGACTGGATGCGATGGCGGTAACGGAGCATCTGGAGTATCAGCCTCACATCGAGGACCTGCCGCACGAGGACCGGAATCGTTCCTTCGAAGAGGCCGCCAATGCGGCCCGGTATTCCGATTTGCTGGTTATTCCAGGAGCGGAGATTACTCGTGCCGCACCCGCAAGCCACATGAATGCGATCTTTATCGAAGATGCGAACAAGCTTTATCACGTGCCTGAATCGGAAGAGCCCTACAACTCGACCAGATTTAGAAATGCCGCTCGAGAATGGCCCGCTCAAAATGCGATCGACGCGGCCAATGAACAAGGCGCTTTCGTATTCTGGAATCATTCCTGGTGGGCTTCGGACTTTCCCAACGGGATCCCGGTGCTTTCCGACTTCCATCGGGAAAATGTTGGAAAAGGCCTTTTGCACGGGATCGAGATCGCAAACGGAAAGAACTACTCAGAAGACGCATTCCAGATCGCCCTCGACCATAATCTCACGCTGATTGGAGTCTCCGATGTCCACGACCTCATCGACTGGGACTACGAACCGCACAAGGGAGGGCACCGCCCCGTCACTTTGGTGTTTGCCCATGAAAGATCTGCGAGCTCCATGAAGGAAGCGCTTTTTGATCGGCGCACGGTGGTTTGGTACAAGAATTGGCTCATGGGACGAGAGCCCCACCTCCGGCCGCTCTTGGAGGCATCGCTTTCGTTCAGCGACGCGGCTTACCAGGATGCCCAGATCTTGAGTGTAACGATTCACAATCACTCTGATGCGGACTTTCACTTGCGCAGTCTCAGTCCTTTCGGACTGCACCAGCATGCGGCGACGTTCATCGTGCCCCAGCACAGTTCGGAGCGGATCATGGTGCGCACGGGTGAGGTGGTAGATTCTATATCGATGGAGTTTGAGGTGCTCAATGCCTATGTCGCCCCCAACGAAACAATCCGGATTGAGTTGGAAGCTGAGGTTCAGCAATAGTCTTTTCCGGAAATGCCAAAGCGTTTCCTTGTCCTGTTTTTGACATCGTCTTTTCGTACTTAGCGGGGGCAGTTCCTAAAAGGGTGTCTCCGTGATCGTGGTAAATGCGCGGAGGACATTCCGATACCTGCCCGATTTCAGCAGGTTCTATTTTTCACTCGTCCGTACGTCCTCATTGAGCAGATCACCCCGTACTCCGTGATGCCGCATGAAGGCGGTCGGAACGTCGTTGATCCGATCGATGGTAACAGAGAGAAAGCCTCCTTTGTTTTCACCGTAGTAAAGATGCATAGAGCGATTGGGATTTTGCAAAGGAGTCGCATGCTCGTCCGTCGCCGCGCCGCAACCGTATTCGAGGATTCCCGTCTCGGGATGCCTTGAAATATATTGCCAATGCCTGTCGCCGCAAATCACATACATATTATCGTGTTGGCCGATAAAGCTACGAAGCAGGTCTCCCTCGTAGGTCCATCCCGGGTCTACGTGATTGTCGCTTTTCTCCGCTTTCCACAAATGGTCAGGTCCGATGAGCGGCGTCGGACTTATTAGAAACTTGAAGGTAGCGTCCGAAGCTTGGACCGTTTGTCTAAACCAATCCAGTTGCTCCTTCCCCCAAATGGACTTATTCGGTCCATCGGGATGAAAGTTCGGGTCGCGAAAATCACGGACTTCAACCAGCCAAATCTGAAGGTCCTTCCCCCAGCGGAAAGTCCGGTAGTGTCGGGGGTCGCTCATTGGAACCTGCTCGTCGTAGACTTTCCGCCCATCCTCATAGGTGAACGCTCCCATTCGCGAGGTCATCGTAGGCCAACTGTCGTTATCCCAAGAATCATGATCATCCTTCATGAAATAGGCGGGAACTCTTTGAAGAAAAGTTCGCGTATAGGAAAGACTGTAGGTTCGATTCCAAAAGTACCGAGCTAAATCTATATGCGTGGCGAAAGGCTGAAAATGGTCGTAGTAGACATTGTCACCCGCATGGACGAAAAATGAGGGATTCACTGTCAGCATGGAATCGAAAATCTGGTAGCCTCTTTTGCCCGCGTCACGGGTATTGAACTTGGTGCAGGTGGCGACGGTAAAGGTCACTTTTTGGATTCTGTCCTTTCTGGCGGCAGTGGTGAATCCGCCATGGAGGGTAGCCGTTATCCGAGCTGAGCCGTTTTTTCGAGCTTCTATAGCGATGGTGTATTTGGTTTTTGGATTGAGTTTTTCGAGAGAAAAGCGATGGGTGTGATCGCGGTTCGGGTCGACCCGTTGCCAGTCGGTCGTCATCTTCATCGCTTCCTTGCCTGCTTCAAAACAGGTTAGCCGGACGTCCCCCGAAGCTCCGGGGAGGGCTCCTGTCGCATCGCCAAGAGTGAAGCCTTCCGGAAGTTGATATCCGAAACGTCCCTCCGGTCCGAGCTCCTGCTCGTCCATTTTTTGAAACTGGTTGACTTCGCTTCGGCTCTTCAAACTGAATCCAGTTCCCGGATATACGGGTTCAGGCGATTGAGTCAATCTCACCCAAACAATGGCGCTGTGATGGCTGACCTCTCCCACCTTGATCCCATTGCCGAGAAAAACGGATTCTTCCCCAGTGAGACTATTTGGAGCGTAGATAATCGATGCCGCACAGTCAAAGCTCTTTATCCAGCTAAACAGCAATTGTATGCAAGTGTTATAGGCTCATCGCCATTCGATTTGCTTATTCCCTAGAGGGTTTCGTGCGAGCAAGCTTCGCCATTACGAAATTTTCGACTTTGAAAAAAGCTCCTAAAGCTTAAGGAACGCCAATCCATTGTTGGGATTCATAGGGATGACGAGCTGGTGTTGTACAGAGTCGTAGCACATGGAAGCGGCGCTTGGGATGCCGGAGGCGATAATCTCAGCTTTCTTCCCAGGTCGAATACGGGAGACGCTGCCGTGTCTAACGCTGCAAACATACTTGGTGCCGTCATCCAAAATTACAATACCGTCACTGCCTTTTTCAGCGGCCTGTTCCACTCGGACCACTTTACCTTTTGGGTTATAGGTGATCACATCGCGGTTGCCTATGTTGACTACTACGATGTTTCCATCCGGGTCAATGGCGACACCATTGGGAGTGTCTAGTTTGCCGTCTGCGGCGAACACGGATGATTTTCCGTCTGCGGTGATCTTATAGACCTTCCAGTCAGGCCGAGTGTTTGAGGAGTAGATAGTCCCGTCATCAGTTACAGCGATGCCATTCAGGAGCGATGACCCGGGGACGTGGATTGATCGAAGCGGCTTGCCTGACTTCAGGTCGAACAGGCGTACGGTGTCCGTGTCGACTGTGTAAAGAACGCCATCCTTGATCACGCTCCCTAGAGGATTGTACAGTTCCAGCCCGTCGCGGGTCTCTCCGATCCACTTGGCTGTGTGCACGCTGCCATCTGGGTTAATGAGCGATACAAAGCCGTCGTTCTTGGAGGCGTCGACTCGGTCGCCGGAGTTCATGGCGAGGATCAGGTTTCGAGCAGGGTCAAATGTGGCGCTTTCACAAAAGTGAAAACTCCCGAATACTTTGACGTTGTCCGACATTTCCACCCAGTCCCCGGCTTCGTTTGTCGCTCCTAAGGGTTCGCCAGCGGAAAAATCCTGGGCGTGGGTTTGAAGTAAAGCGCTTAACACAGCCATTATGAGAATCGTGATTGAGGCGCATTTAGCTGAAATCAGAGGGCGAAAATTCGAAAATGGATATTGCATGATACGAGTCCTTGTTGGGTTGGTGGTTAATCGAATGGGGCGTTTACGCCCAGATTCGATTTACGCCAAAAAGTTTCTGAAAGTCAATTGATAGAGGGATGCGAAAAACAAATCGTGCGGACGTTGTATTGTTGAGATCTGGAAGAGTTTACTGAGTTTGAAGGGATTCTCTTTTTTTGGGAGCTTGGTCGAGAATCGCTCGCAATTTTCGCACGAAGCGAATAGGGCTCCTATTTCAACCGAAATGAATAAGCGAGAATTCATAAAACAGATCGCCATGGTGGGTTTAGTGTCCCCCGTTTTTTCCCGACTGGAGGGAATTCTGCAAGCAGCGGAGCACCTGAGTCCGCTCGAACTGGCAGAGGACCATGATTTTTGGGCAAAGATCCGAGGCACTTACAGACTAAAACCAGACTACATCAATTTGGAAAACGGTTTCTACTGCATTCAGCCCGAAGAAACGCTGGAACACTTTATTCAGCATGTTCGAGAGGTGAACTATCAGGGATCCTATTATATGCGTAATTATCGACTGGATAATAAGCAACGCGTTACTGAAAAGCTGGCGGAAATGATCGGTTGCTCCGGCGATGAACTGATCATTACGAGAAACACTACGGAGTCACTGGATACGGTTATTGGTGGTATCGATTGGAATGCGGGAGACGAGGCAGTATTGGCCAATCAGGATTACGGAGCGATGCGAAATATGTTCGAACTCGTTCAAGATCGGTACGGAGTCGTTCGGAAACTCATAGATATTCCAATGCATCCAAAATCCGATGACGAGATCGTTGCAACCTATGCATCGGCGATTACCTCGAAGACCCGATTGCTGATGGTGTCCCACATCGTAAACATCACGGGACACATCCTTCCAGTGCGTAAAATATGCGACATGGCTCATTCAAAAGGAGTCGATGTTCTCGTCGATGGCGCTCACGCCTTTGGACATTTCAATTTTTCGATCGCCGAATTGGACTGTGACTATTATGGAAGCAGTCTTCATAAGTGGCTCAGCGTTCCGCTCGGGGCGGGTATTCTGTATGCGAAGAAAAAGAATGTTCCCAAGATTTGGCCCTTGTTTGCTGATGGTCCTCGAGAGGGGGATGATATTCAGAAGTTGAACCACACGGGCACTCATCCCGCTCACACAGACTTGGCTATTGCGAATGCGATCGACTATCACAATCGAATTGGAGGAGATCGGAAAGAAGCGCGTCTGCGCTACATCCAGAACTACTGGACGGATCAAGCCCGAAAGATGAGTCACTTGGTGCTATTCACTCCGGAAGAACGACACCGCTCCTGTGCCATTGCGACCGTCGGCGTCAAGGGAATGGAGCCTGCGGATATGGCTAAGGCATTGTTGGACACCTATGGAATATTCACTGTAGCTATCGACGGAAGTGGAGTCCATGGCTGCCGTGTGTCACCCAACATTTTTACAAGCATCGAGGAAATGGATACGTTTGTTGACGCCCTTAAGTCGTTGGGTTGAGGCGAACCGGCCCAACCGAAGAAGTGATCTGCTACGAGGGCGGTTCGTTTGTTTCGACAAAAAGCGAGTCGGGACGCCTCGCTCCACCTTATTCCTTGCAGGATCTAGGGTGGGGCGCGGCGTCCCGACGCGTCTTCGCAAGACAAAGCCGAAGCAGGGGAGAGGTCTTTTAGGGTGAATACATCGAAGTTGGTCATCGACCCTGATGTGTCGATGGCTTCGCTGTTGAATTGGGTAGCGGGCGATATCCGAGCGCCCACAAAATTGACACTCTAATGGGCGCTCGGAGATCGCCCGCTACCTTAAATACACGGGGATTGCCCTTGTTTCTCTAGTCTTCCACTTCAACAATCATTTCAATCTCCACCGCAGCGCCCAGGGGTAGGGAGCTGAAGCCGCTGGCGGCCCGAGCGTGTCTGCCTTTGTCGCCGAATACCTCAACCATTAAGTCAGAGCATCCGTTGATGACTTTTGAGTGATCAGTGAAATTGTCGGTGGCATTGACCATGCCGAAAACTTTGGCGATTCCCTTCACCTTGGAGAGGTCCCCGACCTCAGCTTTTAGTGTGGCGATCAAGGCGATCGCTGAAAGGCGTGCGGCGTCATACCCTTCTGCGACAGTAAGGTCTTTTCCCAGTTTACCGACAACAACCGATCTGTCTTTTCGGAGTGGCAAGTGTCCCGAGAGGAAGATAGTCTTGCCAATGCGTCTAGCGCCTACGTAGTTAGCGATCGATTCGCTGGGCGTTGGAAGGTCGATGCCTAGTTTTTCTAAGTTCGCCTCTGGGCTGGAGCCAGCGTGGTGGGCAGCGAAGCAAGATTGGGAAAGAAAAGGGAGTCCGATGGCAAGAATGGCAGCGGCATAGAGTGAAGAGAGTGAGATTTTCAGCTTTTGCATATATCCGGAGATATTGTGTTCTGCCAAACTCGCAAGCCTCTTACCAATATCGCAAAAAAATTCTCAGGTTTGGAGTGAGTGCCTTGTGGTTATCCTACCAGTGCCCAATCGTGGCAAACTAGCTGCGAAGCCTATGCTTGCCATGGTCGATTAAGCCGAGTATTTCCCAAGCATGAATATTCGGCTACCCCTGATGTTCGCCTTTTTTCTGGCACCGCATTGGCTGGTTTTCAGTCAGCCCGATGGGCAAATCGATCGTTACTTCAAGCAGTACCCGGAGGCGGATCTTAACGGAGATGGCACGTTGTCTCGCGATGAAGCGAAAGCCCACCGACAAAAGTCCCGTCAACCGCAGCAGCAAAACGTTCGAAGCCAATCCGATCCCTCCGACGGCGACAACCTGAAGTCCCAGTCGCATATTGCGGGGGTTGCCATTTCAGAATCGATTTCGCCGGTAAGGAAAGTGGCACTGAAATCGCGGGATGGGGTTGATTTGAGTTTTGTCTATCGAAGCCCAGCGGGAAAGGGACCACACCCGACCATTTTGTTTTTCCACGGAGGTGGAGGAAAGTCCAATCTGCAGAGCCTGAAAAACAATCTGCTGAATCAGCCAATACAAACCCGGTTTTTGGAGGAAGGCTATTTAACAATCGCATCCACTAGGAGGCCGTATTGGAAAACGAAAGACGGAAGCGCCTCAGGTTTTTACGATGCCATTGATGATGCGGCGAGGGTCGTAGAAAAAGCGAAGACGCTTCCGGGGGTGGATCCGGATAGGGTTGTTCTGTATGGCGGTAGTGGGGGAGCTATTCTGGCGATCGCCACCGCTTCAAAAGTGGACCTCACGTGTGTTATCGCGGGTGAGCCGGCAACGGTCGTTCCTCTTGAGCCCAAAAAGGGGCAGGTAGCTAGTCCCGCAGACTACCGAGGGATCATGGAGGACCCGTTTAAGAGCTATACGCCGGAAAGGAAGAAGAAAATGCGCGCTTGGATGAAGAAAGTCGATTGCCCCGTGTTGTTGCTGCAGGGTGAGCCGGTCGGCCTTTTCAAGACCAACTTTGAAATCCTCATTCCGGAAATGAAGAAGCTAGAAAAAGATATTTCGAGTATCCACTATCCAGGGGTCACACATGGCTTTTACTGGGGAACGGTAAAGACGGGTGCAACACTTGAAACCGTGGAGACGATTATGAAAGACGTTATCGATTATATTGAAAAAGCGAAACAGGAAAGGGGAAGCTGATATGAATGAATTGGAATTTCTACAGATTCGGGCCGTGTCTTTGGCGGTAGTGGATGCGTCGCGGGCGAGACAATTTTATGCGGAAACGCTTGGTCTGGAAGCGGATGACAATATAGATTTGGCTTTCAAGATTGGTGAGGTGCTTCTTCTATTGAAGCCTGAAGAAGAGTGGTATGGTAAGCCCACGGATGAACTGAATGCCCGGGTGACGATAAGGGTGCGGGATTCCTACGTGGCTGAGAGAATCTTGCGAGAGCGAGGAGTTACTGTTTCTGATCCCGTGGCGGTGTATGGAGAAAACCCAATTGGTGCCTTCCTCGACAGCGAGGGCAACAAGCTATGGTTTTGTTCTGATTCCAAGCTCGATTAGGACAGATTTTCTAGGCAATTATAGTCGAGGGCGGTCATAGACTCGTTCTGCAGCGCTAGCCGCTTTGGGTGGGGGACCGGCAATGGTGGTTCTCAATACCACGCGGCGCCGGCCCGGGTAGTCGTTGATGGCGGCATGCATGAGGCACTGATTAGACCACATCGCGAGCGTACCAGGTTCCCATCGAAGCCGACAGGTGTATTCAACTCGTTGGGCATGCGACTTTAAGAAGTTTATTATCGGCATGCTCTCGGCCGCGGTCATGCCGGTAAATCGGCAAAGCGCAGCGCTGAGGAAAAGATGGCGTCGTCCTGTGGTCGGGTGGACGCATACGAGCGGATGCTCCGTTTCGATATCGTCAATCGCGTGTGCGCTCGACTTTACGGATAAGGCTCGGTGAGAAGCGTTGAGAGCAAATACGCCCTTGCCGGAATGAACGCCCATTAAATCGTTAATGAGTGACTGCATGATTTCGGACAATCCTTCGTAGGCGGCAGAAAGACTCGTAAAGAGTGTATCTCCTCCTACGGGCGGTATCTCCTCGCCATAAAGCATGGTGGTTGCCGGAGGATTTTCCATCCAAGGCATGTCCATGTGGAGATCCTCGCCCACTACGGGCCCGCTGTCTTCCGCGCTTCGGGTGAAGCGGACGATGTCATCAAAGCCATCTAGGGGAATGTGAACACGGTTTCCAGTAAAAGGCCCGAAGCGGCGGGCGACTTCATGCAAGGAGGCGGGATCCAGGTTTTGATTACGAACCGCTATGACATGATAGTGGTCGAGGGCTAGCTGATGAGCTCCTCATCAGCCGCATTGAGATCGATGCCAACAATGTCTGCACCGAGGCTGCCGGTAAGCGGACGCAACTCCAAGCGAGTAAACTGAGATTCCAAATCGGGGACGGTTTTCATGGTACGAATTCGCGCGGGGTAGTGATCCACAAAACATTATCTTGGCCCAGGAAGTCAATTGTTCGGGACTCTTTAAAGAGTCAACCGTTGACCGATTAATCCACGATGAGATCTTTTCATTGGACCTGAAGGCATCGTTCCTTAGCTTGGGGTTTGTTTTAGATGAAAAGAGACGACCAGTAGACGTTTATGGAAATTAATAACCTAAGAGGAACAGGGGCCGGCGTGTCGCGAATTTGTTTGGGTACGATGACCTTTGGTGATCAATTAGACGAGGCCGCGAGTCAGCGGGTCGTTGATGAATCGATTGACTTGGGTGTCAACTTTATCGATACGGCAGATGCCTACACAGAAGGGCAGTCAGAAATTATTACGGGAAAGGCGCTGAAAGGGAAACGTGATCGCGTCTTTCTGGCAACGAAAGTGGCCAATCCGGTAGGGCCGGATCCGATCAAAGATGCTGGTCTCAATCGTTGGCACATCATTCATGGCGTAGAGGATTCTCTCAGGCGGTTGCAAATGGATTGCATCGATCTCTACTACCTGCATCGTCCCGACCGTGCTACTCCGATTGAAGAAACCATGGCCGCTATGGACCATTTGGTTGCGCAAGGGAAAATTAACTACGTGGGTATGTCGAACTTCGCGTCTTGGCAAGTCTGCGAAGCGTTGTGGAAAAGCGATGCCAATCGTTGGGCGAAACCGGTCGCCCTACAGCTGCCCTACAATCTCATTACGCGAAGCATCGATGAGGAATGCGTAGAGTTTTCCGAAAAAATGAATCTCGGTATGGTAGTATACAATCCCATCGCAGCGGGAATGCTGACGGGAAAACACACCCGGAAGGCCGCAGTCGAGGGCTCGCGAATGTCCGACAGCCAGATGTACATCGAACGCTATTGGCACGACTCTATGTTCGACGCGGTTGAGGCCTTGCAGAAGATCGCAAAAGAAGCGGGTCTGACCCTCGTCGAATTGGCCTACCGTTGGCTGATGACTCAAGCGGTGGTAGACTCCATAATCATGGGCGTCAGCAAAATCGAACAGGTGAGCGCCAACATCGCTGCGGCGGATGGTCGACTAGACGAGGACACGATGGTCGCCTGCGACGAAGTCTGGAACGAATTGCGAGGCCCACATTTTAAATACAACCGATAGGTTGCACAGATTGGAATCTAGTCAGTTTTGGCTTAGCGCTAGCTCTTGTCTCTAGAATCGTGAGCGGCGCGAATGAGCCCATGCCTCATGCAAGCGATTGGAACAACATTGATGGCAGTCTGTTGCATGATGTCTATGTCAACCTGTTCAACGACACTATCACCCAGCCATGCTCGAAGGGCCAAAAAACTTTAGAAGGTTCTAAAATTTTTTGGCCTTATAGAAATGGCGAAATTTGGAATTGATGGGGCGTTTAGTCGTGTTCGGCTAATTCGGTTGGGTTTGGGTCCTTAGCAACGGGTTGTTTGGGGCAAAGGTTCCAATGTTCGATTTTGTATCGGGTAAGCAGGGGAGATGGGGGTTGTGTTAGGGTGGGATGTTGTTTGCGTGTTGGGATGAGAGATCGGTTAGCGTTTAAGCCATTAGACTACGCCTCTATGGTGGGTTTTTTGGCCTACTCGTCCTCGGTGACGGCGACGCCGATTTGCCTAGTGGCAATATCGAGGGAGTTGGATTTGTCGCTTTCCCAGGCGGGGGGACTGGAGGCGACGCGGAGTATTCTGGTCGTTCTCGTGTTGCTGATTAGTGGATACGTGGGAGCACGCTTGGGGAAAGCTCGGGCCCTGGGGATCAGCTGTCTCGTTTTAGGGATCGTGATGGTGTGCTACAGTTTCGCCCCCGGGTACGGGGCTTTGCTGTTAGCGTTGGCATTAGTAGGTGTGGGCGGCGGCGTGGCTGAGGCGTTGATCAATCCATTGGTGCAAGAGCTCCATCCAGAGGATTCGGGAAAGTATTTGAATATCACGAACGCGTTTTGGTCGATCGGAGTTCTGCTGACTATGCTGGGAACGGGCGAGCTTTTGGACCGCGAGGTTTCCTGGCGTTACATCGTGGGTAGCTTGGGTGCTGTGAGCTTGATTGCGGGGATCCTATTTATGAGCTTGAGGCGGCAGGGTCGACAGCATCAGGGCGAAAATCTGTCTTCAGTGATGCAGGAGAAGTGGGCAATCTTGCAGTCGGGAAAATTCTGGGTATTTACCGTGATGATGTTTCTAGGTGGCGCGGCGGAAGGGGCGTTTACCTTTTGGACCGCCAGCTTTATTCAGCTGAGTCATGGAGCGGGAGCCCGTGCTGCAGGTGTGGGAGTGGCTCTGTTTGCGGCTGGAATGATTACGGCTCGTTTTGCATTCGGGGCCTGGGTGCCGCAGTGGAGGCTTTGGGATTTGCTGTTTTACTCGGCGATCTTTGGAGTCGCGGCGAGCGTAGCCATTCCGCTACTGGAGAGTTTGTCTGCCGTTTACGTCGGACTTTTTCTAGGGGGCGTTTCGGTGGCCTGCTTTTGGCCGACCTTACAGGCTTATGCTGTGGATCGGATGCGCTTCGATCCGACAGGAGTATTCATTCTCTTGTCCTGCGGAGGTATAGGGGGATTCGCCATGGTTTCCTGGGTGATGGGAATCGTGGGCGACCATTATGGACTCGTATCTAGCTTTTGGATTATTCCCGGGTGCCTGGGGGGATTGGCAGCTACATTGCTGTGGGAGCGAGGGGGCGTGCCTAGGGGGCGAACGAGTGAAAAGTGTGGATCGAAGTCATACTGAGGCGAAGAGAAAACAATCGTCCTTTTTGATTTTCGACCTGTTTGGTTTGCATATTCGCTCTTTATTGGGATATCGGGAGAGTAGCTTTAAAGAAAATCCTTTCTGAATTGGGAACCTATGTTTTATATAACCAGATTAGCCTTTTTTCTCTGTCTCGCAGCCCCATTCGGCCTTTTCGCGGAACATGACTGGCCTCAGTGGCGTGGACCGGAGCGGGACGGGGGTTGGCGCGAGACTGGCCTTCGCACAGAGCTGGAAATGGATGCGGAAGGCTGGATCCAGCTCAAGTGGTCAGCCGAGGTGGCGGCGGGCTATTCCCAGCCCACGGTTGCGGACGGCCGCGTTTATGTAAGCGATCGGCTGGATGATCCCGATGAGATCGAGCGGGTGCATTGCTTTGATTTTGAAACGGGCGAAACGCTTTGGTCGCATCAGTATCCAGCAGTATATACGATCGCCTACAAATCGGGACCGCGAGCTGCGGTACTATTAGATCCATCCACGACTGGTCCCGCGCGGGCCTACAGTCTCGGCGGTGTCGGGCACTTGCACTGCTTGGACGCGCAAACGGGCGAAGTTATTTGGAAGCGCGACCTGGCTGGGGAGTATCAGATTGAGATGCCGCGTTGGGGTATCGCGGCGTCACCGCTCTCGATAAGCGTACCGGCGAGGAACGCTGGCGGGCCATCGACGACGATGCCAGTTATGTCGCGCCCATTATGATTGATCAAGCCCATCGGCGGGTGCTGGTGGTCTACACAGCGGACGAACTGTTCGGTCTCAATCCTGAAACGGGCAAGGCCTACTGGTCCTACGCAATGCCTGGTAGCAAGTGGCCTATCGGCATCTCGACACCCATTCATACCACATACAAAGGCAAGCAGTACTTGTTCACTACGAACGCCCACGTTGGATCCGCATTGCTTCTCCTTGATGAAGAGCGCCCCGGGATCTCCGAAGTCTGGCGCAAAAACGATACTCGCTCCTCCGACAATCTGCACAGCCTCATCCCTACACCGTATATAAAGGATGGTTACATCTACGGCACTCATCAGAAAGGCGAGTTACGTTGTCTCGAATTGCTGACGGGCAAGCTCATGTGGGAATCGATGGAGGCCGTAGATCCAGACCGATTCGCGACGCTCCACATCGTCGCCCAAGGGGACACCGGCAAACGGGTTTGGATTTTCAACGAACACGGCGAGCTCATCATTGCCGACCTCTCTCCTGCAGGATATAAACAAATCAGTCGTGGTAAGCTTGTGCCACGCACGCCGCTAGGTATGCCTGCTCGCATTGGCGGTGTCACGTGGGCCCACCCTGCCTTTGCCTATAAACACGTGATTGCCCGCAATGACAAGCGACTGGTTAGCGCGGACTTGAGTGCGGAGTGAGGTCGACAAAGTAGGGCGAGAGCGTCCCGCTCCGCCGCAGTGCCTAGCATAAAGTCATACAATTCTCTATTGCTCGAACGACGCGGCGGAGCGGGACGCTCTCGCCCTACCTTGATGATTCCATCGCAAATGATTAGCTTTGCTGAGGATCGAGCCGATCCTCCCTCCCTTTGCGATTGTTGCTTATCCCGCCTGGTCTAGCAGGTAGCTGGGTTCAATGTAGGGGTATTCCGGGTCAAACTCAGTCAAGGGATGGGGATCTTCCTCAATTGCATGAGGCCGCCTTTCGCTTCCAAGCTTGTTGCGTAGCCCGTCTCCGATCCGGTCTCCCATTTTTTCCATACGTCTTATGAGGTCCTTCACGATGTCGGGATGTTGGGCGGCGACATTGTTCTGTTCCGAAAGGTCTTTTGACAAATTGAACAGTTCGGGCTTGGACGTATCGACATCTCGTCCCTTCGCTGTGGCGAATCGTAATTTCCAATCTCCTACGCGAACTGCCTGAAGCTGATCGACGAGATAGTAGAAAAAGGCATCGTAGGGGCTCTGGGCTCCGGGTTCCCCTCTCCAAATCGGGCTGACGTCGTGACCATCGCGGATCGGATCGTTGCTGAGGGGTTGTCCCAAGATCGCGGCGACAGTGGGGTAGAAGTCCATCGCAGTGACGAGCTCTTTGGAAACCGATCCCGCCTCGACTTGTCCGGGCCATTTCACGATACAAGGAACGCGCATGCCGCCTTCCCACGTTTGGCCTTTGGTGCCACGTAAGGCGCCTTTGCTCCCTCCGTGCTGGTCTACCCGGCTGCCGTTGTCGGAAGTGAAAATGACGATAGTGTTGTCCTCGAGGCCGAGGCGTTTCAGTTCCGCGACGATGACCCCGGTGCTCCAGTCCACCGCGGCTACCGCGGCACCGTAAATGCCATTGCGTGAAGCCTGGAGAAACGGGTCCATAACATAATGAGGCAGGTGGACATGCATGTGGGCGAAGTAGAGGAAGAAGGGCTTTTCTTTGTTCTCCCGGATAAAAGTTATCGCCTCCTCGGTATAGCTTTGAATCAAGGGAGCCTGCTTGGGTTGCTCGGCGATGACCTCCTCATTGCGCAAAAGGGGTAGAGGCGGGCTTTTGGGACGGCGAGGCATAATTGCCATATCATTACTGTAGGGGATTCCGTAATACGAATCGAATCCGTGCCTAGTGGGCAGGTGTTTTACTTGGTCTCCCAAATGCCATTTCCCAACATGACTGGTCGCGTATCCCTGCCACTTCAAGTACTCGGGCAACAATAGCTCATTCGGATGGAGGCCTTCGGCGAAGCCCGGAAACAGTACCCAGCTCGTGCGGCTTTCCTTGAAGGCGTCAAATCCGACCCGACCCGGATACCCACCCGTCAGCAGGGCAGCCCGCGACGGTGTGCAGACGGGGCTGGCAGAATAATAGTCGGTAAAGCGCATGCCGTCCGCGGCTAACTGATCCACGTGAGGTGTGTCATTCTTCTCCGAACCGTAGCACCCGAGGTCGCCATACCCTAAATCATCGACGTATATTAGGACAATGTTGGGTTTGCGATCGGCGGCAGATAGAAGAGACGGCAAGGCAAGCAAAGCTATGGTGACTAGTTGGACGTAACGCATGAGGCCAGCCTCACGCTTTTTCCGACAGTCGGCAAGCGCGGTTTTCTGAGAGTTTCAACATTGCGAATGGTAGGGCAACGACCTCCGGGCGTGCCGCGTTGGTTGAGCTCAATATTCAACTGACGCGGCATAGCGCCCTTCGGTAAGCTCAGGATCCTGAGGACAAGTGCTAGCCTTACGGGGAATGCGGCGGAGCGCTATGTTGCGGCTCGCTCGGCGATCGAGCCCTACCTGGAAGAGCCATTCGGTGAGGAGTGAAGTTTGGTGAATGAATTCCGGTTGCTTTGTGGGTGAACGCGTTTAACGGTCGAAATACATGAAGCGATCTATTTTCCAGATGTTGTGAGCTGGCTGTACTTGGGTGTGTTGTCGGGGTTGCTGATTGGGGTCTACGATCTTTTCAAGAAGGGCTCGGTGACGGGAAATGCGGTTTTTCCCGTGCTGCTGATTTCCAATGTCACGGCGGCTCTGGTGTGGGCGCCGCTGGTGGTGATTTCGGGAATTTGGCCGGAACGGCTGGTTGGGACGGAGTTCTTCGTGGATTCTCTGAGTCTGGCGGAGCATGGAATGCTGTTCTTGAAGTCTGCGATCGTGGGCTCTTCCTGGCTTTTTGGATACTTTGCCGTGAAACACCTGCCGATCACCATCGTGGGAAACTTCCGGGCGATTGGACCGATTTTTACGATACTGGGAGCGTTTCTTCTCTTTGCCGAGACTCCCAGCTTGCAGCAAGGACTCGGGATTGCGCTCACGCTCGGATTTTTCGTTGCTCTTTCGGCGGTTGGTAGACGAGAAGGAATTCACTTTGGGAGTAATCGCTGGATTTGGCTCGGCTTCACGGGAGTGCTGCTGAGTGCCTCTTCGGGATTGTACGACCGGTATTTGCTGGCTCATTACGGATTCTCTCCGGCAACGGTTCAGGCTGGTTTTCGATCTATCTGTTTCTTTTCATGCTCCCGCCTGCCTATGGCTGGTTGCGGGGCTGGTGGACCCGTTCCACGTTTCACTGGCGCGGGAGCATTCCCCTGACGGGACTGACTTTGATTGCGACCGATTTTTTCTATTTCCGGGCCCTGGCCGAACCGGATGCCATGGTATCGATCGTGGCCTGCTTACGTCGTGGATCGATACTGGTCACTTTTTTTGCGGGTACCCTGATTTTTAAAGAGAAGCTTTTTCTGTCGAAGCTCCCCTGTGTACTGGGGATCCTTGTCGGGATCGTTTTGATTCTGACTAGCGGGGGATGAGTTGAAACAGAGTGAGAGGGAGATTGCGGTGTTTGGTGAAGATCCCAGTCTGCATTGTTGAGGAGTGGATAGGTGGTAGTGCTGGCATCAGCGCCAGCCCTACCTTTAAAATAAATCTGTGATGTTCCTTTCAGCGCTCAGCCTTCAAGCTTTCTTCCGCCTTCATTTGATTGCTGCGTGTTAGGGAAGCCTGAAATTGTGAATGATGAAGGCTGAGAGGTGAAAGGGGGTTCTCATTGACAGGCTAGCAGGGGTAGGCGCAATGTGCCTCTTTTGTGACTGGCAAGGGAATTTGGACGCGTGGGAAGTTTATTGAAGAGATAGTCTCTTGAAACCGCGATCGAAGGGCGGTTACCACAAAAAGGTTTAGACTGCGTCTACGCATCGATCCATCCATGATGAACGTTCTACTTTATTTCTGCAGCGCCCTCTCGGCCGTGTCCTTTTTGTGGTACGCGGTCGACTGTCTGACCACCGTACGAATGAAACTCGAGTTTGAACGGTATGGCCTAGGTCGATACAGAATTCTGACCGGCATCCTGCAAATCTGCGGTGCAGTTGGCCTTGGAATCGGATACGCGGTTCCTTTATTCGGTGTTTTAGCGGCTGTAGGTCTGGCGATCCAGATGATTCTCGCACTGGGCGTACGGATAAAAATCAAAGATGGGTTTCTGAGCTCGCTGCCGGCGGTTTTCTACCTGCTTCTCAACGCCGGGCTCGTCTACCTATACTGGCAGGTTGCTTGAGTAGTAGGCTAGGTACGCAGTAAGCAGCAAGACGGTGGCAGCAGGCACGGATTTCGCAGGCGGATCTTTTATTTTCACGTGCCAAGCAACTGCTCCGAGCATCAGTAACGCCAAGACGAGAGAGGAGGGAAATACGGCTTGGGGAATGAACAGTCCAACGAGGAGGCCGATCGCGGCACTGACCTTTACGACACCCACTGTTCCAACTGACCATGCTGGCAGTCCGTAGGCCGCAAATTCTTCCGCCATGTTCTTTGCTTGGCCGCCTCGGTAGGGAGAAGGTTTTTTAAACCTTAGCACCCAAACATTTAGGATTCCTAGTCCCACGATTAATTGACACGCAATTGCTAGATATTCCATGGCGGTTAGTTCCGTTCAAAAGGCATTCGATGAGGTGAGTTGGGGTTTCCCGTCAGTCGGAGGAGTACTCCATTCAGGTAAGATCATGGATGGCGTCCGCGAATAAGTCAAAGCTTTCAAAGTCCTCGTAAAGATAGACTTTCAAAGCTCGGGCTCGAACAACGGAAGACTTGCCAGCCAACGGTGCCTCAATGCAATGCCCGCTTGTTGGGCTAGCTATTCTTTCGGAGCATTCCGGTTGTCTGTTTGGCGTATGCTGAACCCTTTTCTTTTGGCGGCTTCTAGGCTTGTGCAGGGGGAATAGGATCCTAGGGTTCGGTTTCGATGAGAGTACACTCCGGTTGGCGAGTCGATTACTTCTCGAGTTTGATCTGAATTTCAATGCAAAGAGTTGGTATCCCTTTTTTATTCTTGGTGACTGCGTGGACGAATAGCCTGGCTTCAAAGACGTCGGAGGTCTTTTGGCCGGGATGGTTGGGGCCGAATAGGGATGGGCAGGTAGACTATTTCGAAGCGCCAACTGAATGGCCAATGGAATTGGAGAACGTCTGGAGCAAGGAAGTTGGCGAGGGATCCAGTATGCCGATTGTAGTGGACGCTCGGGTCTATCAGCACGCTCGCCAAAATGGAGAAGAGGTGGTTTGGTGCTTGGATTTAGGAAGTGGCAACGTGCTTTGGCGAAAAAGCGATCGCGTTCCGTACCGCATTTCGTACTTCGGCGAGCGCCATGGAGACGGTCCGCTTTCCAATCCGATCTATGCGAACGGTCGTCTCTTCACGTTTAGCGTCACGGGTATTCTCTCCGCTTGGGCAGCGGATTCGGGCGAACTGTTATGGCGGCGGGACTATTCGGAGCGATTTGCGCCTACGCACCCGAAATGGGGGCACTCCACTTCGCCGCTCGTGGATGGTGAGCAGGTTGTGGTTCATTTCGGGAGCGACGATGACGGGGTACTGGTGGCGCTTGACGTCGCTACCGGTGAGGAAGTTTGGACAGAAGGAGAGGACGGAGCCTGTCATGCTTCGCCCATCCTAGTTGAAATCGATGGCGTGCGCCAAATTGTGGAATGGAACGACGAGTCCGTGGTTGGACTGGAGAGCCAGACAGGACGGCGTTTGTGGTCTTACTTCCTGCCGCATCGTGGTTCTAACCAAAACTCCCCGACACCCGTTTATTATCGGGGACGCATCATTGTCGGGGGCGAGAACAGGGGAATTCGCAGTCTGGAGCCGATAGGGGAAAACGGAAAATGGCGGGTAGAGGAAAATTGGCATCAGCGAAAGGTCTCTCTCAATATGGCCAGCGCCATCCTGAGTGAGGGGAGCTTGTACGGATTGTCGCATTTCCGGCAGGGACAATTTTTTAGGATGGATCCGGAAACAGGAGAAGTTATCTGGACAAGCCCGTCGCGAATGGGTGAATACGCTACCTTTTTGGCGATCCCTGATCACGTGATGATCCTGCGGGATGATGCGACGATTGAAGTGCTTCGGTCGGAAGGAGAAGAGTATAGAACGGTCGCGTCTTACGAAGTCGCGGAAAGCCCTACTTGGACTGCTCCGATTTTGTTAATGGATGGAATATTGGTTAAGGATCGGAGGAAGCTCTTCCGATGGAAGTTTATTAATGAATGAGGCTGAAGGATGAATGTCGAATCGGGGAACGTTGCTACTTTTTGACTCGCATCCTAGAACGGATTTGCTGAAACCGCCCTGCTTTAAAACGGAGGGCCGCTTTGGAAGGGTGATGGGCAGTTGCATACGGCACTTCCTTATCCACCGCTACCGTTAGGCGATTGGCGGTAAGGGTGGTCTCATTGCATTCCCGCGTATTTGTGGGGAGGTCCGGTTGAAGAGGTGGTTATCGACAATCCATGGGACCGGTTTGTCACGATTTACGGTAGTGGATGAGAGGCCGAGCCAAAGGTCTACAAGCCGAACGAACGTCGGTACGATGCACGTTTAATGGACTAGCTATTAGGCTAGCCGGATTAAGCGCATTTTTGGGGTCCGATATCCGTAAGGTTTGTCCCAACCACCTGCTAAACCGGCTTACTAATTGGCAAAAATCCTGAGGTGTCTAGTCGCCGTCTGGCCTAGTCGCTCTCTCAAGCTCTTCTAACTCGGCTTTCTCCGCAGCGATTCGCGCCTCCTCGGCGGCCTTCTCTTCGGCTTCCTTGGCAGCCCTCAGCTTTTCTGCTCTGGCTTCCTCGCGAGCCATCTTTTTCTCGCGTTTCTTCTGTTCGCGCTCGAGTCGCTTGTAGTCTTTGCTAGGTGTCGATGCCATTGTAACTAGGGTTGAGAATATTCGTTTTGCGGATTCGTATTTTGGGTGAAATTAGGCCCAAAATCCAAGCAAATCACTTCTGTAAACCTCAAACCCATAGAGGAGGCGGGATGGGATCAAGGAAGAAAATGGTTCTTTATCACTTTCCAGCTACGAATTTGCCTTATTAAAAAAAGCAGTCGGTCAGCTGCTCGCTAGGGGATGAATCTACCGATCTGCCGCCCAATTCGGATTGGGTTTCGGCATCGAGGCGTTGACCTGTTTGCGCCAATCGACGAGGGATTGCTGGAGTTTCTCGGCAACACGGGGCATGGAGTCGGCTAGATCTTTGGTCTCCCCAAGATCGGAATCCAGATCGTAGAGCTCAAGATGGTTGTCCTCGAAATACTCGAGCAATTTCCAGTTTCCCTGGCGGATTGAACTGACGGGTGTGGTGGTTCCGTAGTAGTGAGGGTAGTGCCAGAATAGAGTGTCTCGATCGAGTTTGGACTGAGGGTCTTTCAGGATGGGAGTCAGGCTTTTGCCATCGAATTGATCTTCGACGGATAATCCTAACGCGCTGGCGATGGTAGGATAGAGGTCCATCGTGGCTACCGGCTCTTCCGATACGCTGCCTGCTTGAGTCACACCAGGCCAATGGATGATAAGAGGAACGCGAATACCTCCTTCGTACAGGGAACCTTTCCCCGACCGAAGGGGCATATTTGAAGTGACGACTTGGCCTTCTGATGAACCGATAAACCCGCCATTGTCGGACGTGAGAATAATGATGGTGCGATCTGCCATTCCCTCATCCTCTAGTTTTTCAAGAATGCGGCCCACGTTCTCGTCCAAGGTCTCATGCATGGCGGCAAAGTGGGCATTCTGATGATCCATGCCTGGCTCGATGATTTCGGCGTAGCGATCGGCGATTTCTGGCTTCCCTTCAATCGGCGTGTGTACCGTGTAGTAAGACATGTACAGAAAGAATGGGTCCTCAGAAGCTCGTTCGATAAAACCCAATGCCTCATCGGTCAACCGATCGGTGAGGTGCTCCCCTTCGCGATCCTCCGTGGAGTCGATGCCAGGAATGTACCGGTAGTGTCGATTAGAACCCCCTCCGTACATTCCTCGGTAGGGGAAATAGAACGTTGCCGGGCAGCCCCAGAAGCAACCTCCAAAACTGAAGTCGAATCCTTGCGTTTCGGGATAGTGGGAGGCTTCGCCAAGGTGCCATTTGCCGACATGCCCCGTTTTGTAGCCCGCCGCTCTGAGGGCTTCGGCGATTGTGGTTTCGCTGTGCGGCAGATTGCCTTCTACAATGGGAGGAATGAGTTTCTTGTTTTGCTGGGGTGTTTTGGCCATCTCATGCCAAATGGTCATGTCCAATCTTGCTGGATACTTACCCGTTAGCAATGCTGCGCGGGTGGGGGTGCAGATTGAAGCGCTTGCATAAGCGCTTGCGAACTTCATGGAGTGTTCCGCAAAACGGTCGATGTTAGGCGTCTGATGCAGATCCGAACCGTATCCACTCAACCCTGTCCAGCCCATGTCGTCGACAAGGATGATGATGACGTTGAGCGGCTCCGCGTCTGTCTTGGCGTGGCAAACGTTGTTCGATGGGGTTAGCGCGAAGGTAGCCAGACAAATTGAGAATAGGAATGGTATGGATTTCATGAATCGTCGAACTGGCGGTGATGATGATATATGTGGCTCTGCAGAGAACCAGTGAATGGCCGATTTGTGTATGAGGTCAATTAGAGAAGGCTTTTTGAAGTCCACCCTGACCTGGGAACTCAACGAATTCTCGACTTATGTGATTCATTTTAGGAGAAGAGGCGGTTCATTTCAGTAATTTGTAATATGAAAGCAGTCGGCTACCAAAAATCACTTCCCGTAACAGACCCAAACGTCTTGCAGGACATCACATTGGATAAACCGCAGGCTTCTGGGCAAGACCTTCTCGTCAAGGTGGAAGCGATTTCGATGAATCCGGTGGATACCAAGGTTCGCATGCGGGCGGAACCCGAAGAGGGGGAGTATAAGGTGCTCGGTTGGGATGTCGCTGGTGTGGTTGAGAAGGTGGGCGAGGAGGTTCAGCTTTTCGAAAAAGGCGACAAGGTTTGGTACGCCGGAGCGATCGAGCGATCAGGGGCGAACGCGGAGTTTCACCTGGTTGACGAGCGGGTCGTTTCGCGCATGCCGGAGTCCCTTGGGTTTTCCGATGCCGCAGCGCTCCCGCTGACCGCGATCACTGCTTGGGAGATGCTCTTTGACAGATTCAAGATCGACGCGGACACTCAAGGCACCCTGCTGGTAATTGGAGGTGCGGGCGGTGTAGGATCGATCATGATACAGTTGGCAAAGAAACTGACCCAGTTGAAGGTGGTTGCTACTGCGTCCCGTCCGGACACGATAGAGTGGGTGAAGAAAATGGGTGCGGATGTGGTGATCAATCACCGAAACCCGCTCAGCGAAGAGTTGCAAAAGACCGAGTTTAAGAGTGCTGACTACGTGGCCAGTCTGACCCAGACGGACCAGCATTTGACGGAAATTGAAAAGCTCCTTGCACCCCAAGGTCACATGAGCGTGATCGACGATCCCGAGACGCTTGATATAAAGCCGTTTAAAACGAAGAGCATCAGTATCCACTGGGAACTGATGTTTACCCGGCACCTCTTTCAAACCGCTGATATGATTGAGCAGCACAACCTATTGGCGAAAGTTGCTGATGCCGTGGATGAAGGTCTCATTGTAACTACTAAGCAACGAGATCTGGGAACCATCAATGCTCAGAACCTGATCAAAGCCCATACGCTACAAGAGTCAGGCACCGCGATTGGAAAAACGGTCCTGACAGGGTTTGGGGACTAATACGGCGTCCGTCAGCTAAAATTTAGTAGACTTTTCAGGTCGGGCGAGAGCGTCTCGCTCTGCCGCACAAGGAGCTTGGATTTGGTAAACGCGGCGGAGCGAGACGCTCTCACCCGACCTCTGATCGCCCCTGGCGCGTTTTACTCTGACGAATATAGCAAATTAAAAGATTCAGCTATTTGTTGTAGACGCGATCGCTGATCGCGTAACGCGGTCAGCGACCGCATCTACAGATACTGGAAAACTAAAGTTGATGGTGAATTCGAGAATAAATTATCGAAGTAAACTTTTCAATTACAAGTACGCTAATAGGTCGACGTAGGAGCGGTATTATACCGCGATAGCCAATGCATGAGATGGAATAATCGCGGTGTAAAACCGCTCCTACATTTAGCTAGAATTAGGGCATGCCGGTAACAGGAGAAGGCTTCTAATTGGGCGTTTCCATTAGATTTCCCTGCCGAGTACAGTTTCGGCTCTGGCGGGAAGATTATTGTCTTGTTGGCCGACTTGTCCTTTATAAGATGATAGTTCGTATGAATACCCTTAAAGTGCTTTCGCTGACTTTTCTTCTATCAACGCTTCCGGTCGGATTAATCGCGGGTAACGTGATGCTCGACACGAAAGAGCTTCTGGTGGAGGACCCACTGACTGCCGAAACCTGGGAGGCACACTGGAAGGTGTTGGTGGGAACTTGGGGATGGCAGGGCGATGCACTCAAGGGAGTCGAGATATCCGAACAAAACCATCATGCGGGCGCGGGTCGGATAGAAGACATGACTTCGGGTATTCTGGAAGTGGAGTTTCGCATGGATGCCTCCCGGCAGCTACAGTTTGGATACGACTACTATACGGACGCGAAGAAAGACCATTTAATGAGGGCCTCTATCGTTCCGACCGGCTTAGCGGTGCGAGCAGGAAAGGGCTGGGCCAAGGAAACGAGGATGAAACCGGTAGGCGAAAAAGTCCCCATGTCCTTTGAGCCAGGAAAGTGGTACAAAGGCAAAATCGAGTTTCACAAGGATCACCTTATCGTTCACATCGATGATCATCTGGTTTTTTACGGGGTGGCTTTGATCAGTCAGGAAGTTCCGAAGAATCGGATTACACTCACCGCTCGGGGAACAGCGTCTTTTCGCAATGTGAAGCTCTGGTCCGGTGAGGTTAAAAAGGACTGGAAACATACTCGAAAATCTTTGGCTAAAAGATTTCCACCGGTGCCTGCTGATTCTTAATGGTGCTTTGCTTGGTTGAAGCGTAATGGGTTAGATTCCTCGAAGCTTGGAGGATGTTGAAAAGTAGCAGAGGCATCTTGCCTGTGATCCTAGGCTGGAAGCATCTACTGCTTTACCATTCCGCCCATCTGGCATGTTAGCGTGAAATCCCCCTGGCAAAAGAGAGGTTTCCCTACCGATCGGATCGTTTCTGGCTAAAGAGCCACTTTAGAAAATCAGGTTCCGGATCACATTGGTCGCTGCTGAACTGGGTCGTTCCATTGTCAGCGCCAGGAATAATCTTTCCGGGTATGTTGTGTCTGTCGCCTTTGAATGTCGTCAACTTCATGTTGCCACCTAGCTGTTTAATTTCATTAAACAAATTGAGGTTTCGATCGTAGGGGCAGGTGGGATCTTGGTCCCCGTGAAAGGCCCAGGTGGGAACGTTCTTGATTAGGGTGGCGTCGATAAAAGGCTCTGTATCCGATAGACCGGTACCGGCGGAAGGGGCTATGGCGGCAAAGTAATCGGGATCAATCTGGACAAGAATATTCGTGCCATGACCCCCCATCGAATGGCCCAACATATAGATGCGGTCGGTATCCACAGAGGGCAGTTCTGAGATGATCTGCTGAATTTTTTCAAGGTCTGATTTTTTGTAAAGTTCGGTGACTTGCGGGGCGAGCACGTAACAAGGATAGCTTCTGCGAATCTCAGCGTCCGCCAAATGCTGATTCCAGATTTTGAGCTGCTCCCGATTGTCGGTACCTCTGCCTCCTCCACCATGCAATGAAACGATAACCGGATAGCGTTGGCTGGGATCGAATCCGAATGGCTTCATCAGTCTATAAACCATGATGTTGTCATCTTGAGGCTCGTAGAGATCCATCCACTTGTCTTGGGATGCGTCTGCTCCGGATGGGGCGACTAGAGGGAGCGCTACTCCAATTAATAAAATGAAGCGAAAAAACTTAGAGTAGTGCATGTTGACGATTCTATTGAAGATTCGAGCCAAAATGACAATGGTTGATTTCCCAAACGTCTTTCTCCTGTGAAGCTAAAGGTAGGCCGGTTTTTTGAAATTCACGTCTCATTAGACCGTGTGCCCATTCAATAAAATTGAACTGACCGATCTGATTGTTAGGGTCGGGAGAATTTCACGCGTTGAATGCCCTGGCAATAGACAAGCGAGGGCGTCTCTTTGTAGTGGATCGATTCAACGATCGGCTGCAAATCTTCGAGCAAGACGGGACGTTTGCCACCCAATGAAACCAGTTTGGAAGGCCCAGTGGGGTGTTCTTTGATGAACACGATAAAATCTACGTTTCCGATTCCGAGTCGGACGATGTGCAGAATCCAGGCTGGGGAATGGGTATCTGTATTGGTGATGCCGAGACTGGTTGGATCGACTATCTCATTCTACTGCCAACAGGTGACCCGCGATTCACCAAGGGGAATGGGGCGGAGTTTGTCACTGCAGACGCCGTCGGAAATCTCTACGGCGGCGAACCCAGCACCCGAAAATTGCAGAAGTACGTACGAGTGAGACCCTAGATCTTCAGGAGTTGAATCACCAGAGGTCCACGGATCGCCGGGCCGTCGATCCCTACCTTTAGAAATTCTCCGCTTGTGCTATGATTCAAACAAGAAGAGCTCAAGCCTTCAAACCCAGCCCGATGGACTTGCAGTAGCGGATGCTTTCTTCGATTTCGCGCTTCTGGTACTCTTGGGTGGCGAGGTCCTTGTTGTGGTCCGCGCGGTCCGCGTTGGGTCCCACTGGTGCCTTCCATGGTTCACGGGGTGTTCCTTGGCGAGCCCACTTGAGGTAGCGGGCCAGCTTGGAGGCTTTCATGTCGGGAAACAGGGCCATGAACTCGTCCGTCAAAAAAGGAATCTCCCGATTGAATCCGGAAATGGTCTCGATATGGACGGGCACATTGGGACAAAGCTCCTTGAAACGGTCGAAGTATTTTACCCAATCCACGTTGCCTTTACCCATTGCGGTCCACTGAACCGTGGTACCGTTTTCGGATGTCCAGATAGCGGAGTCCCGCAGACTAGTGGTGACGGCGTAGGGTCCCATGATTTCCAAGTTTTCTAAAGGGTCTTCCAAGGTCCAGGAGGCGTTGCCCGCGTCGAGGTTGGCGCCCATGTAGGACGTACCTCCGGCTTCCTCGATTAGGGTAACGACTTCATCGGCTTGCATGTCGCCTGCATGGTTCTCAACGGCGATCTTAATGCCCGCATCCATAGCCTGGGTACGGCAGGCGCGACAGACCTTTGCGGTGTCTTTGATGCGTGCCATGATGCCGCCTTCTGTGCCTCGGTCGTCACGGTTCCCAAGAATAACTCTAACTACGGGGGATCCAGTCGCTTCCGCGACTCGAATGGACAGGCGCAAATGTTCTTCCGCGGTTCCCCACTTATCCTTGAAGGTGGTCGAGGTGGGACAGATACTCCAGGTGCCGATGTGAATATCGATTCCCATGTCATCCGCCTTTTTGCGGACATCGCGAAGGTAGGGCATCTTGAGGCTCTTGAAATGGTCCAGGTCCGACATGAAGAGCGAGTCGATCCCCAGCTTTTCCGAATACTTCAGGTGGTCTTCCACCATCCAGTTCATGGCCCGAACCGCGAAATTGTCGTAGCCAAGTTTGACGCCAGTCTTCTTGTGATGGGCCGCGAGAGCTGAAAGTGGGCTAGCGGCGGCCGCCATTCCACCAGCGGCTAGGGTTTTGAGAAAGTCCCGACGTGGGGTAGGATGGGTTGGTTGCAATGTTGGCATAACGTAATTCAGTTAGTAAGGGATCTCAATTTGTTGTTCGGTAACGGCAGCTATCGCAACCTTTTACTGAAAAAGCATCGCTAAATTCAGCTGTAAGGGAGTCGTCTGCACTATGCCGCGATTGAGGATCAGGCAACGCGGCACAGCGCGAGCGCTGGCCCTACAAAAGAATGGGTCGATAGATATTTCTGTAGGAGCGGTTTTATACCGCGATAGAAACTAAGAAAATCGCGGTATAAAACCGCTCCTACATTGGATCCGTTGAGATTGTCCGTTCTTCAGTGCGGTTTTCCTCAAAATTTGATGGGCACTCGGAGATTGCCCGCTACCATAACAATTATGATACCCCATAGATCGATCATTTGCCTTGCCGCTTGTTTCTTTTGGGTCGCCCTTGGCAGTATTTGCTCAGCGGCTACTCGACCGAACATCGTCTTCATTATGACGGACGACCATGCGACACAGATGATGTCGGCCTACAACACGCTAAGAGCGTCGACGCCTAATTTGGATCGGATTGGAGAAGAGGGCATTGTTTTTCGTAACAGCTTCTGTACCAACTCGCTCTGCGCTCCCGCTCGGGCTACTTTGCTCACCGGCAAGTACAGCCATAAGAATGGGCAATTGGGAAACCGGGATACCTTTGACGGGAGCCAGCAGACCTTTCCCAAACTGCTGCAAAATGCGGGTTACCAGACCGCGATGATCGGAAAGTGGCACTTGAGAAGCGATCCCACAGGATTCGACTATTGGAATATTTTGCCAGGGCAAGGAGTCTATGTGAACCCGGTGCTAATCGAAATGGGCGAAAGCAAAACCTATGAAGGCTATGTGACGGATATCATTACGGACTTCGCCATCGATTGGGTAAAAGGTCGAGATCCGGAGAAACCTTTTATGCTCTGCTATCACCACAAGGCCCCGCACGCTCAGTGGGTGCCTTCAGCGGAGCACGATGCTCTGTGGGAAGAGGAGGAAATACCGTATCCACAGAATTATCACGATGACGAATTGGGCAGAGCCCAGTCGGTTCGCGATGCCACCAATCAGCTCGTGCCAGACATGATGCAGCGCTGGCGAGCCTTTGGATCGGCCATGAATAAGGAGGATCCGGGGGATCGGCAAGGACAGGAACTTAAAGACTGGCTTTACCAGCAGTACGTGAAAGACTACATGCGTGTGATGGTTTCGGTGGACGAGAATGTCGGCCGTTTCATGAACTTTCTCAAGGAAGCGGGTTTGGATGAGGACACCGTAGTCATTTACACGGCTGACAACGGAATGTTCATTGGAGATCATGGACGATTCGACAAGCGCTTGATGGATGAGGAATCGTTGCGGATTCCGTTGGTAGTTCGATATCCCAAAGAAATTAAGGCGGGAAGTGTCACCGATTTGTATTCACTCAACGTGGATTACGCTCCCACGATTCTGGACCTGGCAGGAGTTGCGATTCCAAAAGATATGCAAGGGAGAAGTTTAAGGCCAATTCTGAGAGGGGAGGCACCCAGTAGCTGGAGAACAAGCCTGTACTATCATTACTACGAACACCCGGATTTCCAGTTTCAAGACGTACCACCCCACTATGGCATACGAACGGATCGGTATAAGCTGATTCACTACTATCCGACTGAAAAGGTTGAAGCTTCCGGTTGGGAGTTGCTGGATTTGAAAACGGATCCGCTGGAGTTGAAGAACCAGTATGGCAATCCGCAATACCAATATGTAGTGAAAGACCTGAAAAAGGAGATTCAGCAGTGGCGTAAGAAATTAGATGTGGACTCGAATTGAAACAGGCCTGTCGGTGCAGCGCAAGCTCTGGCCCTACGAAAGAGAGGGGCCAAAAAAGGTTTCTGTAGGAGCGGTTTCATACCGCGATACTGTTAGTTTCCATAGCGGTGTAAAACCGCTCCTACGTTGGTTCCTGTGAAATTGTCCGTTTCTCTGGGCACTTTTCCTCAAAATTTGATCGGCACTCGGAGATTGCCCGCTAACATGACAATTATGATACCCCATAAATCGATCATTTGCCTTGCCGCTTGTTTCTTTTGGATCGCTGCTGGATTTGCGGCCAAGCGTCCCAATGTAATCATTGTCATGACAGATGACCAAGGTTACGGAGAGCTTTCGGTGCACGGAAACCCGATTCTCAAAACGCCACACTTAGACCGTTTGCACAGCCAAAGCTTGCGCCTGACCGACTTTCACGTGGCTCCGATGTGCACGCCAACCCGTGGACAGTTGCTCACGGGGACCGACGCCGCTCGGAACGCAGCTATCAATGTCAGCGCGGGGCGTACCTTGCTTCGGGCAAGTCTTCCTACGATGGCGGACTTCTTTCAGGACAACGGGTATCGGACCGGCATTTTCGGAAAGTGGCATCTGGGTGATAATTATCCCTTTCGCCCACAGGACCGGGGATTCGAAGAAACGCTCTGGTTCCCTTCATCGCACATCAATTCCGTCCCAGACTGGTGGAACAACGACTATTTCGACGACACGTACATGGTGAATGGGAAGCGGAAGCTGATGCCCGGCTATTGCACCGACGTTTACTTTGAGGAGGCGATGAAGTGGATGAAGCGACAGGCCGATTCCGGTGATGCCTTTTTCGCCTACATCCCGACTAACGCGCCGCATGGCCCGCACTGGTCCCCGGAGAAGGAGTTGAATCAGGCGCGAAAAGCGATCGAAGGACATGCCCTGCCTGATATTGGCGAGAACAACCGTGAATCATTCGCGGGCTATCTGGGCATGATCCTCAATGTCGACAATAACATGGGGCGTCTCATGGACTTTCTGGATAAAGAAGAACTGGCTAGAGACACCATTCTAATATTCCAAACCGACAACGGAAGCACCTTTGGTTCGCGATATTTTAATGCGGGCATGCGAGGGCGAAAGACAGAGCTTTGGGAAGGCGGTCATCGCGTTCCTTTCTTTTTACGCTGGCCGGGCGGAGAGTTAGGCAAGCCTAGAGATATCGAGGGTGTCACTCAGGTTCAGGATGTGCTGCCCACGTTGATGGATCTTTGCGGGCTAGTTACGGATCGAGCGCCCAAATTTGACGGAATCAGTTTGGCACCTGTGTTGGAAGGGAAAATGAATACGGCTCCGGAGAATCGTATGGTGGTTATCAACTACAGCCGCATGCCCTTTGGATTTGAGTTTGCCGGGCCCGACGCTCCTTCAGTCATGTACCGTGAGGGTGCGGGAGTTCTGTGGGGTCCCTGGCGACTGCTGGAGGATAGGGAACTCTACAATCTCGAGAAAGATCCCGGGCAAAAGAAAAATGTAATAGGCAAGTATCCAGAAATCGCTTCGAAAATGAGCGCTCATTTGGATCATTGGTGGAGTGAGGTGAGAAACATCGCTAACGAGCCTCAGCCCGTAGTCATTGGTCACGACGCGGAGAACCCAATGATGCTGACTGCCTGCGAATGGCTCGATGTTTTCGTGGACCAGCAAGGTCAGATTCGGCGCGGGGTAGAGAAAAACGGTTGGTGGGAACTCTCTGTAGCGGAGCCCGGTACCTACGAGTTTGAGCTGAGGCGTTGGCCGCGGGAAGCGGATACGGCGATAGCTGAAGGATTACCGGCGATCCAATTGACGGCGGGGGATCGCGGTCCGGGAGTGGCGATGCCTATCAAATCCGCCCGTATTCAGATCGGGAGAGAGTCGCAAAGTAAACCGGTACGTCCATCGGATAAGGAGGTCAAATTCACCTATGAACTGGAGGCGGGTCCGACGCGGCTGTACACCTGGTTTGAATCAAGTCCACGTGTCGGAATCGCGGGGGCGTATTACGTGTATGTGAAACGGAAATAGGGCAGATTTTGGTTGGTCCGTTGCTTCCAGCTTTTTTTGTGGAATAAAGAGGGCTAGGGGTAATAGGAGCGCCCATAGCCATAACATCTATCGAGTGGCGCTCGGAGATAGCCCGCTACCTTGGTAACCTGAGTTCAGCTATTGAGTAGGATGTTTTTTTTGAAATCGTGAGTTCTATTTCAAAGAGCTGTAGTTGACATCCACTACGATCGTTTCGCCGGTGTGGCGCTTGATATCTCCGGGTCCGGAACGGATGATGACACGATTGTCGGTCCAGTGGTCACGGTACCAAGTGCAGGTTTGGAAATCGTCGTTGATCAAATTCATTTTGCGATTCATCTTCTCTCTCATCACAGTGAGTTTGTCACTATGAGTTGGATCTGTGGCGAGGTTTGTGGTTTGATTAGGATCATGTCGGTTGTCGAATAGAAGCTCGCTTCCATTAAAAAGATAGCGGGCGTAGGTGAAGCGCTTGTCGCGAATGGCCCGCCACTCGTATCCATCTTTCCATTGGAAGGTGTGACCCATTCCTTGTAATAGAGCGAATTCGGGTTCTGGGCCTTTTCCCCCTAAAGTGATTTGCGACAAGTCCATCCCTTCCACGGCAGCAGGGATTTTCTGTCCACATAGTCCAAGGATGGTCGGCATGATGTCGGGCGTTGCCATGCAGACATCGGATCGGGCCCCAGCTGCTATATTCTCTGGCCAACGCATGATGAAAGGTACCCGGACAGATTCCTCGTAGAAGATCATTTTAAATACGCGGCCTTGGGCCCCAAACATCTCACCATGGTCGGAGGTGAAAATCACAATAGTGTTCTTCTCTAGCCCCGTAGACTCCAAGGTCTTCATAATGCGGCCGATCTCGTGGTCGAGGGCGTAAGCCATTCCGTAGTACGCCCGCATCATATCCTGTAGGTTTGGCTTCCAGTAGGACTGCCACTTTATATTGTCCGTGTTCCGGTCCATAAGCGGATCGGGCGTTTCGCTCCACGTTTCGGGGAGGGGGAATTCAATGTCGGCGAAAGGGGCATAGAATTCCTCGGGGCAGTTATCCTTAGTGAACGGGTCGTGAGGGGGGCTGTAGGCGACTACCATGGCAAAGGGGTCTTCGCTCTCTGCATGTTCCTTGAGCCGATCGATGGCGAGGTTTGTGAAGTGGGTGGCTTTGAACTCACCTTCGATATGGATTTCTTCCGGCGTGTCCTTACAATAGCTGTATTTGAAATTCCGATGCCCAAAATTGTAGGCGGCCCAGAAATCGTCGAATCCCATTCGGTAAGGACCGGGAGGGATGAAATTCGCTTGCGGGCCGAAATGTCCACCGGCTTTGTTGGCCCAGAGATGCCACTTGCCGATGTGGTCCGTTTTGTAGCTCGCCTTCTTCAACACGTGAGCGAAGGTGTCATGGTTAGGGTTCATGCGGAGTTCATTGACCACGATTCCGGTAGAACTGGCGAATTTGCCTGTCATCAGTGAACCGCGAAAGGCAGTGCAGACCGGCGTTGATGAGACGAAGTTTTGGAACCACATTCCTTCGCTCGCCAGTTTATCGATATTCGGTGTTATGGCACGATCATCTGTTAGACCGATCGACTGGTAGCGGAGCTGATCGGCGATCAAAATGAGGACATTGGGTTGCTTGTTTGCTTTCAGCTTGGGAATCGTGGCTAAGCAACAAACTACGAATAGGTGGAAGTAGAATCTAGGCATAATCAAGTGTTCTGTGTAATAGAGAGATCATATTAGCTTCTAAGAAACTCTGTTGTCTGGGCCGATGGAAATCGTGCCGTAATGCCGCTCCTGCGATTTGGTAAAGCGTGATCATTAAACGCCCGCTTTTTCCAATGCTAGAGCTTTAGCTCTGGAATGATTTTGCAGCCGAATACGTTCCAGCCAATTTTGGGTTCGTGGCCAGTGGGCACTAGCTCAAGCTCCCAGACAATTTCCGCGGGGGAGCTTCGCGTGTATTCAATGCAGCGCGTCATTTGGTCGAACTGGGCCTGGTTGACCCACGTCATTTCTGAAACTCTGTCAGGATCGACTATGGCTCCATAGCCGACGAGCAAGTTGTTCTTAGTGGGTGTTTCAGATGCGTTGCCCATGGCGATCGTTACGTACTTGTCTTCGTCATCTCGCTCTGAGGTCCAGATTTGGCGGGCAGTGAAATTTTCAAAATCGACTTCATACTCAACGGCCCGGCTCCAGGTTTCCGCAACGGGAGTCGGTTGCTCAAAGGGACGGGCGCGGTAGTTGCCGTTGTCAAACATGAGAAGGGTCCCTCGTTCCGTAAAAAGAGGGGCGTGCTGGTGCCAAGGCCAACGGGCATCGCCCTCCAGTTTGATTAGTTTGGACTCGAGCTCAGGGGACCATCCTGATGGTTCTCCAAAAATCCAACGAACTTCGCCCGTGTCGCCATCTAGATTAACGATGGCGCTTTGGTAGCGAAAATTAACCATTACCGATCCGTCTTCGAGCTTCGTGACTTCGTTGGCATGCGACCAGTCAATTGTACCCGGAAAGCTGCGACGTTCCCAGTAAGTGGAAAACGTTTCGAAACCGATGCGCTCTGCTGGCAAGTGGTCAAACGCTTTCCAGTCCCAGATGATCTTTCCTTCAGGGGTGAATTCCACGATTCGATCACCCATCACCGACTGTTCTTTTCGAGGGGCGTTCTCGTCGTACTCGCTGGTATAATAGTTTGGGAGGATCCGTTTTTCTGAGGATAGAGCGATTATATTTCCATTCGCCATCAAGTCGGCGTCATGATGGAAAGTGAGGACGTCTACTGGAATGCCGTTGTCTTTTCCTTGGGGTCTTTGCGAGGCGTACCAAGAGCGAACAGTATTCCCTAATAGATCGATCTCAACGAGTCTAAAATCAGCAGTCACATAGAAGATGTGGCCATTTTTCTGGTAGCTGAATCCGGCAATACGAGTCCCCGTTTGATAGTACCAGACAGGATTGCCTTCTGTATCCACCATCACGAGCATGCCAAAACTCTCGCCAAATCGAAGCTCCTCATCGTTGCCGAGCTGAGTTTCTCGGGGGATGCGGCGGCGCGGATTAAAGAGACGGTATCCGGGCTCGGCTTTCGATACGTCTACGCGGCCGACTTTGATACCCGGGAACTCCGCGGGATGAACGGGCAGGCTGGGAGACTGGAAAGTCAATGTATCCGATTTTACTTCATTACCGTGAGCGTCTTTGATTGTAACGAAAACGTCGTAGTTCTGTTCTGGCTGAAATCCAATAACGGGCAATCCCATGGCGGGGTTCCTGGATGCATCGAATGAAACTGAAAACTGGTTCTTCCCGCTTGATGCGGTGATGGTGGTGGTGACCTTTAGATTGGGCTGGAAAGTGACGATGGCGACCATTGGAGCCGCCGGATTTGGGTTGCTTTGTATGATCGGAGCTCGAGTGAATTCAAGTATAGGCGGCGTTTTGTTCGAGTCGCTGCAGGAGGAGATCCCTAGGGAAATGAGGATGATAAGAATGAGATGTAATGGGTTCATAATGACATAGGTTTTTGGAAATTCGCTATTTTAGATCACTGTTGATTTATTTCCTTTAGGTTTGATACCCCGAAGCTCATGACGGGCGTAGCCTGAAAGGCGAAGACTGTTGATGCAGACCCCGACTTGCTTGCCATGAGCTTGTCGAATGCGTCGGTGGCTTCGGCTTTTGTAGGGAGGCCCGCTTGCTCCGGTGATCCTTGTATAAGGTAGGGACCGGATGGGTCCATCGGAAATGGGTACCGGGCGATCTCCAAGCGCCCACAGGACTAGAATTTAAATGGACGCTCGGAGATCGCCCGCCACCTTGAAGTTCGGTCCGTGTCTTCACTCCCGTTCCCATTTTACTGCCCAAGGGTCACGGGTTTCTTCCTGAAATTCCCGAAGCTTGGCCATGAGTTGATCGCGGGTTTTTCTGTATTTAGGATCTTCGGACAGGTTGACCGTTTCGTTGGGATCAGATTCGAGATCGTAAAGTTCAAACCGGGGACGGTGGAGGAGAGCTTTGGGAGTACGTTTTCCGTAGAGCTCCAGTCCCTGCTTTTGCATGGACACCCAGGTGGGCGACTGGAGCAAGTCTTTGGCCAGAGGAAATTCGAGTCCATGGGCGATGTTGAAGATCAGTTTGTACTGACGATTCTTTACGACTCTCATTGGGTAGTACATGGTGACCTCATGGGCAGTGTGGGAAGCGAAGACTTCGTTCCTCCCTCTTAGGTTTCCACTTACCCCTTTGCGAAAGGATCGGCCGTGGGTCTCCATATTCGTTAGGTCGATTTCCGCGTAATCAAGTACGGTGGGGGCGAGATCTACCGAAGAGACAAGAGCGTCCTGAGTGCGGCCTTTCTTCGTCTGACTCGGCTCTTTGACGATGCAGGGCAATTTCATTCCCGGTTCGTAGAGAGTGGTTTTGGCCCCCGCAAAAGCGATGCCATTGTCGGAGATGTAGATAATCAAGGTGTTTTCGTATTTCTCCGAACGTTTGAGAATATCGAGGAGATGGGCAATCCCCTGATCGAGACGAGAAACGGACTGGTAGTACTCTGCGAGCTCCGCCCGACAAGCAGGTGTATCGGGTAGAAAAGGTGGCACGACCACTTTTTCTGGATCATAGGTGACCGGGTTGATTCCCGGATAGCCTTCATCACGGTTTCCGAAACGATTGGGCTTAGGATAGGTGTCAAAGGTGGGTAGGCCGTCGGGGGTAAATGCGTTGGATCGATGCGGGTCGTCGGTCGCGTAGAAAAGAAAGAAAGGCTCGGAATCATCACTTTCGATAATCGGGCGGGACTGTTCCGCCATTTCCCAAGGGCTACGGCCGATGGTCGCAGGATCGTTGGCGGCGCCTGCGGATAAAACGAAATCGAACTTGTAGACCGCTTCAGGCGCGACATGAAACTTTCCGATTCGGGCGGTGCGGTAGCCATTTTCTGATAACGCGACCGGTAAGCTCTTGATGTCATCGAAACTCTGATAGTGATGGAACGTGTGCTGCAAGCCGTATTGCCCGTTGCGGTGGTTGTGCAGGCCGCTCAAGATTACAGATCGACTGGGGCTGCAGCTTGCCGTGGTGCAATTCGCGTCGGTGAAGATGGTTCCGTCGGCTGCGAGGGAGTCCAAGGCCGGTGTCTGAATTATGGGATTTCCGTAGCATCCCAGGGCGTCGGTTCCATGGTCGTCAGAGACGATCAGAACGATATTGGGGCGAGCAGAAAGATTGCCCGTAGCGAGGGTTGCGGTGATAAGAAGAATAGAGAAAAGCCAATAGCTTTTGAGTTTCATAGGAGAGCTAGGCTAGTGGGTGAAGCGAGCGATGCGAGTCGTTTTTGAAAATGAAAACGATAAACGAGTACGTTGGGTTTAACAGGGATCGCTGGAGCGAGCAGGGGTTCCGCTTTGCGGAAGCATGAGATTAGCCTTATAGGCTTCGGCTGACTAGTGATAGTTAGCCCTGCCTCTACTGTTT
>Ga0181564_10000061_pt1 | contig 76617 bp, 71 predicted proteins | sample 011ome_24_FD_134512 | JGI IMG/M metagenome (GOLD analysis project Ga0181564, IMG submission 134512) | Coastal salt marsh microbial communities from the Groves Creek Marsh, Skidaway Island, Georgia - 011513CT metaG (megahit assembly) | ecosystem: Environmental > Aquatic > Marine > Intertidal... | reverse complement strand
GTCGAATGGGGCGGCGGCTCCGTCTGTTTACGTACACGCGACCGACTTGTCACTGTGTAGCACCGCGAATACGGAAGGTCGCGTACCGCGATAACCGATCGCATCTACAAATCAAGAATGCCCCGCTGCCGCTTCGGCAGTCGACGAAGTCGAGAGCTTGCTCCGGTGATCTTTACTGGTAGCGGGCGATCTCCGAGCGCCCATCGATGGATCAGGTATTTATGGGCGCTCGGAGATCGCCCGCTTGCTTACCTTACCGGGTCGGGACTACGGTCCTATTTTCAAGATCGTAACGATCCCCGGGTTTTAAAAAATAGAATAGGAATTCCTTTGGAGGTAGCGCTTTCAGCCTCGATCCTTCGCTGGACCAAAAGGTGTCGTCGTAGATGGCGACGTATCCATTTCCGATGACTTCGAACTGATTGCCTCGGACGATGACGGCGGTTCCTTCGTCGATTCCAATTCCCAGTAGGTCGGGGTACTTGGACCGGATAGAGAACATGTCGAAGTGCCGGTTTCTGGCCAGATGGTGTTGATCGATAGCGATGTTCTTTACGAAGCCAAATCCTTCCTCGTGATCTCCTGTCATGATTTGGTTGTTACGGGTATCACCGCGAGCGAGGTAAGATCCCTGTATGGTTGCTCCGGCGGAGCTGCCCCCAATGACACCTCCTCGGTCAAGGAGGTCCCAAAGCGCCTGTTCGGTTAGCGTCCCTTTGTAGGCATCTACCAGACGCCATTGACGGCCGCCACCGAACCAAACTGCCTTGGCTTCGCGAATGGGTTTGACGAACGCCTCCGTATTCGCAATCGCGCGATCCGCGGTGTGTATGACTATTACATTGGTCGCTCCCTGTTCCGTCCAACGCTTTGAATACTCGTGGTAGCGCTCCGGTGGTACATCGCCGGAAGCCGTCGGAATAAATACGATAGGAGCGTCTTTGCCTCCTATGAGCTCGAAAAACGGTTCGGCGAGATGGGGCATTGCTCCACCGCCCACAATCATGAGGGTGCCTTTCTCCGGGCCAGTAGACTGGGTAGGCGGGAGGGCCGCTAGGATAAGAAAGTGGGAGATCAATAGGAAGCGCATCATGGAGAAGGGCGGTTTGGGGGATCGATTAAGCGTACGCAACGTTGCGGTAAAACTTGGAGGAAGCGATTATTTTCTATTAGGATAGCGGTCGATCTTAAATCGACAAAACTCACCACCTTGAGACTGTCTTTGGGCCGAGCTCCCTTTTCGTCCAATCAGGTGGGGCACGAACTCTGGGCGTGCCGTAGTGCCTTAATCCACTTCTGAGGCACGCCCGGAGTTCGTGCCCCACCTCGATCCATGTATCGACTGTAGTCAGTTTGGAATTTCGAAGCGACGGTTCCAGGCCCTCGCAATCTATGGCCGTTCGTAAAGAGCGCCCGCTACCCGTCGCCTATTCAGGCGCGGCACGCTCGGAGATCGTTGCCCTACCTGATTCGCGTATCGAAAATCCTATCCCCTTGACAAGGATGTTCCTGCGCGTGTTCTCTCAATTGTTTTCTTATGAATCGAATAACTACCTCCTATTTCAGCCTTGGATTGATCGTGGGGGTGTTGTTGACCGTTTGCGCGTTTTCTTTGCTCTCCAATAGCCGTACCGAATCCGGTTCGGGTTCACAGACGAAAGTCCTCAAATTGTCCCATACCTTGGACCAATCTCACCCGGTTCATCTGGCGATGGAGTTTATGCGTGACCGGCTCGCCGAGAAATCGGGAGGACTGGTGGTCATTGAGATATTTCCTAACGGACAGCTAGGCACGGAAACGGAGACAATCGAGCAGGTGCAGCGAGGGGTGCTCGCCATGGTCAAGGCCTCGGTGGCGCCGATGGAGGCCTTCACGCCGGAAATGGGTGTATTCGGTCTACCCTATTTATTCAGAGACGAAGACCATTTCTGGAAGGTTCTCAACGGACCGATCGGCAAGGAACTTTTGGCCTTGGACGAACCCAGTGGACTGCACGGATTGATATTCTACGAGTCCGGTAGTCGAAGTTTCTATACAATCGACAAGCCGATATTGACGCCGGATGATTTGGATTCCCACAAAATCCGTGTGATGCGGAGTAAGATGTCGATGGATATGATTTCCCAAATGGGAGGATCGCCAACGCCGATTCCTTTTGGGGAGCTGTACACGGCGCTGCAGCAGGGTATGGTAGATGGAGCGGAAAACAATGCTCCCAGTTTTGAAACGAGCCGACACTACGAAGTGGCGAAGCACTATTCGCTCGACGAGCATACGCGGATTCCCGACATCGTCTTGTTTAGCCAGTCGATTTGGGAATCACTCGCTCCTCACGAGAGAATCTGGGTTCAAGAGGCGGCGGATGAGTCCGTCGTGTTCCAAAGAGAATTATGGCGAGTTGAGACCCAAAAGTCGCTGGAGCGACTGCGAGAGAACGGCGTGACCGTGTACCGGCCGAACAAGGAGCCTTTTCTCGAGAAGATGGCTCCCATGTACGAGCGTTTTGAAGGGACCCCGATTGGATCTCTAGTCGAGCGGATAAGGGAAGTCCGGTAATGTCACACGCTCAATCGATTTTCTATCGCTGCGTTCACCCGATCGTTAAAGGGCTGGAGGTACTGCTTGTGGTGGGGATGGCCATACTTGTGGTCGACGTTCTTTGGGGCGTGTTTTCCCGGTATGCTTTGGGAGAGCAAACGCGTTGGACCGAAGAGTTGGCCGTCTATCTTCTCGTTTGGATTTCGCTTTTGGGCGCGGCCTTGACCTTTCGGGAGAAAGGCCATCTGGGCGTAGATTACTTTGTCGGTAAACTCGAGCCTTCGGCTAGGCGGCTCTCGGCCATATTTGTGGAAGTAATCGTATTTGCCTTTTCCGCTTTCGCTTTGGTTCACGGAGGATGGAACTTAGTGATTAAAACCCTTGCCTCGGGGCAGGTCCTTCCAGCGCTGAATCTCCCGATGGGTTATGTCTATTCGGTTGTGCCAATTAGTGGAGTCGTGTTTTGCCTCTTTGCCATTGAACACCTTATGGGGTACCTTTCGGGTACCTTCGACTTGAAGACTTCCCCGGATTCCGTAGAAAAGGAGTCAGAGTAGTATGGATACGGAAGCGCTTATACTACTGGTTAGCTTTATTGTTCTTTTGCTGCTCGATGTGCCGATTGCCGTGTGCATTGGAGGCGCGACGGTATTGACTATCTATGCGATAGGCGACGTGCCTACGGGATATGTTGTCGCCCAGCGTATGTCTACGGGGATCGCGAGCTTTCCACTTTTAGCGATCCCGTTTTTTGTCTTGTCTGGCGTGCTGATGGGAGAGGGCGGCATGGCGAGACGGCTGATCGACTTCGCCAATTTTTTAGTAGGCGGCTTTCGAGGCGGGTTGTGTTATGTGAATACGATTACTTGTATGATGTTTGGGGCCGTTTCGGGATCGGCGTCCGCTGCGGTATCTTCCATCGGGGGATTTATGATCCCGGAGATGACGCGCAAGGGTTATGGACGGGAGTTTAGTGTGGCTCTTACCACGACTTCGGCAACGACCGGATTGCTGATCCCTCCCAGCAACATAATGATAGTCTATGCCGTGGTGGCTAGCAATGTTTCAGTGGCCGCTCTTTTCGTTGGAGGGGTGATACCGGGAATCGTGATCGGATCACTCATAATGTTTGCGGCTTGGCTTTCGAATCCCTCTCGGACAACGGTCGAGAGTTTAGATGCCAGCGAACGGCCCAGCTTGTGGGCGGCTTTGTTTGGGGCGTTGCCGAGTATGCTGCTGATTGTGATCGTACTGGGTGGCATCCTAGGTGGAGTGTTCTCCGCTACAGAAGCGTCTGCGGTTGCGGTGGCCTACGCTCTTTTTTTAGGAATCGTCGTGTATCGGGAAATCAAGGTCAGCGATCTTCATCGGATTTTGCTCAAGAGCGTCAAGACGACTTCAGTGGTCATGTTTCTAATTGGGGCGAGCCAAGCGATGAGCTGGGCACTCTCGTTTGAACAGGTGCCGCAAGCGGTAAGCGCCGCCTTGCTGGGGATCTCTGACAACCCGCTGGTCACGTTGCTCATCATAAATATTCTCCTTTTGATTGTGGGGACCTTTATGGATATGACTCCGGCGGTTCTCATTTTCACTCCGATCTTTCTGCCTGTGGTAATGAGTTCAGGGATGGATCCAGTGCATTTTGGCGTGCTTATGATTGCGAATCTTTGCATTGGCTTGTGTACCCCACCGGTGGGGACCTGCCTCTTTATTGGATGTGGCGTGGGGGGCACGACCTTAGCGAAAGTGATTCGTCCTCTCTTGCCCATATTCATAGCGATGTTTATCGGCCTTATGTTGATCACCTATTGGCCGGCTCTAACGCTTTGGCTCCCGCGAGCCTTGGGGCTTTGATGTGAGATCAGCCACTACCTAAAAATATTTCGAAGGTGCATGACTGACCTAGTTAACTCTCTTTGGGTCTAATGCTCCGAAGCCTTGTCAAAAACCCCAACTTGTCGGTGGCTTCGGCTTCTTGTAGACGCGACCGCTGGTCGCGTAAGCGATCAACGATCGCTCCTACAGTGAAAAATTAAGAATGCTCCGTTGCCGCCTCGGCAGTCTAGAGCTGGCTCCGGGGATATTTAGCTGGCGTGAATTGCTGACCCAAGATGTGGAAGGAAGTACGAAATTCTATACGGACCTGCTAGGTTGGACGGTTGACTCCATGGAAGTCGGCAACGGAATGACGTATGATATGTTCATGCAGGGTCCGAGACCCATCGCTGGTATGCTCAAGCCGCCGAGTGCGGAGGTTCCCAATATGTGGATCAACTACATTACCGTTGAAGACTTGGATGCTACTGTGGAAAAAGCTCAATCCCTAGGGGCTCACCTCCATATGCCGATTATGGACGTCCCGGGCAAAGGCCGATTCGCAGGTATGGCAGACCCTCAGGGCGCGCCGATTGCATTTTGGCAGTTTGTTTGAATCGCGCCATTTTTAAAGATATTGTAGTGTTAGGGTCGCCTTTTTGACGGTGGCTTCGCAATTCAATTTGGTAGCGGGCGATCTCCGGGCGCCCATGAATAGGTACGGTTGATGTGGGCGCTCGGAGATCGCCCGCTACCCCAAACATCACGGTGTAATGCCGTTCTTACGGAGTGGCTGGAGAAATTGAGATTTCGGCGATGGCTAGGCCCATTTCTCCAGCGATGGAGTAGATTAGGTACGATTGGTCATCGTCATCGTGGAAGATCGCGGGGTCTCGCAATTGCTGCACTTTGATTCCGCCTCCCTTTTTTGAAGGCTTAATGGGAAATTGGATACCTTCGTATTCAGCTTCGGGCCGAAGTATCTCCACAGGACTGCTGGCGCTCCACTCGTGCCAGTCGCCTTGAAGTGAAACGGTGCTCATGAGAATCCGCTCCGGCGCGTCGGCCTTACGAGTATAGAAAAGAAAGAGGGTGTCGTCCATTACCCAGGTTGCGGAGTGGCGTATGCGGACATCGTCGCGATTCCCATATTGGTCGTTGACTGTGATGGGAGTGATGAGCTGCTTTTTGGAAATTACCCAATCTCGATCGTAATGGCGAGAACGATTGAGATACCCATGGGCATCGATCGCGTAGTGGTGTCCAGAATGCTCAAATACGCGAAAGTAGGCGGAGCCAATGACGAAGTCGGACGCTTTGAAGTCCAGACCATTTTGGGAAACGGCGATAGCTGTTTTCTGGTTTTCGTTCTTACGCGAGCCGTGAAAGTACATGCGGATCTCTTGAGATTCGTGATCGATGTGAATGTCAGGCGAAGCAATGTGTCCAATGAAGGCGGGTGAGTCTTCCACGCGAAGCGTACCGGGCTCGTGGACAGTCCAAGGCCCTTGGATACTGTTTGCGTAGGCAAGCCGAATGAATTTACCGTCGTGGTGAGCGAAGTAGAGGTAGTATTTTCCGAGGGGGTTTTCGATCCAGTCGGGAACTTTGATGAGGGAGGGGCCGTTTATTTTGGTCCCTAATGTGGTGGAGGACTCGTAGGAAATGATGGGGTTTTGCGGGAGCCGTTGGACTTTTATCTCAAATTCGCCAGATTGAATCGTTTTGGGGACGAACGGATCGGGCAGGGAAGCCGCAGGGAGTAGGGAAGGTAGAAAAGTAACAGCGATTATAAAAACAGTTCTTTTCATTGTAGGAAAGATAGCAGATTGGATCGGGGAGTCTAATCAATTCGAATGCCCTCAAATACACGTTCTGTCGAGCGCTCTGCCGGCGTTTGATCCCATGCCGGAACCTCTCAGTAGCGCCTTGCGTTTTGCGATGGGACAACTATGGCTTGGCAAAAATGAATACAGGAAACCAAAAGTACATCGCCTATTACGGCACCAGCGGAACGGGCAGCGACGATGGGATCTATTCACAAACGCTCTCACATGCTCCACTGGAACTTTCCGCGGCGGAACTCGAGTGCCATCAAAAGAAGGCCGGGTTTCAGCGATTAAACCGAAATGAAACGGTGCTTTATTCGATCGCGTTAGGTGAGGGGGAAAGCGGGTTGGTTCGTTCCTTTCGTATCAATAAGCGAAAGGTGGGATTGGAGTTTATTAATGAGCAAGAAGCCGCTGGAGGAGGGCTTTGCCACATCAACCTAGATCGCTCAGAAAAATGGCTACTCGGGGCTAGCTACAATGATGCCGTGATCACTGTCTTCCCCGTTAGTGATAGTGGCGTGATCAGTGAAAGAGCTTTCTCACTGACCTTGGAGGGGAGTGGAACAAAAGTGAATCCCGACCGCCAGGATGCTCCGCACGCCCACTCGATTTACAGCGATCCATCCAATCGTTTCGTCTTGGTTTGCGACTTGGGAATGGATCGGATTTACGTATACCGCTTTAACAGCGAAAACGGAGCGCTCGCACCGGCAGCGACCCCTTACGTTGAGACCGCTCCAGGGGCGGGGCCAAGGCATCTGGCATTCCATGGAAATGGGCGGTGGATCTATGCCATAAATGAGCTCAACGGTACGGTGACTCAATATGAGTGGGATGAGGCTGTAGGGGAAATGACTCTCAAAAGCTCAGTTGATACGCTGCCGGATGGTTTTTCTGAGGAGAACACAACGGCCGAGATCCTGGTCCATCCTTCCAATCGCTTCCTCTATGGCTCCAATCGAGGACATGATAGCATTGTGGTTTATTCGATTGATGAGGGGGATGGTTCTTTATCCTTAATACAGCGGATTTCCTCGGGAGGCGAGCATCCCCGGAATTTCGTTCTGGACGAAGACGGAAGGCTCCTAGTTGTCGCTAATCGAGACTCCAGCAATATTGTGTATTTCGAAGTCGATGCGGAATCGGGAAAGCTTTCTAGGCAGGAAATCGTCGAAAACGTACCCATCTGCACCTGCGTAAGGGTAGTGAAGCGATAGCTTAAACTGGGAATGGTTCTAGATCAAGCGAACCCTGCGGGAGTCGTTTCGCAGCCGGAATTCGGATCAAGCGAGATCTTTCACTGTCGATATCCTCCATCGGTAAGCGCAATTGGGTTGAAATTCCTGACTGACTTGCCGAAAAGATCCGTCCTTTTAGTGGGAAACCAAGGTTCCTAGATTTTTATGAAGAGATTGCTCCTTACACTATCGCTCATCCCCGCACTTTTCGGGGCGGAGTCCGATCCGGCTATCCGTGAGTTTTACGACGAAAAAGCGGAAATCCGCATGCGGAATTTCGAAAAGCCGGACGATGTTGTCATAAAATTGTGGGCGGATGAATCACAGACGCAGAATCCGTCTGCGATCACGTTCGATTCCAAAGGCCGCCTCTACGTAGCTGAGATCAACCGCTGGCGGACGGGAGTCGACGATATCCGTGAGCGTCGCATGATGCTGGTTGAGGACATCCAGATTGAGAGCAATGCGGACCGTTTGAAGATGTTCCAAAATCATGCAGACCAGTTCCCCATGGAATACTATTCGAGAAATGCGGACCAGATCAGCTTGCTGGAGGATACCGATGGCGACGGAAGGGCGGATAGCTCGAAGATATTCGCCGGTGGGTTCAATGACCCTTTGGATGGTCCGGGCATTGGATTGATCGAGCGCGACGGCAAAATTTACTACACGAATGTTCCTCACCTCTGGATGTTGGAGGATCTGGACGGCGATGGCGTGTCAGACAAGAGAACGTCTTTGCAGGACGGATTTGGAATCCGCATGAGCTTCTCGGGTCACGACATGCATGGATTGACCTGGGGGCCAGATGGCAAGTTGTATTGGTCAATGGGGGACCGTGGCTACAATGTGCATACAAAAGAGGGAAGGCACTTTTTCGGACCCAATAAGGGGGCTGTCTTTCGCTGCGATCCAGACGGGTCGAATGTGGAGCTCTTTTATGACGGGCTGCGCAACCCACAGGAACTTGCCTGGGACGACTATGGGAATCTTTTTACTGCGGACAACGACGCCGATGGTGTCGACTTGGAGCGTATCAATTATCTGGTGGAGGGTGGCGATTCGGGCTGGCACGCAGGGCACCAGTCGATCATGTCGTTTACCAAGGACCTTGAACTTCGATCCTCGAAGTATACCGGTGATGCAAAATTGCCGCTCAGTTGGATAACGGAGCACGTTTGGGAGGTTCGCAATGACAAGCAGCCAGCATTCATCCTTCCCGGCATTGGACAATTGATTGGGGGGCCATCGGGGCTCGTGTTTAACCCTTCAAGCAGTATGGGGGAAAAGTACGACGACAAGTTTTTTGTCATCGTCTACAAAGGTTCCCTGACCCAGTCCTACATTTCCATGTTCAATGTTGAAGAGGACGGAGCTTCCTACAAGATGGCAAACAACGAGACGTTTTTCCGAGGCTCGAACTGCGTCGACATCGAATTTGGACCAGATGGGAAATTGTACATTTCCGATTACAACTACGGAGGCTGGAAGAATCAGGACGTAGGGAATATCTATGCGATGGAGGTCCCTGGCCAAATCGACGAGCCGGAAGTCGCCGCGAATGCGGCGATATTGCTATCAGACTTCGCCCAGTACGAAGTGCAGGAACTAGCTGAGATGCTAGGTCGAGACCATTTGCAGATTCGTCAAAAGAGCCAGTTCGAACTAGCGAAACGAGGAAGGCAGGGAATCGAAGCATTCACTCGTGCCGCGACGCGTACCGAGTTGCCTACGCTGGTCCGGATCCACGGTATTTGGGGATTGGGCCAGATGGCTGCGGATGAAGGATTGTCAATTTTGGATCCGCTCCTTGATTTGCTTTCCGACTCGAACGACCAAGTACGCATTCAGTCCGCTCGTGTATTGGGAGACCATCGCGTGGCAAAGTCAGCCGACCTTCTGGTGAAAGCCCTTCGCGACGAACATCCTCGAGTCGCGATGTACGCGGGAATTGGTCTGGGCCGAATCGGTTATGCCCCAGCTGTCTCCGAGTTGTATTCAGTAATCGAACGCAATCAGGACAGAGATTTGTGGTTGCGTCACGGGGCGGTTATGGGTCTAGTCGGAATCGAAAAATTGAACTGGGAGCACGGAATTGAAGATGATTCGAAGTATGTTCGAATGGGTGCGTTGCTAGCCTTGAGAAAGCTTCGAGACCCACAAATCGCGGAGTTTCTCCAAGATCCGGAAAAGTCGCTCGCTTATGAAGCGATCCGCGCGATTAACGATCTTCCTCTCTTGTCGGTGGAGGGAGAACTGGCAGATATGATTGAACACTTCCTGCCGGGTGGTGTAGGCGAAATGCCAGAGACCGATGTAGACGCGTTCATGCATCACCGCATTATCAATGCGAACTATTACCAGGCGAAAAAGGGGAATGCCCGAGCGCTCTTGAAATACGCTGCTAATGCAGAAGTACCTGCCCGTCTCCGCAGAGAGGCACTCGCGGCGATAGAAGGTTGGGACGACCAAAACCCGATTGATACGACGACGGGATTGCCTCGTGACAATCCCGGAGTCCGAGATGCGATCGATGACGTTGTGAAATCCGAGATTGCGACTATTTTGGAGACTGCGGAAAGCGACGTGTTGATTCAGTCCACGCGGCTTGCATTGCTATATGGATACGAAGTGGATAGAGAGGTGCTCGTGGCCCAGCTTGAAAACCGGAACAACTCGTCAGAAGTTCGAGTCTCGGCCCTGGACGCATTGACGGAACGCAAGGATCAGGCATTGGAGGCGTTCGCCCTTGCGAATCTGAAAGATAGGCAAGCGAGTCTGCGTTCGAGCGCGTTGCGAGCCCTGCTCGTTGCGAATCCTGTGAAAGGAGTGCAGGAGGCTATCAATTTTTCGAAATCAGGGGCAGTCGTAACGCGACAAGATGCGATTGCGATGCTTGGGGCCCAGTCAGACTCTATGTCAGGCAACTATCTGCGAACACAGCTTCAGGCACTGATTGGCGGCAAGGGGAATCCAAAGACGAATTTGGACATTGTTGAAGCGGCTCGGAATCGGTCGGATGCAAATATTAAGAAGCTGGTCACGGAGTACGATCAATCGATCGCGACAGCTGAGCCTATGGTCAAATATGCATTCAGCCTTCAAGGGGGAGACGTTGATCGTGGAGAGGACGTCTTCATGAATCACGGCGCGGCCCAGTGTGTAAGGTGCCATAAAGTGAAAGACTATGGAGCCGAAGTCGGTCCTGATTTGACAACGATTGGGCTCAACCACGATCGGGAATACCTATTGCAAGCCATCGTCGATCCTGGAGCCGTTGTAGCCCCTGGTTTTGGAATGATGGTCTTGACTCGCAAGAATGGCGAGGTCGCTAGCGGGCTCTTAATGGAAGATAACGAGGATGGAGTGAGTTTGAAGCTTCCCGATGGTAAGATAGAAAAGATCAGCCATTCCGAGATCGCGTCGAAGCAACCTCCCATATCCGGAATGCCTCCCATGGGACTTCTCCTCAACCACGGGGAAGTGCGAGACCTTGTCGCCTATCTAGGCAGTCTGAAACGAGCGCCAAAGGTAGACGGCGACGAGCACGAGTAGAGAAGCGGTCTGTCTGCGAATCCCATACAAGAGGGGCGGCAATGCGTTCCAATGGTGCTAAGATAAACTCTAGCGGAGAAAAAATTCGTGACATTTCGGGCAATTGATGGGCAACGTCTTGCTAGCCATGAAATTCGAGCACTACGCAATAAATGTTGAAGACCCTGTCGCGGTAGCGGACTGGTACGTCGCCCATTGTGAAATGAGCATCACGCTCTCTATCGATGGACCTCCTTATATGCGGTTCCTGGCTGACAAGACGGGCCGCGTAGTGGTTGAGCTTTATTGCAACCGCGCCGCTAAAGTACCGGACTACAAGTCGATGGATCCGATCGAGTATCATTTGGCCTTTGCGGTTGAGGATGCCGAGTCGGAGATGAATCGACTGATAAAAGCCGGCGCGTCTTTTGTCGTTGAAGTCAATCCACAGGAAGGGAGTCGGCTCATAATGCTGCGAGATCCTTTCGGGATGAGCTTGCAGCTTTGCCAAAGAGCGCAACCGTTTACGATTGAAGAGTGATAGGCGTAGATCGGGGTCGCGTTCCTCCGGGAACGCGGACACTACGTCGAAGAGAGAGCGTTTGAGCGAAAAAAGTTCTGTCCAATCACTAGAAGTTTGAAATAACTAGTAATCGAAGAGAGCTGCCTTCGTTGGGCCGGCTCGCTATCCCAAGAGTTCAGAATATGAAGAATCTTTGCTTGAACGCGCTCGTGTACATGAAATCCCATCTAGTGCGAGGTGGATTAACGGCTGCCATCGCCCCTTTTTGCGTGATCGCTGCCCACGCGGCTGAAAGTGTCCCTGTGGAGGCTTTCGACCTGCCGGAAGACCTCGAGGTTACACTCTGGGCCAGCTCGCCCCTGTTCTACAATCCCACGAATATCGATGTGGATCATAAAGGGCGTCTTTGGGTAGCGGAAGGGGTGAACTACCGGAAGTTTCGCAACAAGACGAGTCGGACTCATCCCGTCGGCGACCGGATAATGATTCTGGAGGATACGGACGGAGACGGAAAAGCGGATAGGTCCAAGGTCTTCTGGCAGGATTCGAGTCTGGTTGCGCCTTTGGGAGTGGCCGTGATCGACAACAAGGTGATCATCTCCCAGCCCCCGAGTCTGATCGCCATTACGGATGTAAACCGAAATGACCGGTTCGACGATGGGGATATAAAAGAGATTCTCCTGACCGGATTCGAGGGCTTGGACCATGACCACAGTTTGCACTCCGTCACGGTTGGGCCCAATGGGCAGTACTACTTCAACACCGGTAATGCGGGCAATGCGGACGTTGAAAGTCCCGACTTGCACCTCTTTACGGGGAGTTCCTATCTAAATCGTACCGATCGGGCGAAACCAAGTAGCGATGGCCACCAGTATGTGGGCGGCGTTGCGATGCGGATGAATCCGGATGGTACGGGGCTTGCGGTTATCGGGCACAATTTCCGGAACTCCTACGAGCAAACCGTAACTTCATTTGGCGACGTCTTTCAAAATGACAACGATGACCCGCCAGCGGCGCGAACAACCTGGTTAATGGAATATGGAAACCTCGGATTTTCGTCCTACGACGGTTTGCGAACCTGGCGTTCCGAACAGCGTCCTGACCAATTGACGGCGGAAGCAGAGTGGCGTCAGGGTGATCCGGGAACGATCCCGGCGGGCGATGTCTATGGGGGAGGTGCGCCCACCGGTATCACCTACTACGAGGGAGATGCCCTTGGAGCTGAGTACAACGGGATGCTGTTGACGTGCGAACCAACACGAAATGTAGTTTTTGGATACAAACCACAACCGAAGCAGGCAGGATTTGAGTTGGAGCGTTTTGAGTTTTTCGGATCAAATCCGACGGGCAAGTTTTACGGGGCTGACTTTTCTCAGTCGCAAGCTCGTAATAAGGAAGCTCGCTTCCAGTTCCGTCCTTCCGATATCGCTATAGGAACGGATGGCGCGTTGTATGTTTCAGATTGGTACGATACGCGCGTTGGCGGTCATGGAGCGTACGACGAAGCTGGAGTCGGATCCATTTACCGGATCGCCCCTAAAGGAAGAAAACTGAGTGCTCCCAAGATCGATTATTCGACTACGAAAGGACTCGTTGAAGCGTTTAAAAACCCATCGCACAATGTGCGAGGAGCGGCATTTTACGGGCTCAAAGAAAAAGGAGCTGCGACAGTTTCAGCAGTGGCCAAGCTTCTTAATGATGAGAACAAATACATTCAGGCTCGTGCCATTTTTCTCCTGCCGCATTTGGGGCCGAAGGGCGTCGAACTCGTAGAGAAGAGGCTCAAAGCCGACGATCCTCAAATGAGAATCGCCGCCTTCCGCGCGCTGCGATCTACAGGGAGCAACTATATGAGCCATGCCAAGACCTTGGCTAAAGATTCCTCTGCGGCGGTACGGCGTGAAGTGGCCCTCGCCCTCCGAGATGTTCCTTTTGGGGAAATGAAGGAGACCCTTCTGGATATCGTAGACGGATATGACGGAACGGACCGCTGGTACTTGGAGGCGATCGGAACCTCGGTGGCGCTAGAAGAGGCGAAGGCCTACGCGTATTTAAAAAGCAAGCGCGGTAATGATCCGGCTAACTGGTCAGAGGCGTTCGCTGACGTCGCCTGGAGACTGCATCCCGAGTCGGCGGTGGGGGATATGAAGGCCTACGCAATGGACACTTCGAAGGACACTCAATCCCGAGTCGACATGCTGACCGCGATTGCCTACGTGCAATCCGAAAAAGGGGCGCGAGCGATGGTAGACATCGCAAACAACGCCGAGGGTGCCGAGGTGACCACACGAGCCCGCTGGTTTGTGGAGAACCGGGATAAGTCATATTGGCGCCAATACAATTTAATGGCGGAGATTGGGGGACAAGACACGGCTTTGGTCGACTCGATTGTTCCTGCTTTTCCCAAGGCTAAGAAGGAGACGTCGCTTGAAGAAGTCCTTTCCTATACTCCAGATGCGAGTCGTGGAAAAAGGGCGCTGTCACAGTGTTTCATGTGTCACAAATTCGGGGATCAAGGCATCAGCTTCGGTCCTGATTTAACTGCGTTTGCCCAAGGCAATCCGAGCGAGACCCTGATCCAGGCGATTATCAATCCCTCCGCAGATATTTCGCATGGATTCGAAGGTGTGGAAGTGAAAACCAAAAACAAAAAGACTATTCAGGGATTCGTTATTTCCGAAGGGAATCCGCTGGTTTTGAGAGTATTTGGGGGAGCGGATGTGGCGATTGACCAAGACAATATCGCTAGCCGTGAAGATCTCCATTATTCCTTCATGCCCTCCGCGGCCAGTTTGGATATCAGCGCCGAGAATGTCGCCAACATGGTGGCCTACTTGAAGAGTCTCTAAGACTGAACGCAGGGTGCTGGTTTTTAGGGTATCTCTTAGACTTTTGTAAGAGGCGCTCCTCTGGACGGCTTAGGCCATGCTCGCTTGTTGCTAGTGACTTGGCAACCGTCTCTCCTACTGCTCTAGGTCTTCAATGCGGCGGGCTGGTGTACCCGTATCCCAGCGGGCCTTCCAGCCTGGCTTTTCAATGGTAGCTCGGAAGATCACCGTGTTATGAAGATCCAGATCATTGGTCCAAATGAATTTTGCTCCTTCAAAATCGTAATCATGAAACGGGCGAGGAGGCCGTACAACCGCTTCTTCGAACTCAGTAGCGGGTTCCCATTGGCTGTCGTCAAAGTCGGCTGCGAACCAGTCGGCCGGAATTGGGACATGTTTAACAGGAGGTGTCTTTCCTTCCATGGGGCCAAAGAAAAAACACTTCGCCTTCCAACTGGAATTACTGACGACATCGTTGCCGAGTTTGAGAATAAATCCCCCGTCGCCAATTTGTGAATGTTCATATTCCTTTCCGGTTATTGCATCCGCATTGTCACGAGCCATTACCGCAATCGTCATGGGATATTCAGGAAGCACTTCCACCGAAATGATATTGTGGGGCATGAATTCGATAGAATCGACTGCGATCAGCTTCCCATTGATGTATAGCTTAAACCAATTGTCTGCGTAGACATTGAGTTCAACCAGATCTCGGGCGTTTGGCTTAACGATGTGTGGGGGTAAAGGACTACGCTGAGCAGTGACTGAGGTCAAAAAGGCAAGGCAAAGGAAAAGGGTTAGTGATCGAGTCATGCCGTGGAGTTTCAAGAGAAAGTAGCAACAGGTCAAGATGGGACGGAATTCAGTGAACTCTAATCGTTGAAGCTTCTGTCAGGGCAAAAAATTGTTTGCATCGGATCGTAGTTGTAAAATGAATGCTGGAAGAGACGAGGTAACGATGTCGTGAGGCAATTCTTGAGATTCTGCGATACGAGTGGGGGCGATCGGGCTGTTGGAACTTGCCTCGATGGCGATTGATAGGCTTTGACAAATGGCTCTTTGAAACTACACTTTAGACAAATGTGAATTGCTGATTCGATTGTGAATGACAGCTGGAAAAACTCGAAGGGATAGATCGAAAATGAATAAAGAGCCTCAGGTTCCGACAAAAACCTTCGACGAAATGGTGTCCTTTCGAAGGGACCTTCACGCCCATCCGGAACTTTCCTGGAGAGAGAAGAGAACGACCGAAAAAATCTGCGGTTTCCTAAAAGAGAGAGGGATCGTTTTCGATAAGGAGCTGACTCCTACCGGAGTTGTTGCCACCTTGCCCGGTCGAGACGCTTCCAAAGGCGTCATCGCCCTACGGGCGGATATTGACGCGCTGCCAATTCAGGAGGAAACCGGTTTGCCCTTCGCATCGAACAATAAGGGAGTGATGCATGCCTGCGGTCATGATGGGCATACGAGTGGCCTTCTAGGAGCGGCCATACTCCTTAATGAGGAGGCGGAGTTGCCCGTTCCGGTAAAACTCATTTTCCAACCGGCGGAAGAGACGGGTGATGGAGCAAAGGCTTTAATTGCTGCTGGGGTGCTCGAAGATGTAGCGATGATTTTCGGAGGACATATCGACCGTGGATATCAACTGGGTTCCATCATCGTTACAGATGGCCCGGTGAACGCCTCTTCCGACCGTTTTGTTATTACCGTCAATGGTAAAGGCGGGCATGCCAGCCGACCTCACGAGGCGGTTGATGCGGTGGTGGTGGGTTCCCTGCTGGTCATGGCCTTGCAGACCATTGTGTCACGCGAAATTAATCCGGCCCATCCCTCTGTCGTGACGGTGGGTTCTTTTGAAGCAGGGAGGGCCTCCAATGTGATCGCCGAAACCGCCTGCCTTAAAGGCACTATTCGCGCTCAGGAACCGGCGGTTCGGATAGCGTTGGAGCAAGCGATTCGACGGGTGGCGACTGCTTTCGGAGGGCTTCACGATGCCCACATCGATGTAGAGATAATACCGGGTACTCCAGCGGTAGTCAATCGTGGCGAGGCGACTTCGATCGCTCGCCGGGTAGCCCAGCGAGTAGTGGGAGAAGAGAACGTGTATCCACTGGACCATGCTAATATGGGAGCCGAGGATTTCGGTTGGTACGCAGCGGAGCGTCCCTCCTGTTACGTGCGTTTTGGAACGACCTCCCCAGATCGTGAATTTTTTCCGGCACACTCGAGTCGATTCGATTTTGACGAGCGCCTACTAGCCGTATCTGCGTCCTGTTTTCACCAGTTGGCGATTTCTGCGGGACATCACTTGCTGGACGTTTCCAAATGATCTTTGTACGCGAAGCGACTGAGAGCGACATCGAATCCATCGCCGAATTATTCAAGGCGGTGTATGGGGACTACTATGCTCATCCCGAGTTTCACAGTCGGGAGATTCTCAAAAAGCTTATCTATAATGACGACACTCTGATCCTTGTTGCGGAGGATGAGGAGACAAAGCGAATTTTGGGGACAGGATCCGTTATCCTCGATTTTGGAGCGTTTGGGGATTTGCTGGGGGAATTTGGACGACTCGTGGTTCATCCTGATGGGCGAAAGCAAGGAATAGGCAACAAGCTCATGGAGGCCCGTCTTAAGGCGGTCCGAGATCGATTGCATATCGCTATCGTGGAGAATCGCGCGGCTCATCCTTTTTCGCAGCGCATATCAGATTCCCATGGATTCTCCTGCGCCGGATTTCTTCCCTGCAAGGTCAGTTTCGAGGAGAGAGAAAGTATTGCCTACTATGCGAAGCATTTCGGCGATACCATGAAGCTGCGGCGCAACCATCCCCATCTCATTCCTGAAGCCTACGAGCTAGCTGATCAGGTTCTAAGATCGTGCGGAGTAACGAGCGATGTCATAATCGATGCGGAATCCCCGGCTTATCAAGGCGAAGGGGATTATGTGTTGGGCGATATGACTTCGCGAGGCTATACTTCATTGCTGCGATTCGAGCGCGGCCGCGTTTCTCGCCGCGAGGTATTTGGTCCGGTAAAGCTTCATGTAGGGCTTTTCCAACTTCATGTCAGCGACTATCGCTACGGCTTGGCTAAGCGAGGGAATCGTCTTGTGGGAGGCCTAGGGTTCCACATCGACAGAAAAGAGAATGCGGCCCGTCTTCTCGAACTGGTGTCCGCGGACGATGGCCCCATACGCTCTCTGTTGGCGACGGTGACCAAACGCTGTCTTGAAGATGAGGGGATTGGATATATCGAAGCGGACGTAAATGCCTATTCGCCCCGAATGCAACGGACCTTTTTGAACTCGGCTATTTGCCTGTGGCCTACGTTCCCGCGATGGCATTTCACCGGGTAGAGCGCCTCGATGCCGTTCGCATGGCTCGGCTGGCCAATCCTCCAGACATATCGAACATACAACTACATGAAGCTAGCAAGCCGATTGCTGAAATCGTAATCAGGCAATTTCAGCAATGTGAGGTCGCTCCTCGTCTGGCCGAGGCGGCCCCATCGAATGCGATATTCAACGGGCTTAATCCTGAACAGACCAAGCAACTCGCAGCAGTCTGTGCGTTAAAGGTGTTCAGAAAAGGGGAGCGTCTGGTGGATCAAGGCGCAGAGTCGAGTGAAGTCCTCTTGATCCTATCGGGAAGCGTCTCCGTTGCGATCGATCGGCAAGAAGTAGGCGTCGTTCGGGTCGGCGAGTCACTGGGGGAAATTTCGCTAATCCAAGCGACCCCTCATGCCGCTTCTGCAACCGCTCTGGAGTCGGTCGAATCAGCAGCTCTAGACCGGTCCGCTCTGGAATCACTGGTTCGCCGCCGACCCGATATTGGACTCATACTGTTTCGTAACCTCGCGACACAGCTAGGTAAGAAACTGCTGCGGGCAGACAAGCGAATGATGGGGGCAGAGGATTAAGTTAGAGGTTAGCTGAAACCGCTTACGGTCGACCGCTTCTCGAATGTCAGAATCCGGTGTTTGGGCAACGGATTTTCCAGGTGTTTTCGAGTTGATCTTGGGCGACAATCGTGTATCTTTTTTCTACCTACTTGAAGCCAAACTTAAACATTTAGCCAAAGAAACTTTTTATGGATGCATCAGAATTCAAAGTCAGTCAGGCCCTGAAATCGACGGGAGAAACATCGGAGCTAACCGATCGAGAAAAACATCTGATTGGATTGGCGGTCGTTCTCACTCGAGGGTGCCAACACTGCACTGGTAGGAGGATGGAAGATGCGATCAAATCTGGAATTAGCTATGATACTGTCCGAGAAACCATCGACTTGTCCGCAGCGGTCAATGCGGGTGTCGTACTCCGCACCGCGATTTCTGGAGCGGACTTAGCAAATCTGGATACGGCTTGTTGTGGTGACGAATGCACTGTTGGGAATGGCTAGGCGCTTTTCCTAACAAGGTGTAACGCCTTTCTTGAGAATGATATTCCCGTACTTGGCGGTTTCGCCGGTCATGACTACAGCGAAAGCGGCTTGGGCTCGATCGTAAAAGGCGAATCGTTCAATTCGCTCTGGAGGCTTCGTATCCGGCCAGGATTTTCGGATGGCGCTTAAATAGGAAGATTCGACGGTGGGATCGAGCGCATCTCCCTCGACCGCATCCATCATTCCAAGCGGGTTCTCCACATACTGGTCGAGTATCAAAAGGGGAGCAATGGCTTCGAGGAGTGGGGCGATCTTTAATCCATCTGCGCGGATCACATTGGTGTTATGACTTTCACCTGGGAAATGGGCATCTGCTAGGACAATCTCGTCGCCATGACCCATGCGGTAAAGCGTATTGAGAAGTTCAGGACTGATGAGTGGTGATATTCCTATGAGCATTTTAATAAGGCTGAAGTTGGAAGGCTTGAGGTGTAATCAACTGAGTGAGGCTTAAATCTGAATTCGGGTGAAGTATTATTCCTGATCTCCTCTAAATCAACTCAGTTTACTTGAGGTCGTTTTGAGTGAGTAATCTGCTAAGCCATTTTGCGATGCCGGTAGCGGTCAACGGCAACGGCGAGTATGATGATGGCTCCGATCACCATTTCCTGTACCCATTTGGGCCAACCCATTCGGTGGCCACCCATATAAAGAATGGTAATGATCAATGCTCCAACGATTGTCCCGAGGATGGAGCCTTCGCCGCCCGAGAAACTCGCGCCGCCGATGATTACGGCGGCGATGACAAAAAGCTCATACATGATGCCGGTTGTGGGTTGTCCCACTCCGCCAATATAGGAAAACTGCATGAATCCGGCGAGAGCGCAGAAAAACCCGGTGAGTCCGTAGACGATGAGTTTCGTTCGTCCAACGGGTACACCACAAAGCCGAGCAGTTTCTTCGTTTGAGCCGACCGCATATACGTGCCGACCAAAGCGAGTATATTTAAGGATAAACGAAGCCACTGCGATACAGAGGATAAGAATCCAAACTCCGGCGGGAAGGAGCATCCAGCTTTTTGCTTTATTGGTGAGCGTGGGATCCATGAGCCCCCCAATCCAAGTCTCCTCGGGTGGATAAATGTCGCGTTCACCAGCGATGCCTTTCGCCAACCCTCGAATTATTCCCATGGAGCCGAGGGTAACGATAAAGGGAACAATCTTAAGCCGCACGATCAACGCTCCGTTTAGCAACCCAACGAGTGTTGCTCCTAGGATAGCCAGTAGGCAGGCCAAAAGGGGAGTAAGGAACGGATACTGGTGAACTAGGTAGACTAGTTCACCATTCGCGCCATCGATCTGGATATTCAGTGTCCAGGCCACCACTACAACGGCGAGAGCAATTATAGAACCTACGGAAAGGTCGATTCCGGCCGTGATAATGACAAAAGTCATTCCGAGGGCGGCGGTGGCGTAGACGGAACTTTGCCGTACAATGTTCTCGAGATTGCGAAGAGTGTAGAATTTCCCGTCTTCAACGAATATCGCAAAAAAGAGAAAAACGATAATGAGTGCGATAAAGCGGGCCCCAATATTGACCCAGGCACTTGATTTAATAAGGGAGTTTAGCGATTTTGATGGCATTCGACGAAAGTGTTAGCGTAGCGGGCATACGGGTAGTTCGTAATTGAAAAAATTTGGATTCGATACCTTCATAGCCTACTGTTCCTGCCCAATAGCGGCGGCTATGAGCTGGTGTTCATCCCAATCGGAAACGGGTCTGGCTTCGCTCAGGTACCCGCGAGACATGACGGCGATTCGATCGCAGGTACCGAGGAGTTCTGGTAGATAGCTGCTGACAATCAATATGGCTTTCGGCTCTCTGTGGGTGTCTCCCCGCGCCAATAGATCAATCAGCTTGTAGATTTGCGCCTTTGAACCGACGTCGATCCCTCGTGTCGGCTCGTCGAGGAGTAGAATATCAACGTCTGCGTGAAGGAGACGGGCGATGGCTACTTTCTGCTGATTGCCGCCTGAAAGATCTCCCACTGATTGCTGGGCGGATTGGCATTTGATGGGAATCTCCTCTATCCATCGATTGGAGGCGGCAACTTGCTGGGAAGGAAACACCAGTCGTCCCGGACCTAGTCCCTCGAGATTGGGCAATGTAATGTTGTCTGCAATACTCAGACCAAGTGCTAGTCCCTGTGTTTTGCGGTCTTCGCTGACCATTCCGACTTTCTGACTCCATCTCAAGGCAGGATCGGCAATTCCCGAATAGGACCCGATTGTAACGTCCCCGCTAGTTACAGGTTCGAGCCCGAAAAGTGTGTCGAGCAACTCTGTTCGACCTGCTCCCACTAGCCCCGCGATTCCGAGCACCTCTCCTCGGTTTAGTTTAAGCGAGGCCAATCGAGGCTTTTTAACACCTACAAGATTCCTAACTTCAAGAATGGTGTCTGAGCTGGAGTGATCACTGCGTGGATACAGGTCTGATACGTCGCGTCCCACCATCAAGGCGATTATGTCTGCTTCGGATGCCTCAGGAGTCGTTCCGTGTCCCACGCTTTCTCCATCCCGCAAAACCGTATATCGGTCGCTGATGGATTTTACTTCTTCCAGAAAATGGGAGATGTAGATAACCGATATTCCTTTCGAGGAAAGAGTTCTAACGAGTTTGAATAGTTTCTCGATGTCCTTCGCCGCAAGCGAACTAGTCGGTTCATCTAGGACCAAAACGCGGCAATCTAGAGCGACCGCTCGGGCGATCTCTACCAGTTGCTGCTGGCCAATGGAGAGTTGATTGACTGGGAGTTCCGGGTCGACTTGCTCGAGTCCTACGGCGGAGAGCGCTTCGATTGACTTCGATTTCATCGCTTTCCATTGAACCAATCCGTACCGGGACGGCTCTATGCCAAGCAAGATGTTCTCCATGACCGAAAGGTGGGGCGCGAGCGAAAGCTCCTGATAGATCATCGCCACACCGGATTCTCGTGCGTGCAGGGGATTGGTCGGGTTGTATTCCATCCCGTCAAGAGAGAGGGATCCCCCATCGGGAGAGTGGGCTCCCGAGAGAACCTTCATTAAGGTGCTTTTTCCTGCGCCGTTTTCACCGACGAGAGCCATAACCTCTCCGGCACCAACGGAAAGATTGACGCTTTTTAGGGCCAAGGTGGCTCCGAAGCGCTTGTGGATTCCTCGCATTTCAAGGCGAGGTGTAGGATTGTCCGAGTATGAAGGGATAAGGCTGAAGGTAGAATTAGAAAGTCGCTCAGTGCTTTAGCCTGAGTCCTTCCCTATTTGAATGCAGTGGATTGAATCTAGCAGAGCTGTAAGCACTGAGCTACAATAACTTCGTGGCAAAAATTGAGTATCCAAAAACTAGAGTTTCACTTCAGGCCGACTAGGGCGCGAATAGCGGCTTCGTTCTTGAGCCTATCTGAAGTAACTACTTCGACCCCTGTATCGATAAGAGCGTCTACGGACTCGCCTTTGGATACGGCGACTGCTGTCTTGACCGCAAGATATCCCATCTTCTCCGGACTTTGGACGATGAGAGCATCGATTTTCCCAGTTTGGAGTTCTTCGACCAGTTTTTTTGAACTGTCGAATCCAACGAACGTGAGATCTACTTGGATACCACTGTCTCTAAGGTCATCGAGAGCGGATGAGACGCCGAGGGTTGTGGTGAGATTGGCAGCGAAAATACCTTCTATATCCAGTTTCCCGTTTTTAATGAAGCGCTCAAGGGTGTTCGCAACGACACTTTTGGATCCCTCAAGGGTGCCCGATTCAGAAAATGGGTCCGCTACAATTTCGTGGCCGGCTTTCTTAGCGGTTTCGATGAAGCCATCGGATCGTTTGGCAGTGCTTGCTGTGCCTTGAACATACCGAAAGACGACAATCCGGCTCTTCGTCGCGAGATTGTCATTCATGAAATCCGCTCCAAGCGATCCTCCGAGCACGTTGTCAGTGGCGATAAAGCTGGAGTGAGCATCTCCGTCCACTCCAGAGTCAAAGATGACTACTGGAATCCCATTGTCTACGGCTGACTGGACAGGCTTTCGTTGCGCTTGGTTATTGAGCGGGGCGAGGGCGATGGCGTCGGCGCCCAGATTGATCATATTTTCGATGATCTTTGTTTGCTCGGCGATTTCTGTCTCGGTCACGGTTCCTTCCCACTTGAGGTCGATATCGAGCTCCGATGCAGCTTTGCGAGCTCCCGCCTCGACGGTTTCCCAGAAGTCCCCCCCTGTGGCTTTGGGAATGGCGGCGATCACCGTCTTATCATCGCTGGCTGCCGTTGATCTCGAATCCTGGGAAGGGGAGCAACCGGTTATGATCGCAGAAATCGCGAAGATGGGAATAAAAGAGGGCAGAGGTAGTTTTTTCATTTGTTAATGGACTATCCTCTAAACAACTGACTAGTTAGTGGTTCAAGATCAACCTGATAAGAACCCCAAAAACCAGATATGAGCCCCGATGGAATATTGAAGCGATCTATACTGTCAGGGATCTTTCTGACGAGCGCGGCCATCGCGAGCGGTGTGGAGATTAGCGATGACTTTGAACGTCCCGAGGTAGGTGATGCCTGGGCAGGCCATATGTACTCGTTTTCGATTGAGGACGGAGCTTTGGTCGCTTCGCAGCTACCGGATGCGGGCCATGGAGCGGTGATTCGGACGCAACTTGATTTTCGAAATGTGAAGATAGATTTCGACGTTAAATTTGAAGGAGGAGAACGTTTCAATTTTGTGATCGATGACAAAAATTGCAAGGAGGTGCACGCCGGTCATATTTGCCGTGTTTCGATCACTCGGAATAGGCTCACCGTTCAGGACGACCGCAATGGGGCGATGAACCTCGAGCTGAGAGAATTGAGGAAGCAACCCGAGAAAGCGGCAGAGATTGAGGCTTTTCTAGAAACGACGAAATCTTCAGGCGACTTCGAATTCCTCGATGGCCGGTGGTATCGCATGCGAGTAGAGATTGAGAACAATCAGATGAGCGCATCTGTGGATGGGAAAATAGTCGCGAAATTGACTTCACCTGGGATTGCTCACCCAACCAAGACGCAATTCGGATTCACGGTAACCGGTCGCGACATTCTATTTGACAATGTTGTGGCAGTCGGGACCAAATAGTCTAGCCGGTGTAACGGAACGAGTAGGGAGGACTGGCTCAGTCCAAGTCGGGATTTCGTGGTAAAGCTATATGCGTACTTTTGATTCCATATCTTTGGCTGATTGGAACCGTCCGTTCTTATCAACGGATTTTCTCGGAGAACCGAGCCGGTTCTCCCTACCTGATATTCCGAATTGGGTAGGGAGGACTGGCTCAGTCCTCCGATACTATTTTCCAGTGCCAATCTTGAGCCTGTTCTACCAGTCCAGCTCTAACCGGATTCTGTAGAATGTATTCAAATTTTTCTGTGAAGGAATTATCGTCGCGGATACGATGATCAAAGAAGCCTTCTTGCCACTCAATATTTTGTGATTTTGCTAGCGAGGACTTCCAATTTCTTAATTCCGATTTCATTCCTTTTGAATCCATACCGAATCGAATGATTCCATGAACATGATCCGGCATGATGAGGAAAATAAACGGGTGCCAGGCGCCTAGTTTCTTTCGTCGAATCAATGACTCAATAACCGCATTTGCTACCTGGGGTTGAATTAGATATGGGGGTCCCTCTTTTCTTGCAGCAAATTGTGATAAAATAGGTTTGGTTCTCAGGCTCAATCCACGAAGGGATTTCGTGGTATAACCACTTGCGTACTTTTGATTCCATACCTTTAGCGAATGAACTCGCCCGTTCTTTTCAACGAATATTTTCGGAGGACTGAGCCAGTCCTCCGGCTTTAGAGAGTGTCCAATAAGTCGCTTTCGAGATCTTGTAGTTATATTTTAGATTCAAAATTTGGCTTTTGAGTTGAGTAATACCCGGACCGTATTGAGATGCGAGGAAACGAATTTTGGACTAAAATAGGACCAGAGAACGAAGAAATTGGATTTATTGGACACTCTCTTAGACCTCGATGATTGCCTTTATAAGGTCGGGCTGAGAGGCGGTTTCTTCAAATTGCTCAGGTACATCTAGAATTGCCATACGATGCGTGATCCATGGTTTTGTATCAATGGAACCATCGGCAACGGCTGCGATTACCTTCTTGAATGTATCGGGGGTTGCATTACGACTCGCCATCAAGGTTAGCTCTTTCCGGTGCAAATTAGGATCGTCGAAGGATATTTCGCCCATAAGCAATCCCACGAAGACAATCCGCCCACCGCTGGCGACAAGATCAAAGGTTCGCTGCATTGAGAATCGATTACCGGTTGCGTCGAGTACGACCTGTGGCAGGTTTCCGTCGCAAATTCCTTTGAGCTGGTCTTCGAAATCCGGGTCGTCTGCTTTCAGGACATGAGGAACGTTGATGACGTCACGGCAGAACGCTAGCCGCTCCTCACTGATGTCTGCCACAATGACTCGACTGCCAAGGGTGAGCGCGAATTGTATAGCGCCTAGGCCTATCGGTCCGCTCCCCAGTATGAGTATGGTTTCATCCTTGGCAAGCATCGACCGTTCGATTCCATGAGTTCCGATGCAGATCGTCTCGATGAGGGCGAGCTGCTCGAAGGAAAGCTCGTTGGCTCGGTGTAGCTTTCTAATGGGTACGGTGATGAAAGGTCTCATTCCGCCGTCGATATGGACGCCTAGCACCTTCAAGTCTTCGCAGCAATTGGATTTGCCCATTCGCGAAGCCGCGCTGTTGGGATTATTCAAATACGGTTCAATGGAGCATTTGTCTCCCGGCTTCAGTCCCAGATCGTTGTCGTCGATCTCGATAATCTCTGCTCCTAGCTCATGCCCAAGGATGCGGGGATAGTCAAAAAACGGCTGTCTGCCATGGAAGGCATGGATGTCGGTTCCGCAGACGCCGATGCGATGAATACGAACTAGCGCTTCACCTGGTTTCCGAACCGGCTCTGGTTCGTCGATTACGTTGAAACGACCCGGGGTTTCTAGCTGAATGGTTTTCATGTTCTAAAAAAGCAATCCAATGGGAGAACTAGGCGGGTTACAAGCGGTAAACCCTATCTGAGGTTTCAAGTGGCGTAAACCGGAATGGGAATCCTCTCGGTGCAGTTCTTGCCATAAATTGAAGTGAACAAAGAGATTGTTATTGGATGCGAAATTCGCCAAGTTCTGGCTCTTCCCTCGATTGGTAACCCCTTCTAGCGCAATATTTATGACTGACTCTTCTACCTCATCAAACTCCTCGAGACTTTTTTACTGGGCCTTAACCTCAGCCCTGGCGGGTTTCATTTTCGGCTTCGATACCGTCGTTATCTCCGGGGCCGAACAACGGATTCAGGAGCTCTGGGGACTGTCTGCTGGGGTTCATGGACTCGCCATGAGCATGGCCTTGTGGGGTACCGTACTGGGAGCTTTGATCGGAGGTTGGCCGACAGATCGATTTGGGCGGAAGAAGACGCTGCTATGGATTGGCGTTCTGTATTTCGTATCCGCAATCGGATCCGCTTTTGCTCCCGAGATTAACACTTTCATTATTGCCCGTTTCATCGGGGGAGTGGGCATTGGCATTTCAACCATTGCCGCCCCTCTTTACATTTCCGAGATCGCGCCGGCCAAAAAGCGAGGCCAGCTCACCGGGATGTTTCAATTCAATATTGTATTTGGAATTCTCGTTGCCTTCCTTTCGAACTATCTGCTTGGGGGAATCGGGGAGAACGCTTGGCGCTGGATGCTTGGAGTGGAAGCGATTCCCGCACTCGCCTACACCCTTATGTGTTTTGGCATACCGGAGAGCCCTCGCTGGCTAGTCGGGGTAAAGCGTGATCGCCTGGCTGGTTTAGAGATTCTGAGAAGGATTCGACCAGATGATTCTGATGAGCGACTGGGTGAAAAAGCGGACGAGATCGCTCAGTCATCCGGCACTCCGCGAGAAAAGACTGTCTTCTGGACCCAAAGGCTGAAGGCCCCGATTCTTCTAGCCTTCCTGATCGCATTTTTCAATCAGCTCTCGGGTATCAATGCCGTTCTCTACTTCGCCCCGCGCATTTTTTCTATGACCGGACTAGGAGAGAAGGCGGCCTTGTTGCAATCGGTGGGTATTGGCGTTACTAATTTAGTATTCACATTTTTGGGACTCTATTTGATCGATCGACTAGGACGCAGGACATTGCTTTACATTGGTTCATTCGGCTATATCGCGGCTTTGGGCATCTGTTCATGGGCATTTTTTACCGAGAATTTTGCCATTGTTCCGCTTTGCATATTTGCCTTCATCGGCGCCCACGCGGTGGGTCAGGGAGCGGTGATCTGGGTATTCATTTCGGAAATATTCCCGAATTCGAATCGGGCGGCAGGGCAGACGCTCGGTTGTGCGACGCACTGGGTTTTCGCCGCTTTACTCACGCTGTTTTTTCCAAAAATGGTGGAACTCTTTCCGGCGGGATACGTATTTCTCTTCTTCTGCGTTATGATGGTCGTCCAGTTGATCTGGGTGAAAATGATGGTGCCGGAAACAAAGGGAGTTTCACTGGAGAAAATTGAAGAGCGGCTGGGAGTTCGGTGAGTTTGATACTCTCCTACGATGGCCACCGCTAAACCGAACGTCTTATTCATTCTACTCGATGATTTCGGTTGGACCGATGCGGGATGCTATGGGAGCAGCTTTTACGAGACGCCTCGAATCGACCAGCTTGCGAAAGAGGGGATGCAGTTCACTAATGCGTACGCGGCGTGTCCCGTCTGTTCTCCCACGCGGGCGAGTATTCTGACGGGTAAGTATCCCGCGCGTTTAGGCGTGACGCAGTGGCTAGGGGGCTATTCAGAGGGCAAGCTAGCTCATGTGCCGTATGTGGACCATCTGTCCTGTGAGGAGACCTCATTGGCCCGGGTCTTCAAAGACAGTGGCTACGCTACTTGGCACGTAGGAAAATGGCATTTAAGTAAAAACGGTGACGAGCGATTTGACGCGTATCCAGAAAAACATGGCTTTGATGTCAATATTGGCGGCTGTGATTGGGGAGCGCCCAAGAATGGCTATTTCGCGCCCTATGGACTGGAAACGCTTTCGGAAGGACCGGAAGGAGAGTATCTGACGGATCGGCTGACGGATGAGGCGGTCCGATTAATAGAAGGCTCGCAAGACGAGCCTTGGTTTATGCACTTGTCCCATTACTCGGTACATACGCCGATCGAGTGCCATGAGGCCCTCGTTGAAAAGTATCGGCAGAAAAGTGAAGCTCTCGGACTGGCCACGGAAGATCCGTTTGTTGAAGGAGAGCCATTTCCCTGTTTACACAAGAAAGACCAGAAGGTGGTGAGACGGGTGGTGCAGAGCGACCCGGTTTATGCTGCGATGGTCGAAAATGTCGATTCGAACATCGGCCACGTTCTCGATGCGATCGACGCCGCCGGACAAAGGGACAACACGATTGTGATCTTCTCCAGTGACAATGGCGGTCTCGCGACGGCGGAAGGTTCCCCTACCTGCAATGCCCCTTTGCACGAGGGGAAAGGATGGATGTATGAAGGGGGCACCCGGGCACCCCTCATCGTTCGTTGGCCTAGCATCGTTCCTGCGGGAGCGATCACGAAGCAGGTAGCCACTTCAACTGACTTTTACCCGACCCTGCTGGAATGCGCGGGTTTGCCTTTGTTGCCCGAGCAGCATTGCGACGGAGTGAGCCTTTTGCCTGCGCTAAAAGGGGAGGCCGATTTTGATCGCGGAGCGATTTTCTGGCACTATCCACACTACAGCAATCAAGGCGGTAGTCCGGGCTGTTCGATTAGGGAAGGGGACTGGAAGTTGATCGAGTTTTTTGAAGACAATCGACTAGAGCTGTACAATCTGGAGGATGATATCAGCGAAGAGTACGATGTGGGTGACGAGTATCCGGAAAAACGTGACGAAATGCATGCCAAGCTCGTGGAGTGGCGAAAGTCGGTCCTAGCGAAAATCCCTGAAGTAAACCCAGAATACGGGAGTGGATAGTTTCGAGCAATAAAGCCTCTCAGGGTTAAGTTTCGAGGTATGCCAAGGAAGCGGGAGATTTCACTCCTTCGCTGAAGCTACGGCGGCGCAAGCCGAGCGCCCAACCGATAGATGCGACAATGGTTGCTCGGAGTGCACGAATTAGGGCGGTTAGAGGGTCGCGATATCAATTAAGAGGCTAAGGCGGGGAAACGTGCCAACGGGACAGGGGAATAGCTCCCTCGGCTCCTTTTTTAGAAATCGCGGCGGCCTGCCCGCAGGAATAGTTTTTGCGATTATGGCACGAAGCTATGGAGAGGCCGCCTGACCAGAATCCGAAATGACTGGGAGCGACCAATACCGCAGCCGGACCGCTAGCACTCAATGGGTAGTCAACCATGACGCTTTTCACCCTAATATGTAGCGGACGGTGTCGTTTTTGACTTTAATATGTAGCACCCCCCCCAAAAAAAAACCTGCAGGAACTACCTGTTAATCGCCTTGCGAGCACCCCTAAAATCCGATTTTCTAGCTGCTACATATTAAAACTGTTCGAAGAAAGTAGAAGATGGAGCTTCAGTACACAGAAAGACAGCTTGGTTGGTATCGGAATTTTGAAGTCACAGATTCAGAAGTAATCGTGACAACACGCAAAGGCGAAAACCATATTCCCCTGGAAGCGCTATCTGGAGTAGTTAAGGAAAAAAGAACTCAGGCCGCAAGTTGGTGGCCAGGCGTATTTGTATTGGCTGTTGCACTGCCAGCTTTGGTTGGTTTTCTTGTGTTCGATTTAGAGCTAGAATACGCTTATCTCCCGATCATCTCATCCCTTTTCGTTGGCTTCCTCTGGGTAATGATCCCCAAGAAGTTTTATCTGTTCATTGATCAGGAGGGTCGAGTTGCAATCAGCGTTGGTAAGATTGGAAATGAAAGCGTGAAGTGCCAGAACTTCGTCAGGCAGTTTCAGGATTACCTGAAGGATCTAAATGAACACTCATTCGAACCAGCAGCTTCAGGCAACGCGGGCAAGCCGCTCGCCTGAGCAGGACGTTGATTAGCCAACAAAAGACCAACTTGCCTCCCGAACAAAAATCCCTACATTGGTCGTAATGAGCATCTCAGAAATCAAAAAAATGACTATCCAAGAACGACTTACGACAATGGAGCTCATCTGGGACACACTCTGCCATGAGGAAACCGACCCTGAATCCCCCTCTTGGCACGAGACGATTCTGACCGAACGGAAGAAGAAGATGGATTCTCCTGATGCCAAATACCTGACGATCGAACAGCTTCGAGAGCGTTATCGCTGATGAAAATCAGAACCGTCGTCACCCTCGAAGAAGCAGCCAAGGATTTGGATGCCGGAAAAGCGTTTTACAATTTCAATGAAGAGGGAATAGGCCTCTACTTCATTGACAGTCTTCTTTCAGATATCGAGTCACTCAAGATTTGAAGTGGCCTGGGTTTAGCTGACAGTCGATTCTCTGATAGGGAAGGTCATGACATGTCAATAGATTGGCCTTACAGCGACGAGTTCAAGAACTGACACAGAAGTTGATTCTAGGGATCAGGAATCAACAAGGGTGGTTGCCTGGCTTTGTGGCGGATCCATTTGATGAGCTTTTGGCCTTTTGGCATGCGCAGCAAGCGGAGCTGTATCTCCGGTTTGCCGGGAAAGTCTAAGAGGCTTAGCCCAAGGAGAATCGTGAGAATTCCTTGCCCCGGTATAAAAAGCATTACCAGACCGGAAAGGAGGAAGAGCAATCCCAGCAGGTTTTTCAGCGCTCTCAATATCATGTGGAGCGGGTTCAGTTCTCGAAATGACTTAGTGGCTCGAACAAAATAGTCAGAGGGAAGCTGGGAAATAATTATTGGAATGATAACGACGGATCCTAGGAACAGAACCAGGCTGGTGACTCCCAGAGTAAAGAATAGGCTTTCGTATTTTTCGATCACTGCGAATAGGCGAGTCGGTAGATCAGGCGACAAGATCGTGAGTGGGTTCGATTGAAGTTAGGATTTTTTTCTCTCGTCGATCATCTCCACGAAACTCTCAGGGTCTTCGGGTGTGACGACGATTGTCCGATTGGGAAATCTGAGTACGACGGAGTTCCGGGGACTAGTGGCGAATACGCGGTACTTTCCCAGAAGCTTGTTCCTGAATAGGCCAGCGAAGCAGAACAAGCCACCATTGCCAAAGAGACGAATCGACTTACTCATCGCATGCGGGTTTGCCTCGGCAGATTGGATGTCATCCAGTTCAATAGTCGTCTGCCAACCCAGTCTCTGGATAATGAGCTGGTATTTCCTGAATACGGTAATTGCGAATGCTGAATAGAGCAGTGATCCCGATGGTGACAAAGGGTAGCAGTACCATAGCCGTTTTCCATTCGGTCTGCATATTCTGGCTCTTGTAGGCTCCGAACAAAAAGATAGCGGGAAAGAGGAAACAGGTCAAAAGAGTAGTTACTTTCAGGGACTTCCCCCAGGTAGCGTTGAATGTATTGTTCTCGAGCATACGATACGTAATCCCGATGCAGTGTGAAACTACTTTTCGATCAATTGGATCGCTTCTTGGGCCAGTCGTTCACCGAACCGTTTGTATCCGGATACGGAGTAGTGCAAATCATCCTTTATCTGGTTACCCTGCTCATTTAGGCCGGTATTGAGGTCGTCCGTATCTACCCAGGCGGCATTCGGTTTGGAATCGGCAAATGCGACTTGGAGATCTCTTATTCGAGTCCAATGCGGATAGGTTTTATTTTCCATGTCGAAATCGCTTAGGCGACCTATGACAATATTGATGTCATTGCGCCCAAGGTCCTTCTCGAGTTGGCTTATTAAGCCTTCGAAGCTATCGATGTACCGATCCGCTAGACTCTCTCGGGCATCTCTTTCACCTTGCATCCAAAGGAATGTGACGGTTTGAATCTTTTTTCCTTCCAAAGCGGGTTGCACTTTCGATAAGAGCTGATCGTAAAGGTCGCTAATCTGTTTGGGGTCATCGCTTTCCCTGAGTGTCCAATCCTTGTACCACCGCCGTATTGGTTGCCCGCCTAGAGCGTCCTTGACGACGATCACGTTCTCCGCGCCGAACTTTTGTGAAATGGCGGGAGTGAAGGAAATGTCTGGATCAAGACCCGCCATGTTGGACTGGCCTGACAGTATAAATAGATGGGATCCTTTATGTGTGCAACTTGAGCCTAACATGGCAAACGCTGTGAGGAGTATCAGTATGAGGGGTCTTTTCACGAATACGAGGGGTTCTGACGATGGAGCTACAATTCCAAGAGGAGATGAAGCGGATTTTCCAGGATCTCTTTCATTTTAATCAGGAAGGTCACCGCCTCTTTCCCATCAATAATCCGATGGTCATAGGATAGCGCCAAATACATCATGGGACGAATGACGACCTGTCCGTCAACGGCAACGGGTCGATCCTGAATGGTGTGCATGCCAAGGATGGCGCTTTGAGGTGAGTTGAGAATGGGTGTTGAGAGAAGGGAGCCAAAAACGCCTCCGTTGGTAATGGTGAATACGCCTCCTTGGATATCCTCGAAGGCGATTTTTCCGGCACGGGCCTTTTCCGCATAGTTGCGGATCTCTTTTTCGATGCTGGCCAGCGATAGTGCCTCGCAGTCGCGCACAACCGGTACAATTAGTCCTTTTTCTGTGGATACGGCTATGCCGATGTCGTAGTAGTGATTGTCGACGATTTCCTCGCCATCGATCATGGCGTTGATGGCAGGTACCTGCTGAAGCGCTCGAACGGCTGCTTTGACGAAAAAGGACATGAATCCCAGCTTCACACCGTGGACTTCAGTGAAAGACTCCTGGTGTTTGGCTCTGAGGGCCTTGATAGCGGAGAGATCAACCTCGTTGAAAGTCGTCAACATGGCTGTTTCCTGCTGGGCGTTGACCAGGCGCTCGGCGATCTTCTTTCTCAAGGGAGAAAGGCGCTTGCGGGTGGTTCGGCCGGAATTGTCCGTGACAGGTTTGGACTTTGCGGGAGCCGCTGGTTTGGGTTTAGAGGCTGTCTCCGGCTTCGGGCTGGCTTTTTCGGATACAGGCACTGGCTTTTCCGCTTCGGGCTCGGGCTCTTTTGCTTCCGTTTCGGGTGCCGCTTGAGATTCCGCGGGCCCGTCTTCCTTTTCCGGAGCTTTTGCGGATTCGTCGATCTCCGCTACGGTTTGCCCGATTTCAACTTCGTCTCCTTCTTCCGCTTTGAGTGAAATGACACCCGCGACTTCGGCGAGTCCTTCAGAGGTGATCTTGTCCGTTTCCAGCTCGTAAATGACCTGATCCTTTTCGACGTAGTCACCCTCCTTAACATGCCAGGCGGCAATGATTCCGCTAGTGATAGACTCGCCGAGAGTAGGTACTTTTATTTCGGTTGCCATGAGTTTCTTAAAATCCGTGTTGGTAAAAAATTGGGGGTGTGAGAAGTCTTTGCTGGAATTGCGGGCTTAGGCTTTTGAGGAAAAGGCCACATGGAGAAACGTTTCCAGCTCACTCTTGTGGAGCGACATGGTGCCTACTGCAGGGCTAGCGCTGGAATCCCGTCCGGCATATCGCGGTTTTTTCCCCAGCAGGTCCTCGAGAAGCGGGGCGATGTACGACCAGGCTCCCATGTTCTGGGACTCTTCCTGGCACCAAGTGATGGAATCAATCTTTTTGTAGCGGGAAACGATTTCCTTTAGTTTGTCACTATGTAATGGGTACAGTTGCTCGATTCTGATGATGGCGGTATTAGAGACTTTATTGCTCGTTCGGTATCCGATCAAGTCGTAGTATACTTTTCCGGAGCAAAGAATAAGTTTTTCGACGGCTTTGGTGTCCTCGATTTCGTCGTCAAGTATCTCTTGGAACGCACTCTGTTCGAGGTCCTCCCAACTGGATACGGCTTCCTTGTGTCGAAGGAGTGACTTGGGAGCCATAATGATGAGCGGCTTTCTGAATTTTCGCATCATCTGCCGCCGCAAAATATGAAAGTACTGGGCAGGTTTCGTGAGATTAGCGACTTGGATATTCTCCTCTGCGCAGGATTGCAGAAAGCGCTCGAGACGGGCAGAGGAATGCTCTGGACCTTGTCCCTCGTAACCATGAGGGAGTAGCATGACAAGTCCGCTTAAGCGTCCCCACTTTGATTCGCTCGAAATGATAAACTGATCGATGATGACTTGGGCGCCATTTACGAAATCGCCAAATTGGGCTTCCCAAATACAGAGCATTTTTGGGTAGTCGACCGAGTATCCAAAATCGAATCCCAGAACGCCCGCCTCAGAAAGAAGGGAGTTGTAGACGCAGAATTGGGCTTGATCTTCTGATAAATTGAGGAGCGGCACATGGCGGTCGCCGGTTTTCTCGTCGTGCAAGACGGCGTGCCTTTGGCTAAAGGTGCCTCGTTCGCTATCCTGGCCCGATAGTCTCACAGGCGTCCCTTGGATGAGGAGGGTGCCGAAGGCGAGGGCTTCCGCGAAGGACCAGTCGATACCGGCCCGTTTGTCGAACGCTTTGCGGCGGTTGGAGAGAAAGCGCTGGATCTTCTTATTAAAATTTGCCGACTCCGGGATCTTTGTCAGTCCAGAGACAACCGTATCCAAAGTTTTTTTACTGACTTTAGTCTCAATGGGGTCGAATGAGAAACGTTCTTGAAATACCGCGGTCGAGCCGGCGAAGGGGTTTCCGCCATGATGCCTTTGCTCATTGGCTTTTTTAACTCGTTCCAGTGACTGCTCGAGAGAGGTTTCATACTCACGGCGAATTGAATCAATATCTTCCTGGGTGAAAGTGCCTTCACTGATCAAGCTCTTGGACAGGATTTCGCTAATCCGAGGATGTTTTGCGATGCGGTCATATAGCTCGGGACTGGTGAAAGCCGGCTCGTCCGCTTCATTGTGGCCATGCTTTCGATAGCAATAAAGGTCGATAACGACATCCCTCTGAAATTCCTGACGATACTCTATGGCGAGGAGGGTGGCAAACACGACGGCTTGTGGATCGTCCCCATTGACGTGGAAAATGGGAGCTTCGACCATCTTAGCGATGTCGGTGCAGTAGTTGGTCGAACGGGCCTCCTTGGGAGTGGTGGTGAAGCCGATCTGATTATTTACGACAATGTGTAAAGTGCCTCCGGTTCGGTACCCGGGCAGCTGGGAGAAATTTAGCACCTCCGCGACCATTCCTTGTCCGGCAAAGGCAGCATCGCCATGTATTAAAATAGGAAGCACCTTCTTTCGTTCGGTGTCGTTGCGCTTCCTTTGCCGGGCCCGGGCTTTGCCTTGAACGACCGGGTTAACGGCTTCCAAGTGAGATGGATTGGAAGCGAGGCGCATCTCGACTCTGTGCCCCTCCTTGGTTTCAATTACGTTGTCGTAGCCTAGGTGATATTTCACATCGCCGTCCCCCGCGACCGTGTTAGGAACGTAGGTATCGCTAAACTCCTCGAAAATAAAGTCGTACGATTTTTTCAGCGTGTTTGCCAGGACATTGAGGCGGCCGCGGTGGGCCATTCCCATGACCACCTCTTTAATCCCAAGTCGCCCGCATTGTTCCAGGGCATTGTCGAGGCAGGGGATCAGGGTTTCGCCGCCTTCAAGGGAAAATCGCTTTTGCCCTGAGTAGCGAGTATGCAAGAATCGTTCGAATTCCTCCGCCGCGAAAATCTTTCTCAAGATGCGATTCTTTATTTTGTCAGGGAAGTTGATCTTTCCCTGAAGGGGCTCGATCTTCTGTTGGATCCATCGCCTCGCTTCCCGATCCTGGATATGGATGTACTCGTATCCAATCGTGGAGCAGTAGGTTTTGCGAAGGGCTTCGATCAAGTCGCGCAGCTTGATATTCTGACCTTCGAGAAAATGTCCGGAGTCAAACTCCTGGTCGAGATCGCTCTCAGTCAATCCGAATTCCGAAAGTTCCAGATTGGGGTTGTTCGGAGGTGGGCCCGAGAGTGGATCCAAGTTTGCCTGGGAATGCCCTAGACTTCGATAGCCATAGATGAGGCTCGAAACATGCATCTGCTTCGAGGCCTTTTCAGAGTCTTGACCTTGCGCCTTTGACTTGCGGGGGAGGGTTTGCGCTAGCTCGAAGCCTTCAAAGAATGCGTCCCACTGAGGCTCGACGGAGCGCGGGTCGCTTTTCCATTTTTCGTAGTAGGATTCTATGAGTTCGGCGTTGGAGCGCGATGCGATCGTTACCATTTGATATTATTAGCGGAAAAGCGGTTTGTATTTTTCACAGCTTCAGTTAAATTTCGGAGTGACGTTCGCAAGAAGCTCCTTGTCCAGCAAGACTAACTGTATTGTATGGGGCAGATATTTTCCGATTCATTCGCCTGAGATCCTCGGTGATCGAAAAAGAGTGGTTAGGGAATTTTGTATCGGTATTACCAATTGAATCAAAAGTGGACATGATCGAAGAAAAGCTAAAGGAAACGCTGGCGTCATTACAGCAGGGCATAAAGAACTCCGATGCGGGGATCATAACCGGCAGTTTGCGGACTTTGGACGAATTGGTGGGCTCGCACCGCAGCGAGCTGGATCCGCAACTCGTGCACTATCTGTCCCGGAGGAGTTACGAAAAGGCGCAGATGTTTCTGGAAGGGAAGGACGGGATCCCAAAAGGTATTTGCGGTAAGTAGAATCTAGTAGAATTCGATGGGTAAGAAGCGCAAAAAGATCGCGGTTGAGGGGTCGAGCAACGAACTGAATGTGAGTCCGTTTGGGGCGTTGGATTCGAGCGGGCTTCCCGAAAATTCCGTCCGTTCGAGCAGAATTGAAGTCGAAAAGACTCAAGAGCCGAGCGAGAAAAAGAAGAAGAGCCGAGGACGGGTTGACATAGTGCGGCAGCGTTCGGCGGGGAGTGGCGGCTGGTCGACAATCGCCAAGAATTTCGTGGGGATTTCAGTCGAGGAAAAGAATTCCCTCAAGAAGACGATGCAAAAACGCTGCGGAGTCGGGGGCACTCTGAAGAACGGCGCCATTGAAATTCAGGGAGACAAGCGGGAGGAGATGCGAGAAATCCTGGAGTCAGCAGGCTTTCGGGTCGTGTTCGCCGGGGGATGACAAACGGTCGCCCAGTGCTTTAAACGTTTCTGGCCGCGTTGATAATCTCGATCGCAGACTTCGCCTTATTCAAAGCGTAAATGTGCACTCCGGGAGCGCCTTTTGCAATGAGTTCCTCCACCTGACGTATTGCCCAATCGACACCGACTCTTCTGACGGCTTCCGGATCAGACTCCACCGCGCTCAGTTTCGCCTCCAGTTCTACAGGAAGCTCGGATTGGCTAAGCTGGGTGATTCGCTTGATCTGCTTAAGCGCCAGCACAGGCATGATTCCTGGAATTACGGGGAGCTCGATTCCGCGGGCGCGAACTTGGTCGATGTATTCAAAATACGCGGCGTTTTCAAAGAAGAGCTGCGTCGTGATAAATGCGCCTCCGGCATCGGCCTTGACTTTCAGGGCGTCCAGATCCGCATCCAGCGAAGCGGCCTCAGGGTGCTTTTCCGGGTAGCCGGCGATCCCGAGACAAATATCAGGATGCCGATCCTTGATGAAAGCGACTAGATCGGATGCGTATTTGAACCCTCCTTGAGTGACTTGAAAGTCAGACTGGCCGTTGGGTGGGTCGCCCCGCAAAGCCATGATGTTTCGGTATCCTTCGGCATAGAAGTCGTCGATGATTTCTCCCAGTTCCTCCTGGGTCGATCCCACACAAGTTAGGTGGGGCATAACGCGGAGGCCCACTTCGTTCTTCATTCGCCTACTGACCGTGGCCGACAGGTCCCGAGTGCTGCCACCGGCTCCGTAGGTGACGGAAACGAAGTCCGGATTACAGGTAGAGATTCGTTTGCCAGCGCTCACAAGCGGCTCGATGGATTCCTCTGACTTAGGAGGAAAGAATTCGACTGAAAGGAGGGGCCTGCCAATCGACAAGAGCTCTGAGATTGTCTGTTGTTTAGACATAGATATCAACGTATGCTGATTTATTGATATGTAAAAATAAAAATCCGAAAGCAATCCTAAAATTCTGTGAATTCGAGCATCTTAGGATATCGCGGGTGGGCCTAACTTAGGGGGATTGTTCAGTCTTGAGCTTCAACTGTCCGCAGGCCGCCGCGATGTCGTGGCCTTTCTCCCGTCGGATAGTGGCGCTGACACCCTTGCGTTTCAGTCGGTCGTAGAAACTATCTTGGCGGGTTAGGCTCGGTCTTTTCCAGTCAAGGCCGGGGACGGTGTTGTAGGGTATGAGGTTTATGTGGGCGTTCAGTTTCTGGGCTATTTGGCTGAGCGCTTCCGCTTGTTCGAAGGTGTCATTGATCGCTTCGATTAGAATGAATTCCAGAGTGACCATGCGTCCCTTCGTCGAAGCGTATTGCTCGATAGCGGGAATGAGTTCCTCGAGGGGGTAGCGCTTGTTGATCGGCATGATTTGTTCCCGGACGTCGTTGGTGGCTCCGTGAAGGCTGACGGCCAGTCGGAATTGCTCAGGTTCATTCGCCAATTCGAGGATTTTGGGAACGATGCCGGAGGTGGAGATGGTGATGCGCCGGGCTCCGAAATTCAGACCCCAGGGCGCGTTGAGAATACGAAGGGCGGGCAGGAGGTTTCCGTAGTTGGCCATGGGCTCTCCCATTCCCATTACTACGATATTGTCGAACGAGGCGATTTCCTCGCGGGCTCTTTCGGTCGTTTTGTCCTCGAGGTGGCAGACGTGGATGAGCTGGGATACAATCTCGCCGACACTGAGGTCGCGCTTCCATCCGGCCAGTCCAGAGGCGCAGAAGCGGCAGCCGTAGGCGCAGCCGACCTGCGTCGAAATGCAGATGGTTTTGCGTGAGTTCTTTTGGCCGACGCCAATTTGTGGCGCCCGGATGACAACGGTCTCCACGAGGGAGCGGTCTCCCATTTCGAGGAGGAGCTTCTCGGTCTCGTCCAAGGACTCTTTCGCTAAAATTCGCTTGGTGGGAGCAATCTCGAATTCCTGTTCCAGACGGCTTCGCAGGGGCTGGGGCAGGTTGCTCATTTCCTCCCAGGATCGAGCTCGCTTTTTGTAAAGCCAGTCAAGCACCTGTTTTGCCCGGAATCGCGGCTCGCCCATTTCAGCGAAGCGACTCTGAAGGGAATCAAGGCTTTCGCCGTAGATGGGCTGTTTCTCAGGAACGTATTTCATGGCGCTGGCTGCGAGCTTTGAAAGGAATGTGTCAACGGATCAAATTTGTCTAGCTCTACCGATCAGGTTCCTTTCGGACTTATTGCTTGAACAAGTTTGCCTTCGCGCAAGTCTACGAACCCTGTGAGCTTGATTCATCGGTATATCTTTAAAGGGGCGTTTGTGACGAGTATGGGTGCGGTGGCCATGTTCGCGTTTCTGCTTCTTATGGGGGCCGTGGTCAAGGACATGCTCGATCTGCTAGCGGAAGGGCATATGACGATCCCCATTTTCCTGCGGTTGATCCAATTGCGTTTCCCCGATCTGCTGGTCTATGCCTTGCCCGTTGGGCTCTTGACGGGAATACTGCTGACCATGGGAAGGCTGTCCGCTCAGAATGAAGTGACGGCACTCCGGTCTGCCGGGATAAGCATTTTCAGACTTTCGAGTTCTGTAATTATTTTCGCAATACTGGGGGCGGTGGTATCCTTGCTGGTAAATTTCTATTATGGGCCAAGAGCGATGGCTTCCTTTCGGCAGGAGAAAGAGGCGATTATCCAAAAAAATCCGCTGAGCTTCATCCAGGAGAAGACCTTTGTCAGGGGTTTCTCAGGTCTTGTTATTTATGTAGGGGAGAAAAATGGCGACAAGCTTGATGACCTTTGGATTTGGCAGCTAGATGACGAGAATCGGGTCAAGCAGTTCATCCGGGCAGAGTCCGGGGAAGTGCGATACAATCAGGATCAGAATACATTGGTACTGGTACCCTATCGGGGGTCGTTTGAAGCCCGTGATCCGGAGTCGCCAGAAGATTTCAGGAAGGTCCGCACGGCGCTGTCTTTCGAAACGACCAGTTTGGTGCTGCCGCTGGACGAAATATTCGGGAAGGTAACCTTTCAGAAAAAATTGAAGTGGATGACCTTCAAAGAACTGCAAGGTGTTGAATCGGATGCGCTGGCAGAGATGAGTTCCAGCAATCCGGAAATCCGGGAGGCGGGCGAGGAACGCTACCACAAAGCGAAGATGGCTTTCCACGAGAAATTTGCGATGGGGTTCTCGGTCATCTCATTTGCGATGATTGGAGTCCCATTAGGTATCAGGAGCTCTCGGCAGGAAACCTCGGCTAACTTGTTTTTGGCGATGGGTCTGGCGTTGGGATATTATATCATGATGATGTCGATCAGTTGGATGGATGGCCTGCACCAGTATCGTCCCGATTTGCTTTTCTGGATACCGAATTTCATTTACCAAGGGATTGGTTGTTGGCTCTTCATTAGGAGCGACCGAGGCAAGAAACTGAAAGACGGACAGGCGGGTCTGCCCACAGCGAAAGCCGAGACATACGTCGGGGATTGAGGTCCGCGGCATGGACTTTTTCTCTGATGCCAGGTCTCCCTTCGATTGCTGTTCCTGATTGGATTCCATGGTTTTCCTGTTGCTGCTTTGGGGAATCGTCTTCAGAGATCATGCTATGGAAATCGATTTTGAATCTGTATCGGCTTTAGAACGCTATCAGTTTTTGACTCACACTGTTGTACCGCGTCCGATTGCCTGGGTGACCACGGTAAATTCCGAGGGGAAGGTGAATGCGGCTCCGTTCAGTTTCTTCAACGTTTTTGGGTCGAACCCAGCAGTGGTGGCCTTGGGAATTGGAACCAAAAGCGATGACTCGCCCAAAGACACGGTCCGGAATATTTCCGACAATGGCGAATTTGTTATCAATATGGTGACAGAGAAGCTGGCCGCTCAAATGGTTCAGACTTCATTTGAATATGCTCACGGTGAAAGCGAGTTGGAGGCAGTGGGGCTTTCCACCGTTCCGTCTGTTGCAGTTGCTCCTCCACGAATAGCGGAGTCACCCGTTCACCTGGAGTGCCGGAAGCTCTCAATTCAGGAAATTGGGGTCAATCGGCTCATCTTGGGAACCGTGGTTCAAGGTGGAGTCGATGATGCGTTTTATGATGCCACTTCCAAGCGGATTTTGACCGATAAAATTGGACCGGTTGGCCGCATGCATGGACCAGCTGGCTATACCAGAACGCATGATCTGTTCGAAATTGAAAGACCGTAGCCTCGCCTAAGCCACTCCGTTTTGTGCAAACGAACTCGATAGTCTACCATGATGCTCATTGCCATCTGCAGGATGCTCGATTGGCTGCATGGCTCGACGAGAATCGAGATTCGCTAGATGCCAGCGAAATTCTAAATAGGGTGGTGAATGGTACGCAGCCGAGCGATTGGGAGCGGGTTTTAGTTTTGGGAAACGAATTTGAAAGCGTGATACCCTCAATAGGCCTACATCCTTGGTATGTGAATACGGTGGGAGCAGATTGGAAGGCTGCGTTTAAGCAACATATCAATTCAGGGAAATGCGCGGTGGGCGAAATTGGTCTAGACCGGTGGATTGAAAATTATGATACGGACGCCCAGACGGAGGCGTTTCTTTTTCAATTTCGACAGGCTCGAGAAGCGGGATTGCCTGTTTCCATCCATTGTTTACGAGCCTGGGGACTCCTCTTGGAATTGCTGGAAAAGGAAGGCCCTTACGAGCCCGGATTTCTGCTGCACTCGTATGGGGGACCGAAGGAAATGATTGAATCTTTCGTCGCTCTCGGAGCGCGTTTTTCCTTCTCAGGCTACTTTGCTGGGGAAGCTAAACCAAAAAAGCGGGACGCTTTTCTGGCAGTGCCCTGGGATCGATTACTGATCGAGACGGACGCGCCTGACATGCTGGGGCCGGAAGAGGTTCGCGCTGAATCGACTTGCGACTTAGATGGAAAGGCGATCAACTCTCCAAACAATCTTATCAAAATATACGATTTCGTCGCCAATATGAGAGGGGTGGCGGTAGAAGAGTTGGCTGCGATCGTTGACGCAAACTTTAGGGAGCTATTCGGGCTATGGGAAAACTAGCCGCTATTGGGTGCTATGTCTATTGGGGACTGATTGTCTTCTATTGGACTTGGCTAGATAAAGTTGAGTCGCAGGAGATCCTCATGCATCGAGTTGTTTGGACGCTGGTCGCAATGGTGGTGGTGATTTACTTTCGAGGAAGTCTGTCTGAATACCTAAAGGCATTTCGCGATTGGTACATTATTAAGTGGCATTTGGTTGCCGCTTCCCTGCTCGCCCTTAACTGGTACCTGTTTGTTTACGGCGTGACCAATGGGCGAATCACAGATGCCAGTCTGGGATACTTTTTATGCCCTTTCGCAACCATATTTTGGGGACGCGTTTTTGAGAAAGAGACGTTGAACTATCTGCAGCTATTTGCGATTATCTTGGCGGCTGTGGGAGTAGGGCGACTCGCGTTCAACTTGAATGATTTTCCTTATATCGCAACCGGGATCGCCTTAACCTGGAGTAGCTACAGTGTCGTCAAGAAACGATCTAGGCTCGGGATCTTTTCCAGTCTCGGGATGGAAATGACACTCTTAGCTCCGTTCGCGTTAATCGCGCTTTTCTGGTTCGGGAGGAAAGGCGAACTGGTCTGGGGAACTCTGGGCGCTGGCTATGACTGGCTCATCGTTTCGACTGGAGTGGCTACTCTGATTCCCTTGCTCCTCTATAGTTACGCAGTGCGGCGCGTATCGCTTACCACTATGGGGCTTCTGCAGTACATCATGCCAACCATGGCATTGCTCATAGCGGTTTTTGCCTTTGGAGAGCCATTCGGCGGCGTTCGATTGTTTGCGTTTTCCTGTATTTGGATTGGCTTAGGGATTTATGGATACGATAGCTTACGTAAAGATCCGGTCCAATCGCGTGACTCACCCTAACGGCAGGTGCAGAGTCATCACTGCGGCTCCGAAGCGAGAGGGTCGGATAGAATCATCTGCGCCTCGAAAGCCAGTTTTTGGTCTCCCGAAATCACGAAATACGCATCTTCATTGATCCTGCTTGGACCCCACTATTTAGCCTGGTTCCAATGAGAGATTCTCTAATGGGTTTTCGTGGTTGATGTTGTTGTTTGTATCCTTCCGGCGCAGGGAGCCCGTAGGGCGACCGGAGCGGGAAGGACCTTCTAATTGTTTTTTGGCGAACTCGCTCGGTGTTAGCAAGACTAGGGATCTGTGAGGCCGCTGCTTGTTGTAATAGTCCCTCCAGTCCGAGAAGACGACCCGCGATTCGCTTAGTGTGTGTATCCGCTCGCGGTCCAGGCACTCATCCCTGAACCGGCTGTTGAAGCTCTCGGCGCACCCGTTCTGCCACGGGCATCCAGGATTGATGTAGAGAGTCTTGATGCCATTGTCTTTCAGCCATCGCTGGACGGCCTTGGCGATGAACTCGGGGCCGTTGTCCGAGCGAATGCATTCGGGGGCGCCATGCTCGCCTATTGCCTTTTGCAGCAAAGCCAGCACGTCGGAAGCCTTGATGGCGCGGTCGGCGTGGATGCAGTGGCACTCCCTGGTGAACTCGTCGATCAGATTGAACGCCCGCAGCTTGCCCCCTCGCTGGGTGTAGTCACTGACGAAGTCCCATGCCCAGACGTGGTTTATCCGGACCGCCTTCTGGGGCAGGCCCGTCGAGAGCCGCTGCCGCCGCTTGTGAGGGCGCCTTGGAGGGACCTGAAGCCCTTCCTCGCGGCGGACGCGCTGGACCATCTTCTTGTTGGCCTTGCAGCCCAGGGAACGCAGCTTCGCGGCCACCTTCTTGTATCCAAGCGTCGGATGCTCCCGCGATACGCGGACGACCTCCGCCTCGACGAGGAGCTTGCTGCTAGTGATGGGCTTAGGGCGGTAGCGCAGTGTCGAGCGGTTGATCCCCAGCTAACGGCCAACGGCTCTCCCGGAACAGGACAGCGCGGACTGGACCTTCGCCGCAACCTCGCGCCGCCGCTCCGGGCTCAGAGGTTTTTTTCCAATTCGATCTCCAGGGCCTTGGACTTGAACATCTGGTCGGCCAGAAGCTTCTTCAACTCCGTGTTCTCCCTCTCCAGGTCGCGAAGGCGCTGCGCCTCCTTGATGCCCATGCCGCCGTATTTGCTCCTCCAGCGGTAGAAGCTCTGGGAGCTTATGTTACGCTTGCGGCAGATGTCCTCCACCCGCAGGCCCGTGTCGGCCTCGCGCGGGATGCGGATTATCTGCTCGGTGGTGCGTCTTGTCTTCTTCATCGATGACCTTCCTTTCTAGATCGTCGAGAATCGCTCCATCAAAAGTGGGCTAGTTTACGGGGTCCCAGCCACACTCATTTTTGGAATTATAAGTATAACCTACGTATCCAAGATATTATTTCTGAATACATGATTGATTTAGCAATTTACGAAATAATTTTCCAACGGTGGATGGATTACTGATAACTACGTAAAGTCTCGTTGATCCCTATGATTATGGATTTTCGGATACCAAAAGAACCGCTTGATTCCGGGTTTTGGGAGGGGGTGACAAATTAGTGAAGCCCGTGGAAAGCGCTCACTGTATCGGTAATTGCCGAAAATTAAGTCGATAAAATCGCTGCTTCTTAGCTTTGATGAGCTTTTTCGAATCGATCATTGCTCGCCATTTGTACGCTGTCCTTTTTCACTCTCGACAGATTAAAACCTGTGAGGAGCGAGCCTGAACTAGACGCTCCCTAAGTGGTGTTGGACATCCCAGTGCTATCGCAACAGTGATCTAAGGTCTTCGAGTCCTATTTTCGAATTGTTGGCCTCGCTGGCTTCGAATATTTCCTCAAGAAGTTGCCTTTTAGTGTTCTGCATTTGCAGCACTCGCTCCTCGACAGAATTGGAAACAATGAGCTTGTAGCTCGTTACCACCTTGGTTTGTCCAATACGGTGGGCGCGGTCAGTGGCTTGTGCTTCGGCGGCTGGATTCCACCAGGGGTCGAAGTGGATCACGGTATCAGCCCCGGTCAAATTGAGTCCCACGCCTCCGGCTTTGAGCGAAATCAGGAACACGGGGATCGTCTCATTGTTTTGGAAACGGTCTACTGTATCCATTCGGTTACGGGTGGATCCATCCAGATAGCAGTACTCGATTTCCTGTTCTTCAAGTTCGTTTCTGAGAAGGGTCAGAATTGAAACAAACTGGGAGAAGACGAGGACACGGTGCCCTCCATCAATGGATTCTTCTAGAAGTTCGAAGAAATTCGATCGCTTGGCTGAGGTGTTCGGCTCTATCTCGGATTCCAGTAGTCGAGGGTCGCAACAAATTTGACGAAGACGGAGAAGCTGCGTCAGCGTTTTCATTCGGATCGCCCCTTCAGAAGCTCCGGATTTTTCGAGTTTGGACAGTTCGGACTCTGCCCGGTTTTTGGTTCGATCGTAGAGCTTTCTCTGCTCGGGAGTCATTTCGACATAGACCACGTGGTCTAGTTTCTCTGGAAGTTCGGGAGCAACGTGGGCCTTTGAGCGTCGCAAGATGTAGGGGGTGGCCTGTTCTTGAATTCGCTTTTCGTGCCATTTCCGGTCGTCTCCTTTGGCGTCCCTTGGAATTCCTTTCCACCCACCTGGCAAAATGAATTCGAGAAGTGACATCAGGTCTCGAATACTGTTCTCAACGGGAGTGCCGGTCAGAAGGAAGCGTCCTCGGGACTTGAGGCTCAGAATCGCTTTCGCATTCTGAGTACGGCGGTTTTTGATATGCTGTGCCTCGTCCGCGAATACGCAGCTAAAGTCCATTTCGGAGAAAATAGACTGATCTCGAATGAGTGTGCCGTATGAGGTGATAACTAAGTCCGTTGCTCCAAGGTCTGTCTCGCTTTTGAAACGATTGGGACCGTGGTTAACGAATACACGTATTTCCGGGCAGTGCTTTTCCGCTTCGCGTCTCCAGTTCTCTACGAGCGAGGCAGGGCAAACGACGAGTGATCGCTTGGATTCGCTCGAGTTTAGAATGTTTTTTGCCTCTGATCTCTGAACACGAGAAAGCTTGAGGCTGGATATTAGAGCGAGGGCTTGCAGAGTTTTGCCTAGACCCATTTCATCTGCCAGAATACCGCCCAGTTGGTGGGTGTAGAGATGATGAAGCCAGGAGACTCCGATGGTCTGGTAGGGTCGGAGAATGTTCGACAGCGAGTCGGGGAGAGGCGGGCTGGCGAGTTTTGAGAGATCGCGAAGGGCGGCGCTTCGGTCTCGCCAGGTCGAAGGCGGTTTGAAATTGGGGTTTATCGCGACAAGTTCGTTTTCGATCTCGGGCGCTCGGGAAAAGGGAACGCTGTAGGTCCCTTGGTGCAGAAGCGGAGCATCTGGGGATGATTCTAGAGACCGTTGCAGCGCGTGCAGTTTCTCCAAACTCCGTTTTTTTGTGAGGAAGACTTTTTCCCCGGATTCCACGTAGTGACACCCCGAATTGATCGACTGGCGGACGGATTGTTCTGGTATGCCCCCGGCTTGGATTGATAGCGCGACCCTGTAGTGGTTGCGATCCTCCTGAACCGACGCTTTGATAGAAGCTTCCTTAATTTCAGCAGTTCGAGAGCGGAAATTGTCAGTGAACTCTGCTCCGTAACGGTCCTCCAGATCCGTCCAGAACTCTCCCAGGAAATTCAAAGTCTGGTGACGGTCACGCAGCCACCATTTGCGATTTCGTGGTTCTAGTCGAAAACGGGAAGAATCCAGTAATTCGCGGATTTCGGCGTAGTAGGGGTGTTCGCGCGAGGGAAGTGAAACCGCGAGAAAGTGAGAGGATCCATCGACGATCATTGGGGTTCCGGAAAACGACTCTTTCTGCCGCGGCGAAGGGGATCGCGCTTCTACGGTTCGAGCGCCTTCTTTTGGAGGTATCGCGGAAGAAGGCTCTAGGAAAAGGAATTCGCTCACGCCGATTAGTTCGCCCCCATTCCACTCAATCGGTTCCTTCGGGCGGTTCGCCCAGAAGAAAACTTGTTCATCTTGGAGTGTGTGTACTAGGCGCGAAAGTTTTGCCCTATCCAATTGGAAGAAGGAGGACAGTTTCCCGCCGGACCACTGGAGGAGGGAAAACATTGCGATCCGTTGGCTTTCGCATAGATTGCCAAATGCCGTCTCCGGGAGGGACTCTGGGGTTCGAACGTTACCGTCGCGATCAACCGCTTCCAGCTTAGTCGGAATGGCGTCCCGCGGCGCGCTGGATTCCAGATTCGGTGGGATGATTATGCGTAAGTCCACGATTTTAGATGCGAATGCTCTAGTCTCGTTTAACTGGAACGTGAATCACATACTTCTGATCGAACTCCTCGTAGTCGAAGAACTCCCGTATGGGAAAGGCGACGGGCGTCTCCTTTATTTTTTCGAATTCCTCTTTGAGGTCGCCTCCTTTTAGGTAGAGAACGCCGTTTGGCAAATTGTTGAAAGCGGTCTTTTTGATTTTCTTGCGCACCCAATTCATGAATTCGGGAAGCTGAGTGACTGCCCGAGCGACGACGAAGTCGAATTGCTTTGGGACTTTGTCTGCTCGAACTTGTTCAGCGGATACGTTGTCGAGGCCGAGCTTGTGGACGCAGTCTACTACTACTTTGATTTTTTTCCCAATCGAATCGACCAGGTGGAATCCGCAGTCGGGGAAGAGGATGGCAAGCGGAAGTCCTGGGAATCCCCCTCCGGTGCCGACGTCCATGATGCGGGTGCCGGGTTGGAAAGGCATTGCTTTGGCAATGGCGAGCGAGTGAAGAATGTGCCGTTTCGGCAGGTTGGCGATGTCGGTGCGGGAGATAAGATTGATCTTCTGGTTCCATTCGCCGATCAAACTGGCGAATTGGGCGAGGCGGTCCCGTTGAAGCGACGTGAGATCAGGAAAGTGTCGTTCTACGATTCGAAGGTCGAAATCCATGTAGAGTTCTCAGTGGCCATGCCGGACACCAAGCGCAAACAAAAATCCACTATGCCAAAAACCTAGCGACCCCCTCGACCGCCCGGAGCACGCCGTGGTTGGGGCATGAGTTTTTCCATGGTCGACTGGAAGGAATTGTACTGCTTTTTGTCCAGAATCGCCTTCACCTTTTTATTCAGGTCTCCACGTAGCTTTTCCAGCTTTTGACGTCGCTGCATCATCGCTTGGCGATCCCTGTTCGAAGGACGGCCCCCTTCGGCCTGCATTTTCTGGCGCTCTGCTTGCATCTTGGCCTGTTCGATTTGCATGGGGGCGAAAAACTGGATAAGGGCTTCCTGCATGGGTCGGAGTTGCTGCTCTGATACTTCGACGCCTTGCAGAACCCTTAGTACCCGTTCTTCGATGGCTTTGTTAAAGCGGTTTTTCGCTTCTTCCGCCTGTTCGGGGGTCATGGAAGTTTGGGCGAAAGCGATGGGTGGGACTGGAAGGGCGAAGAGCAGCACTGCGAGCGTGCAGGTGGAAAGGCTAGCGAATCTCATAGGATGAAAGGGAGTGTGAACGGTTTTAGTGAGGATTAGGCGAAGGTTTTGGAGTCTGGTCACCCGCGAAAATTCATTTTGTCTGTATCAACGAAATTTTCCCGATCCCGGTTACGGCTCGCTTTAAGAAATTTTCCTGGTTGATCGGGAGAGAGAATGGAGCTTCAGTTGGATGTGTTGGAAGGTTTGATGTCGGGAAAAGGTTGGCTCATTTAGAGATGTCCTGCATGACTGAATACGACGAGATCGTTCAAGTGCGGGTGGCATCAGGTTCGTCTGGTGAAGCCGCTTTGCCCCTGCCTTTGAACCGACGGGGTAATCTCGCTGTCCGGTTCAGAACTCGTTCATTTCTAGTTCAAAAGGATCTATTTCCCATCTACTCATCCTGCCCCTAGAGGAGCGGATTATTCGCTGTGTCTGCCCAATCTTGCCCGGCCACGATCTTCGACAAATTAATGAGAATCATGATCAGGAACTCGCTTGACCCGGAGGATCGGCTTTGAGAACTTATGGGCGTTGAGAAGTCCGGATAGGATCGATCGACGCGCATTTGCCCCAAACCAGATGACAGAAGGACCTTCTCCCTTTTACGAAGCACGCTTCCTTAGGCGTTGTTTTATCAAACTAGCAATTTTTCTCGGAGTCGCAGTATCTGCCTTAGGCGACGACTACGAGCGTCTTGAGTCGGCCACGAAGCGATGGCTGGACCTGGAGCAGCGAATTGCGGAAGAGCGCAACGCCTGGAAATCACAGAGAGAGGTTTTGTCTCAGAGCGTTAAAGTGCTCGAAGCCAACATCGACGAGCTGACGGAAGGACTAGAAAACCTGAAATTGTCAGCCAAACTGCGATCCAACGAGTTCGCGAACAATGAGCAGACCTATGAGAGCCAGGAGACGGCGCGGGTCTACTACGCGAGTAAATTGGATGAGATGACCGAGCTCTTTTTGCGATTCCGAGCATCCGCGCCTGAGTATTTGGAAGACGAGATGAATACGGCTCAGGAAAAGCTGGAATTGGCTGATCCGGTCGCGTTGGGGGAACGGGCTCAAATTTTGATAGCGGCATTTACTCGCGTCGAAGAGTTCAACCGATCCGTCACGATTGACTATGTTTCGAGGAAGCTTGCTGATGGTCGGGATGTCATGGTTTCTGTGCTCTACTGGGGTCTTGCGCGAGCCTACGCCGTTGATCCCCAAGGCACGATTGCGTGGGAGTTGAAACCGGGGCCGGAGGGTTGGGTTTGGCATGAGCGGATCGACTATATTCCGCAAATTCATGAACTCGTGCAGATTTATGAGCAGACGCGGCCTCCCTCAATTCAGTCTGTGCCGGGAGAAGTTTTGCGCAAGTTAGGGGGTGAGGGATGAGTTTTCGGAATCTCTTTTGCTTTTTTACATCGATTGCTGTGGCCCTCGTTTGTCTACCGTCCGCCACATTCGGTCAGGTAAAGGATATCGCCGATCTGGCGAATCAAATGGAAAATCGGGTAGAGGAAAGCTTGCGGAAATATCGTGTCCTCCAGGAAGAAATCGCAGCGGAGAAAGTGCCTTTGGTACAACTTATCAACGAGCTTGAAAACCAGGCGATCGAAATGCGGGGACAGATGCGGTCTATCCGCTCGGGAGAAGAACGGGCCCGAGAAGAGCTGAGAAGCCAGCGCTCGCTGACAGGGGATTTAAGAACTCAGAATGATTACGTGTCTGGACTGTTTGCCCAGTATTTGAATACGTTTGAAGGGCGACTGAATATTGCTGAGGATCAGCGCTTGTCGGCTTTGCTGGAGCCTTTTCGGGAGGCTATTGAACTGGCGGGCACCGGAACGCAGGAAGCTCGTGAGAAACGCACTGAAGCGGTAGAAATCTGTCTGCAGCGCCTCGCACTGATTTCGGGAGGCTATTCGTTTGATGGGCAAGCGATCGATCGAGCGGGGGAAATTCTCGAAGGTGATGTGATTGTCTTTGGTCCAGCAGCATTTTTTCGGGAGAAAGATGGGGGTGAAGTAGGGACGCTCAACTATCGACCCGGAGCAATTGAGCCCGCAGTCTCGACTTTGGAAGGGGCATTTGGTGAGTCTTTAAGAAACTACGGATCTTCGGGTCTGTTTAATTTGCCTTTGGACGCCTCGATGGGCAAGGCGGCATCGCTCGAAAAGGCGAGTGACAATTGGCGAGAGCACATTGAAAAAGGGGGAGTAGTCGGCTATCTTATTATTGGGATGGGAATTTTGGCTCTAGTCCTTGCTGGCGTGAAGCTGATCGATTTCAACGCGCTGAATGTATCGATTCCTTCGAATCTGGCTGCGACGGCGGCGGCTGCCGTGGAGGGAAACCTCGAGAAAGCGAATGAGCAGATTGCCAAAAGCAAGCCGTGGATGAAGGCCATGCTTACCGAGGGCGCGGCTCATGCCAACGAAGATCGGGAATTGATGGAGGACCACATGATTAGTGTGATTTTGCATCGAAAACCTCGACTGGAGCGATTTCTCCCCTGGCTAGCAGTGACGGCGGCGGCGACACCCTTGATGGGGCTGCTGGGAACGGTGGTGGGAATGATCAAGACCTTCACCTTGATCACCATATTTGGGTCGGGGGACCCCAAGGCGCTTTCGTCAGGGATATCGGAGGCACTCGTGACAACGGAACTGGGGCTGGTGGTTGCGATTCCCACGCTGATCATTCATGGGACGCTCTTGCGACTAGCCAAGCGCCGCATAAGTGCGATGGAACTTGCGGCCACTGAGTTTTCGAAGATCGTAAACAAGCTTACCGGAAAGGGAGACGTTTGAAGTGACAAACCAGTTCTATCTAGAAGCTTGGCAATCTATACAGGATGGGGGAGTCGTGATGATTGCCCTCATCTTGTTGTCGGTGCTGCTTTATCGATCGGCGCTCGGGACCTTGTTTTTCGTTAAGGGATTCTCGATCGCCGAGATAAAAAGCGGCTTAGATGAAAATGCGACAAATGTAGAGCTGGAGATCGCGTATTCACAAGCCAAGCGCGAGTTTAGTGATATCGTTTCCCGTCAAGTTGCGTATATCGGTATGCTCGCGGCGGCCGCTCCTTTACTTGGACTATTAGGTACGGTGATTGGAATGCTGGAGACTTTTGAAAGTCTTTCGCAAAGAATGCAGGAGACGACTTCCCAAGTTAGCCGAGGCGTTCGATTCGCTCTTGTTACTACCCAAGCAGGGCTAATCGTCGCGATTCCGGCGATTTTCATGATTCAGTGGATCAAGCGGGAAGCAAAGAAGCGGCAGGAGGAAATTGCCCATCAGGAACTCGTTTCGATTCATTGTGAAAGGGCATCGGCGGAATGAGACGCAATATGGTCGATTTAGATTTAGGTGGGGAGACGGAGATTAATCTGTCCCCGATGATCGATTGCATATTCATTCTTCTTATCTTCTTCATTGTTACGACGGTTTTCGTGCAGGAAGCAGGCATTGATGTGGAAAAGCCTGAGGCGAGTAACTCCACTCCACTTCCGAAAAACAGTATTCTAATTGCCATTACGGATAATGGTAGAATTTTTTACGGAGGAAAAGAAATCTCACTGGCTCGCGTGAGACCAATCGTCCACCGGGTTCTCGCTATCGAAGACGTTCCCATCATTATCCAAGCTGACCGGGAGTCCATTCACGATACCTTTGCCAAGGTGTACGGGGAGGTGAAGGCTGCAGGCGGTAAGGACATTCATTTTGCGACGAAAGAATGAAAGCGTATTCTCTAGAGACGGGCTTAAATCAATCTACGAATTCGATAAGAGTTGTCGTATTTGCAGTTGTCGTGACCGCTATTTTGTTTTTAGGAATGTCAATCTCTCGACTCGGAGATATCGAGCAGACCGAGGACGCTGCCGTGGCAAAGATTGAGTTGTTCATGCCTCCGCCACCGCCACCCCCTCCACCCGAAATAGTAGAAACGGTCGAGGTATCGCAAGTTCCGATACAGGTCGACGTGACCTTAAATCCAGATCCTGCGAAGCTGACGGTTTCGCCGATAGAAACTTCCATAGAGGCACCCTCGCAAATCACCGATAGAATAGAAGTCAATCTGACTGACTTTCAAAGACCAAATATTGAAGTGAATCTAGAGTCGATTGTCTTTGAGAAGAGTGAAGTGGATCAAATTCCTGCGAGAAACTACAGTCCCATGCCGACTCTTCCTCCGAAGCTGAAGAAGCAAGTGGGAGACGCTAGAATTATCGTCCAGCTGTCCATTGATGAAAATGGGCGCCCGATTCATGTGATGGTTTTGAATTCACCTGTTGAAGAAGCTAGACCCTACATTATCAGAGACCTGAAGCGATGGCGGTTTAAGCCGGCCAAGAAAAACGGTCAGAAGGTTAAGTGTTGGGTGCGCTTTGTCCTCGTCTATCAGAAATCGTCCTCGTCTCCATTTAGTCTATGAAAACGTTGGTAGTTGCATTCACTATTTTTAGTATTGGTTACACCTCTGGGCAGGATCAGGAAGCCGATGAAATGGGGAAACCGGATTTGTTTGGGCCTGAATTTCAAAAGCGATTTACTGCAAGCTATGGAGTTCTGGAAGACCGGGAGCCGGAATTGCAGGAACTGGAGATTTCTCTATTGGAAAAAATTGGCCCCATGGTTGAGGAGAATCCAGAGTTCGCCAAATCCATGCTGGAAGGCATGCTGGGCGAAGAAACACCTGCGACGGCTTCTTTCAATTTCATATTAGCTAACCTTTACTTCAACGGAGGCGCTTTGGATGACGCTTTGGCTGAATACGATCGCGCCATCGAGAAATTTCCAACATTCAGGCGAGCCTGGAAGAATTTGGGTATGCTGAAGACGAGGCGAGCGGATTATGAGGGAGGCATGAAAGCTCTCGTGAGGTGTATCGAACTGGGAGATACGAGTCCGGATACTTATGGCTCAGCGGCGTATTGCCATCTGCGCGTAGGCAATTTGATGGCGGCTGAACTGGCCTATAATGCGGCGGTAGTGCTTGAGCCTAATAATATCGAATGGGTCGAGGGCAAGGCGCAGGCCATGATGATGGCCAAACGGTACAAGGAGGCGTTGCCACTGCTGGAGGAGCTTTTGCGGCGCGACCCTCAGAAGAATATTTATCGCGCCTACCAGGCGAACGTTTATGTGGAAACCGAGCAGTATTACAAAGCGGCCCAGATTTTTGAAATGATAGAGGCCTTCGGCGATGGAACGATGGATACTCGTTTGCAGCTTGCCAATATATACAGTTTGCAAGGCATGTACGACCTTTCAGTCGATACGTATCTGGGGGCGGAGCGGAGTGATTTGGTCAAGCGGATTTCAGAAGTCCTTCTTTCGGTGAGATTTCTGGTAGAAAAGAATGAAGTAGACGAGGCTCGACGCCTGTTTGACAAGATTGGCTTCCTCGACACGTATTGGAAGATAGAGGACAGAACGCGTTTTCTACTCTTGGAGTCGACTTTTGCGAAACACGATGGTGATACAACCCTGGAAGAAGCAAAGCTAGTGGAAGCCTTAGAGAACGATCCATTGAATGGCGAAGTGCTGATTCTGCTGGGGTCACTTCATTCCGAAAGAGGCGAAAAGGCAAAAGCAATGTACTATTTTGAAAGAGCGTATGGATCGGAAACCCATGAATATGATGCTCTGATTTTGGCGTCTCAAGCGCTCATCGATGAAAAGCGCTTTTCGGAATCACTTGAATTGCTGCAGCGCGCTTCGCTGAAAAAACCAAGCAGCGAACTGAAGTCATTGATCGGGCAAGTTAAGCAGGCGTTAATTCAGTGATCCCGATATGTGAAGAGTTAAAGCTTTTCGGACAAGCCACCATGTTTTGAACTCATTGGTTCGCCACTTTTTCATCATTATTTTTGCCTCTGGCATTGGTCGGGGAATTCGGATTCCAGTCGTCGGGTCGTGCGTTTCCTCCATCTGTGACGACTGCGTCATGCCCAGTTGGTCCCGTTCGCGATTACCTCATGCCTTGTAGGCTACCACTGTTTCAACAAGAGTTTCCATGTTTTCAATTTTGGCTGCCGGATGAATTCCGTGTCCTAGATTGAAAATGTGACCCGGGCGATTTTGCATCCCTTCTAGAATTTTCAGTGCCTGATTGCGAACGATTTCCGGATTTGTATCCAAAATAACAGGATCAAGATTTCCTTGTATTGCGATATTGTCGCTAATCCGCTTGGAGGCTTCCTCGATTGATATCGTCCAGTCTACTGAGATTGCGTTTGGATTTGAGGCGCATTGCTCGGAAAGGTGGATGGATGTGCCTTTGGCGTAGAGAATTATGGGAATTTCGTTTCCCACTGCATCAATGATCATACGTATCCATTTTAGAGATGCGTCTTCGTAGTCAGAGCCGGCTATGATGCCACCCCAAGAGTCGAAAATCTGGATGGCATCGACTCCAGCGGCTTTCTGCATTCTAAAGTAGTCGATCAAGCTATCCGTAAGTTTTTGCATCAGAGCGTCAAAGGTTGTCCGATCGGAATAGAAGAGGCTTTTGATCTGCTCGAAATTTTTTGAGCTTCCTCCTTCAACCATATAAGTAGCGAGCGTCCAAGGGGACCCTCCAAAGCCCAACAATGCTTTGCTCCCGGAAAGTTCGGTATGAATGAGTTTAAGGGCATCGGAAACATAGTTTAGCTTTTCCTCGATCCGGGTTGAGTCTAAGGCGTCTATCTGCTGCCTGTTTTCTAGGCGGTAGTTCATTCCAATCCCCCCTTTGTCCCTAAAATGGTAGCCTTGTCCCAACGCTTCTGGAATGACCAGAATGTCTGAAAAGAGGATCGCTGCGTCGAGGGGGAAGCGCTTGAGTGGCTGAAGAGTTACCTCCAGGGCCAGCTCTGGTGTTTGGGCGAGCTCTAGAAAGGTATATTTCTCTTTCAGAGCGCGATACTCGGGCAAGTATCGTCCGGCCTGTCGCATTACCCAAATGGGTGGACGATCAAGGGGTTGGCACTTAAGGGCTTTCAAAAAGCGTTCGCGGCAATTCATTGGATTTCAGATAATTTGATCGTGTGCTGGAAGTAGGTTAGGGCGTTTCATTTGCCCAGTCGCGTGGTTTAAGGAAGTAGTCATAAAGGTTTGCTTCGGGAGTTCCCGGCTCGGGGCTGTAGTTATACTTCCATGATACATTGCTGGGAAGGGACATCAGTATGGATTCCGTTCTTCCACCGCTTTGAAGTCCAAACAGAGTTCCTCTGTCATATACAAGATTGAACTCAACATACCTTCCTCGACGGTAAGCTTGGAAGGACCGTTCGCGTTCTCCGTACGGATGATGCTTACGTCTCGCAACGATTGGGAGGTAGGCTTTACAGAAGTGGTTTCCAATACTTTTAGTAAGAGCGAAAGCGTTCTCAAATCCGCCTGAGTTGTAGTCATCATAGAAGAGACCTCCAATTCCACGGGGCTCTTTTCTGTGTTTAATGTAGAAATACGAGTCACAGGTGGATTTAAACGTCTGGTAAATTTCAGGTCCAAAGGGGTCGCAGGCCGCTTTTGAGGCTTTATGCCAATCGATAGCGTCTTCTTTGAAGCCGTAATAGGGGGTGAGGTCGAATCCTCCTCCGAACCACCAGACATCCGCTTCATCGCTCGACTTTGCTGGGGCGTAGAAATAGCGCACATTAGCATGTGAAGTTGGAACGTAGGGATTTTTTGGATGTACTACGATCGATACGCCGGTGGCATGAAAGGCTCTTCCGGCTAGCTCTGGGCGGCTCGCTGTGGCAGAAGCGGGCAGTTCGCTTCCCATAACGTGTGAAAAATTGACCCCGGCCTTTTCGAAAGTCTCTCCACCTTCCATTACACGGGTTATTCCTCCGCCCCCGGCCTCTCGTGTCCAGTCGTCGCTGATAAAATGGTTGCTAGAGTCCTCTAGAGACTCGATTCCGTCGCACACGCTGCTTTGAAGAGAAAGCATGTAGGATTTTACACTTTGTAGGGACTCTAAACTCACTGAAGGCATTCCTATGACTAATTTGACGGAATTCTAGATATTTTATGAACTATCCTTGAGAATCCGTTTATCTTGTACGTTTCAAGACTTGTTCGGAATGGCGCAATGGATCACTTCCGCTTGCGTTTTGAAGTCCCTCGGCGCAATTATGGCGTATCTATTCGGTTTGGTCCGTTTGCTTTTATTATGAGCCATTTTCAAATTCTTATTCGACTTGTTTTCATCGCGGCTTTTTTAGCCGGTGGTAAGGTGGTTGGTCAAAGCGAGCTCGAGCCGCTGGTCGTTGAGGCCAGCGAAGGGGCAGATTTCGAAGGCTCAGACCCAGCCTCAGGGAGTGGAATGAGTTCCGAAGCAAAATCTGAGCTTAAGGGCGAAAATGATGACGCGAACGATCCAAAGGAAGAGGCGCGCAAAGCGGAATTGAAGGCTTTAAACGATGAGCGAGAGTTGATTCAAGCTCGGATGTCTTTGCGGGCGGAGAAGTTCAAAGAAGAACTCGCGGCAATCAAAGAGGAGAAGGAACTTCTGGCATTAGAGAATTCTTTGGCGAGAGAGCGATTGAGCCAGGAACTGGCCGAGCTGAAAGCCGAAAACGAGCGATTGAGTGTCAAAATGGACGCCTTGAATAAGGAGATATCGCTGGCCTCTCTAGAATCGAAAAAAGCGCTTTCGGAAGAGTTAGCGGCTCTAAGGTTGGAGGAGGAGCGTCTGATTCTCTCCAATTCGATTCTTTCAAAAAAAATGGAGGGTGAGCTGACCGGGCTAAGGCTTGAGGATACTCGTCTGAAGCTGAAACGGTCCGTGTTGGACGTCGAGGTTGCTGAATTACAAGCGAAGCTTTCTATGAAGGAAAAGGGCGACCTAGTAGACAGCATCGTATACAGGGATGAGGAGCTCATGTATCTGCAAGAGCCTTTTGTGGATGGGGTTCTACATGTCAGCGATAGACGAATCGCCTTGAACGGACCAATATGGAGTGGGTTGGCTGATTATGTGAGCGAGCGGATCAACTTTTTCAACAACGAGAGCGTGGAGTATCCCATATTCCTCGTAATCGACTCATCGCCAGGCGGCTCGGTTATGTCTGGATACAAGATTTTGAAATCGATGCATGGAAGCACTGCACCGGTATTTGTTGTCGTTAAATCCTACGCTGCCAGTATGGCGGCCAGTATTGCTACACTGGCAGAGCGTTCCTATAGCTATCCAAACGCTGTGATTCTCCATCATCAGATCAGTTGGGGAGTGAGTGGGAATCTAACTCAGCAAAGAGAATTTTTAGAGGAAGCGGAAGAGTGGTGGCGTCGCGTTGCGCGACCGGTTGCGGAGAAGATGGATCTCACTCTGGACGAGTTTATCGCGCTGATGTACGAGAAGAATTCAGATGGGGACTGGCGGGAGTTTGGAGACCGGGCGCAGGAGTTGAAGTGGATCGATCAGGTAGTGGATCGAATTTGGGAAATGTCGGTAGACAAGAATCCGGACCGATTTGGCAGAAGTCTCATTTTTGCCGAAGGCACGCTGGAGGAAAGTCTGGATGAGGATGGAAAACCATTTATGGCCCTTCCTCGACTCGAGCCATTCGACTTTTACTATTTGTACAATCCCGATCGGTACTATCGGCTTCGCTAAGGCTGTCGTTTGAAGTTCGTGGCGCTTCGGGTCGCATTGCTTTCAACGCAAATGAGGCCCTTTCGGGATTTGGCGTTGAGATGGTCTTTCATCTAAGTCTTTCCCCAAATCGGGGTAAGCATCATTACGTGTGTTTTGTCAGTTTTCGGTTACATTTTCCGAAACGATCTGTCTCAGATTGATTTTGATGAGCTTGCGCGCACCTGATTATAAGGGTTGGTAACCAGCGTATACGCAGGTATTGATGCCGTTTACCCCTTATTTTTACGATATGCCCCCAATCAAATTTCAGAACGGAACCGACCGGCCGATCTCAACGTGATGATACCCTTGTTGATAATTTTTGCGGTTTCTGCGGTCGCTGGAATCGTTGTTTTGGTGGTGAGCTCTGAAAACGCGCCGGAGGGTTATCAGTCGGAATCTGGCTTTCACTACGGTTCGCAAGAATCGGTCGATTCCAGCGTCGCTGCCGGACAGGCTATTTCTGGCAAAAGGACTGGGGTGGGGATGGATCGCGTCGCTGCCCGAACAAGAATCTGACGTTACGAATAGCGTTTGCGAGTGGAACTCAAGAGGGGTCGATTCGACTTTATTGCTGACACCTATTCGGCTAGGGGAGCTTCTGCCGCTTTGAGCGGCTCGTATTGATAGCCAATTCCGTGGATTGTTTTGAGATTGTCCAACGGCACGTTCTTCCGCTTGAACAAATCTCTGATTTTCACGATGTACTGGTCGAGAGAGCGACTGCGGATGTCCGCGTGAATTCCCCAAACGGAGTGTATTAGATTTTTGCGTGTAATGATCGTCTGAGGATTATCATGGAAATAGGAAAGGATACCGATTTCCTTACGGCCGATGGGTACAACTTCCCCGTCCGTAAAGGAGATTTCCATCGTGGTGGGATTGATGGATGCCGTATTGAAAATGAAGGGCGAGTCAGTGAGCTTCACGTTCTTAGTTACGTTGAAGTCGTTGGCGACCTCTGCTCTTCGAAGTACGGCATGAATACGAGCAACGAGCTCTGGAGCGCTAAATGGCTTGGTGACGTAATCGTCTGCTCCCAGTTCCAGCCCTTTCACTTTTGAGATTTCAGAATCGTTCCCAGTTAGAAAGATGGTGGGGATATTGATGTCCTCACGCTTGAGGTCTTCCATAAACGCAAACCCGTTCTGGTCCGGAAGCGTTAGGTCCAATAAAATGATATTGGCGAAATTGTTTTTCAGAAAGCGCATTGCCAGAGAGCATCGATTGCAAATCTGGGTTTGCATGCCTGCTGCTTCGAGGTGTTCCGCGATGACGTTCGCAAGTTCTGCTTCGTCTTCTACGATTAAAACTAAGGGCTTGGGTTTACTAGGCATAGGAGTGAATTATTTTTAGTTGGTTGTGCGAAAAAAGGATTGCGGGGTTATTTTGTGGATGAATCAAAAATTAAGACGCTATAGGAGCTAACTGTTACGAGTTGTAGAAGCGGCGCATTAATTATTTACAATTGCTAAATGAACCAGTGTAAAATGTAAAAATGTAAAAAAATCCATAAAAGTGGAAAAGATTAGGCTTGCGACTTTGGGATGCATGGATTTCGACCTGTTGCGTGCCAAAAGAAGAGCCAATACTTATGTTTGGGTTGCCGAAAGGCAGCCTTGAAGAGCCGACGATTCGGCTATTCGCGAAAGCGGGTTGGAATATCCGAAAGAGCTCCCGATCCTATAAGCCGAGCTTTGACGACGCTGAATTGGACGGCCGTTTTGTGAGGAGCCAGGAAATTAGCCGCTATGTGGATCACGGTTTTTTTGACGTGGGTCTATGCGGTTATGACTGGATCGTGGAGAATGGGTCTGATGTCGTGGAAGTTTGCGACTTAGTATACAGTCGGGCATCCAATCGACCTTCCTATTGGGTACTGGCAGTTCCAGAAGACTCGCCGATAAGGACAGTCGAAGACTTGCAGGGTAAGCGCATCGCTACGGAAGTAGTGAATTTAACACGTCGGTTTCTGGCGGACAAAGGGATCGAGGCGGAGATCGAATTTTCTTGGGGGGCAACTGAGGTGAAGGTCCCCGATATGGTCGACGCGATTGTGGATTTGACGGAGACAGGGAATTCACTGATCGCGAACAAGCTTCGTATCGTTGAGACCTTGTTAAAGACAAACACCAAGTTGATCGCTAACAAGGAAAGTTGGGCTAATCCCATAAAGCGGCAGAAGATCGAGAATGTAGCGATGATGCTAGAGGCTGCTCTAGAAGCGACTGATAAGGTGGGTTTGAAACTAAACGCTCCCAAGGAGAGTATGGAACGCATTCTTGAGATTCTTCCGGCCTTGCGAAATCCTACAGTCAATCGGTTGAGTGATGAAGGGTGGTCTGCAGTTGAAGTGATCTTGAGTGAAAAGGACGTTCGCGACATCATTCCGAGGCTGAAAGAGCTCGGAGCGGAAGGAATCATTGAATATCCGCTCAACAAGGTCGTCTACTGAGTTTGGGGCTGCCTGAAGAGAGAATCCGATTCAAGAACGGGTTTGAGAGAACGCTCGATTTCGCTTGCTCCCGAGAATTTATGGGTCACATTCCGTGACCCTTGCGGCATTTCATTAACAGCTCGTTCCGCCGCGACGCTTCCGAACGGGCTATCGTTATTATAACAATGTTGTCTCACAGGCAACGCACTATCAGTCAGGAAACCGCGGATTTTCGGAAGCGATTCCGGATTTGCTGACACCAAGTACCATGAGTTCTATAATGGAAGAACTTCTCGCCCAGACCACCTTTGACAAACTCAAAGAAGGATCTATTATCAAGGGCACGATCACTGAAATTCGCCAAGCCGAAGTCGTTGTCGATATCGGCGGTAAATCAGAAGGCCTCATTTCTGCATCGGAATTCTCCGATCTCGGTGACCTTCAAATTGGCGAGGAAATTGAGATTTTTCTGGAAAAGCTCGAGGATAGGGATGGAAACCCCGTTCTGTCGTTCGACAAAGCTGAGCAAAAGAAGAATTGGGAGAATATCATTACCAAATGCGAAGAGGGCTCAATCGTCCAAGGTCGCGTTAAAGGTAAAGTTAAGGGCGGCTTGATCGTCGGCATGGGAGTGGATGCATTCTTGCCGGCATCGCACATCGATATACAGCCTCCTAAGAATTTGGACCAGTACCTTGGCCAAACCTACGACTACAAGGTTCTCAAAATCAATCTGGAGAGAAAGAACATCGTTCTTTCGCGCCGCGAACTCATTGAAGAGCAACGCTCTTCCAAGCGCCGCGAACTTCTCGACAAGATCAATCCAGGCGATGTGGTTAAGGGTATCGTCAAGAACATCACCGACTTCGGAGCATTCATCGACCTCGATGGCATGGATGGATTGCTTCACATTACCGATATGAGCTGGGGCCGGATCTCGCATCCGAGCGAAATGCTCAAGCAGGGAGAGGAAATCGACGTGATGATAATTGAAATCAATCGCGAAAAAGAGCGGGTTTCACTCGGTCTTAAACAGACGAAGTCCAATCCATGGGACAGCATTGAAAACCGTTACCCAATTGGGGCGCATGTCTCTGGCAAAGTGGTCAACTTGGTCCCTTACGGCGCTTTCATCGAAATCGAAGAAGGAGTGGAAGGATTGGTTCACGTAACAGAGATGTCGTGGACAAAGCGCATTACCAAACCGAGCGAACTCCTAAAGGTGGGAGACGATGTCGAAGCAGTGGTTCTCGGAATCCAGAAGGACGAAGAGAAGATTTCACTTGGAATTCGTCAGTTGGATCCAAATCCATGGGATATGGTGGTTCACAACTACCCAGTGGGCGCCCATGTACACGGCAAGGTTCGCAATATAACTACCTACGGCGCGTTCATCGAGCTGGAGGAAGGAATTGACGGAATGGTTCACGTTTCCGACATGTCTTGGACCCGGAAGATCAACCATCCAAGTGAAGTCCTTAACAAGAGTGACGAAATCGATGCCATCGTATTGGATGTCGATACTTCAAACCAGCGCATTTCCCTCGGTATGAAGCAGCTCACTGATGATCCATGGGCGGACATTGATGGACGCTTCCGTATCGGTGACGTGGTTACTGGAACGATCTCGAAGATCACTTCGTTTGGAGCGTTTGTTGAGCTTCAGGACCATATCGATGGACTGGTTCACATCAGCCAGATCAGCGAAGAGCGGATCGAGAAGATCAAGGATTCGCTCAAGGTTGGTGATGAGGTCACGGCCCGCGTAATCAAGATCGACCGTGAAGAACGTCGCATCGGATTAAGCATCAAGGCGGCTAATTACGACGAAGAGCAGCTTGCAGCCGAAACCCAGACTTACGATAATATGAAGGATGGTGGCGACTTGATGAACCTGGGAGATATTCTCGATCAGGCGACCAAGTAAGTTGTATTCTGCGATTAACTACTTTTTCAAAGGCGAGTCCGATTCAGGGCTCGCCTTTTTTTCGTCTCTGGAGAACTCTGTTTGATCATCAAAGACAACCGGAATTAGCTTAATTTGTTCTGGGGATTCTTTTACCTTGAAATTGTAAAATTTATTGCGGATTTTTCATCGTTATGGAGGTTTCGGATTTCGCCCCAATATTGGTCCAGATCGCGTTCGCAGCGGGGCTCGCGGGTATAATAATAACAGCTAGCCACCTGTTTGGTCAGCGGGGCTCGAAAGGGAGTATCAAGAATTCCGCATACGAGTGCGGGATAAAGTCAGAGGGAAAGACCAGCACGAGGTTCTCGGTCAAATTCTATGTGACCGCGATGCTCTTCATTCTTTTCGATATTGAAGTGTTGTTCCTGATTCCCTGGGTTTTGGTTTATCGCGATTTCATAGCCAACAGTCTGCCCATTCTGGGGCCGATACTTTTTTTCCTTACTGTTCTGGTCGTTGGGCTCGTTTACGAAATCAAAAAGGGCGGACTCGATTGGGAAAAATAGTGAGTTAATGGGGGCGAGCGCCCCGCAACGGTTTGAAGCGCCCATACTCGATGCGACTAGACAAATACTTCTCTAGAAAACGTGTACTAGAACTTGAAAGCGATACGCTCGAAGGGTGTTTAAAGGAGCTGATCAAGTCCTGCGCTGCTAGTTTCAAGGATTTAGGTCGAAAAAAGAATCTTCTGCCAGGCCTTCTTCGAAGAGAGGCGACGATGACTACCTATTTGGGTAACGGAGTCGCACTGCCTCATTTGCGGATAAAGATGAAGCGTCGCTACGTCTTCGCGATCGGCCGTTGCCGGGTGGGTATCTCCCACGACGGTCCCAAGAAGGAGGAGAAGATCCACTTGATAATCCTCATGCTGGCTGGCGAAAGCGCGCAGAACTATTTGAAGGTCCTTGCTGACGTGGCCCGCCTGGTAAAGGACAAGGCTCTTATTGATGCAATGGTTGGCACGCCAGACTTGGACACGCTCTACGATCGGTTATTGCTTGGATTTGGGGGAATGCAGGCGACTGCAGGGAAAAAAAACGAGAGTTCGATCAACAAGCTGATATTCAACCAGGCCATGCGAATCGCCAAGGGGGCCAGTTGTGATTTCATCGCGGTCTTTGGCGATGTGATGAATTCGGATAGGATGAATCCTCACGAAGGATTGAACGACTTTAAGTCCATTCTAGTGACAAAGCGGGCTAATGAGGGAGGGTTGGAAGAGTCCTCATTTGATAGCACCATTCAAGTTCGAGCTTTTTCAAAAGGCCGGCTAGCCCAGGCGCGCTCTGCGTTTCTCGTCGGTATTACTCGAGGGATTTTCGGAGTGAATGACAAGATATGCTGCGTGGGGGGAATCCCGGGGAGCGATCAGTTCGATACGATCGTGGTGATCGATCTGCGTAACGAATTTCGAGCATTGCTGGCGGACCAGGAAAGTTTCCTCCCCGCTGATATATTGCCGGAAGTGCTCGAGCGCGTAATTGGAATTGCGATGGAGCTCTCAGTCGAGGGCAGGGAAGGCCATCCGGTGGGTACGCTGTTTGTGATCGGGGCGACGAAAGCGGTCGAAGAATTAACGAAACCGCTCGTTCTGAATCCCTTCTACGGCTACAAAGAGGAGGATCGCAATGTTCTCAGCCCTTTTATGGACGAGACCGTGAAAGAGTATTCCGGTCTTGATGGAGCGTTCGTTATTCGGGGTGATGGAGTGCTTATGTCGGCTGGGACGCTTATTCACGCCCCGGAATATCTTCATATGCTCCCAAGTGGATTCGGCTCCCGACATGCCGCAGCTGCCGCGGTTTCCGTGGCGACGGAGTGCCTGGCTATCGTAGTTTCGGCAAGTAGCGGACAGGTAACGATTTTCAGAAACGGAATCGCTCTACCACTGATGGAAAAGTCGTTTGACGGCTAGTCTCTTAAGGGTCGTCTGAAATTTCGTGACGGCGCGACGAAAATTCAGTTGCATTTTGTATTCAGGTAGAGATCTTCCACGGTTCCTTTAACCATACGAATTATGCCACGCGAAGTTATCACATTAGAATGCACAGAAGCGAAAGCGGAAGGTAAGCCCGCCTCACGCTACCTATCTTCCAGAAACAAGAAGACGGTGACGGAGCGAGTCGAGAAAAAGAAGTACAACAAGAATCTGAAGCGCCATACGCTTCACCGCGAAATAAAGTAGTTTCGCTTTCTTTTCACCAAGAAGGGACCAATGACGGCGATACCCGAGTGGTGTCGCTTTTTTGGGGAAAGGAATTCCTTGGGTTGAATCTAGAACGGGAACGCTACGCGGAGGTTCCTTTGGGATCTGAGTCCCGCCTCGAATTGCGCCAGCCGTCTCGATATTTTCGAATCCAGTCGAGCAGGGCTCGTTCAAAACCGATATCTTTCCCGAGTCTTTCTGACTCGAGCCATTTGTGCCGCAGGATTTCTTCTCTCTCTGCGAGAAACTCTTGGTAAAGGCTAGAACGTTTCACGAACTCGTGTTGATCTTCTGGTTGAGAATCTTCTTTTGCCATTATTTAGCTAGCTTGCTCAAGCCTGCTTAAAACTCTCTTTTCGAGTCTGAAGTTAGAATCTTTAACACTGAACTAGTTTGGGAGGGAGTTCTAGTGGCTTAAATTCCTGCAGAAATGAGTGTTGCCTCGCATGCGCGATCAATCAAACGATGCGAAAAATTTATACGAATCCAACATATTTCGGCCTGAATACGTACTAAATGCTACAAAAAATAAGTTGTACTACTTAGGGGATCCGATTGCGGTAAATGAATATCGCCGAAAGACGGGTTGCTCTCCTCGGCTAGAGAGCTTGTCGGTTCGCCGGAACTAGCCTTTCAGTCGAGAAATTATTTCAGTTGCGATCAGGTCGAACGCGCGAGCCGAAGAGGAGTTCGGTTCGGAAACGGAGATGGGTGAACCTGCGTCTCCGGCCTCTCTAATGCTGGGATCGAGAGGGATTTTGCCGAGAAGCGGTATGTCAAGTTCCGCCGCCGTCTTCTCTCCGCCGCCTTCGCCGAAAATGTACTGTTTCGATCCGTCCTCTCCTTCGAGATAGCTCATATTCTCTGCCACTCCGAGCAGGGGAACGTTCGTCTTCTCCAACATTCGAGCCCCGCGTTTCGCAACTTGTGTGGCTGCCAGTTGGGGAGTCGTTACAATGACGGCTCCTTTGAGAGGTATGGTCTGGACGAGAGAAAGCTGGGCATCGCCCGTTCCCGGGGGCAGGTCGACTACGATTATTTCCAGTTCACCCCATTTGACGTTGTTGATAAACTGGTTGATCGTTTTTTGGATCATCGGGCCTCGCCAAACCACGGGTGTGTCCTCGTCGATCAGAAATCCCATAGACATGACCTTGATTCCGTGGCTTTCGAGGGGAATAATGGACTCATCTTCGATTTCAGGTCGGCCACTCACACCCATCATCAATGGAATGGAGGGTCCGTAGATGTCACAGTCCAGCAGTCCAACTTTTTTCCCTTCAGCTGTAAGCAGCTTTGCCAAGGAGCAGGCCAGGTTGGAGGAGAAAGTAGACTTTCCCACGCCACCTTTGCCGCTTGCGACAGCGATGACATTCTTTACGCCGGGGAGACCGGCGAGATTGGCGCCGCCAGGAGTAGCGCTTTCCTCCGGCTTTTTCGTGGGGGAAATCGATACGTTGACATCGACGTTTGTGATCTCGGGGATCGCTTTAAGGGCGGACTCGACCCCGTCGCGTATTTGGGCTGCCACGCTGTGATCGCTAGTGGTCACGGAAATGCCAATCACGGCGTTCCCGTTTTCAAAATCGACGGACCGTACTAGGCCAAAGGATACTATATCCCGACTAAACCCTGGGTACTTGACGGTACTTAGAGCGTTTTTGATAGCTTCTTTACTCACAGCTTGTTGATGTATGTGGATTGTTTGCTTTTCCTGTTAAGACAATTTTTCAATCAGTTAATCGAAAAAGCTCATTAGAAACCTGAAACATTCGAGGATCTGTCAAGTCCAGGCTTATAGCGAATGAATAAACGCATCAAAATTACCTTTATCAGTTTAATCGCCGTTTCGGCTACTCTCATTCTTGGCCCTGCCGCCTTTGCCCAAAGGGACATCGGTGTGGGCGAGGTGAATGTCCAGCGAGACGTGGTACCTGTGGTGACGCGTTCGCAGGATGGTGAAGCCCTGAAGATTCTAAAGACGGCATTTAGCATCCATGGACGCTATCGGGTTGCCAATTCCATGCAGGAAGCCTCGTTTGCGATACAGGTGGATCCAGTCGGATCCAGTCATTCGACTTTGAAAATATTTTCAGGTATCCCGGAGCGCCTTCAGTATACGACGCAGGTGCAAGGAGATTCGCGTCGGAATTCGATTCTCAAGGCGGTCGATCTCGCGATTTACAAAACAAGTGGCATGCAGGGCTTTTTCGCAGGAAAAATCGCGTATGTGGGTGAAGTAGGCAGGGGGATGGAGATTTACTATCGGGATTTTCTATTCGGAGAAGGGAAGCGCCTGACCAGTCATGGAGTCGAAGCCGTTCGTCCGAGATGGTCCCCCGATGGCAATTACATCGTCTACACAAGCTACCTTTCCGGTTTCCCTAATATTCGGAGGATAGACATCCGCGGACAGCGCTCCGAGGTCATGGTAGACTTCAAAGGTACCAATACCAGCGCTCAGTACAGTCCGGATGGGACGCGGCTTGCTATGGTACTAACGGGACCAGGGAATGCGGACATCTATGTGGGCTCGAGTTTGGCCAAGGGGCTGAAGCGAATTGTGAACTCGGATGGATTAGAGGCGACCCCTTGCTGGTCGAGGGATGGCAGGGAGATCATATTCGCATCGGATCGCAATGGAGGCCTTGCCCTTTATCGAGGTTCTGCTGCAGGAGGTCGGTTTAGTCATATTCCCACACAGATAAGCGGTTATTGCGCGGAGCCCGATTGGAATCATGCCGACCCGGATTTGATTGCCTTTACTGTGGGAGTAGGAAATCGGTTCCAGGTGGCCACCTACCGATTCAGTACGAGAAAAAGCGAATTTCTGACCAACGAACGAGGTGATGGTCTTCAGCCCTGTTGGCTGAACGATGGCCGTCATTTGATATACACCTCCCGGAATGGAAGTGATGAACGTATTGTTTTATTTGATACAGTGACGAAGAAACGCTCGGTGCTCTCTCCCGCAGGGCTGGGTAAGGTTAATCAGGCAAGTTTCCTTCCGCCACGAGGGTAGCTGCTAAAATTTCAAATACGCTTTTAGGAATTTCTGCCCACGAGCAGTGCGTGGGGAGTCGATTACTAGGGCGGAGTTTCCCACTTCCACAAGTTTCCCTTCTGCAATAATCGCAACGGTGTCAGCCGCATGTTTAGCAAAACCCATTTGATGGGTGGCGATAACCAGCTTCTTTTTCGACTCAATCAGCGTTTCAATCGCTTCCAAAACTTCCGCTGTCATTTCGGGATCCAAGGCAGATGTCGGTTCGTCTAGGAACACGATGTCGGGATCGGGAGCGATGGCGCGGGCTATAGCGACCCGCTGGTTTTGCCCTCCAGACAATTCGGCGGGCTTTTTAAATCGATGGTCCGTTAGTTGAAACTGTTCCAATAGCGCCTCCGCCTTTTCGAGCGCCTTTTCCCTGCTATACCCGTGAACCTTTTCGAGAGGTAGGGAAATGTTGGTAATCGCGTCGTAATGGGGAAAGAGATTGTAGGCTTGGAAGACAACCCCAACTTTTTGGCGATACTCGCGCAGCTGCCGATCCTCGTGAGCGATCTCATTTCCGTCGATTCGAATGGTTCCGGAGGTGGGAGATTCGAGACCTGCCAGCAGGCGAAGGGTTGTCGATTTGCCACCACCCGAAGGACCGATCAAGGCGAGGCACAGGGTGTTCTCGATCGCTAAGTCAAGCGAGTCAAGCGCGTGTTGCGATCCGTAGGTCTTAACAACCGATTCAAGCTCCAGTTTCATGTTTCGAACCTGAGGCGGTTTTCAATCGATCGGGATAGTCGCATAATGGGTAGGGTGAGAATGAGGTATCCGATAGCTAGAGGGAAAAAACTCTCGAAGGAGCTGTAGGTGATCGCGTTGACCTCTTGGGCGTTCAAAGTGAATTCGCTGATGGCGATGACAGAAAGAAGTGAGGAATCTTTGATCAAATTTGCCGTTTGTCCGGCGAGAGCGGGAAGGCTGCTACGAAGGGCTTGAGGAGCGATTACGTAACGAAATGTTTGATACTCGGTAAAACCGATGGCCTTGGCGGACAAGAGCTGGGACTTGCCAACTCCTTCAATGCCAGCTCTGAGGATCTCTGAAATATAGGCGCCGCTAAATATGGCCATAATGGCAATCCCGACCACATAACGATTTTGGATGCCGGCTGCGTCAGCAACAACGTAGAAGAAAAAGAAGATCTGCACAAGGAGAGGAGTTCCCCGAGTCAGTTCTACATAGATCATAGAGAGGTAGCGAACTGGCAAGAAACGAGCCCGACTGCACAAGGTGGCCAGAGAGCCGATTAGGAAAGCGAAAAACAATGAAAGGGCGGATATCCACAAAGTGGCGATCCAGCCATCAGAGAACTTCTTCTTGTACCTTAAGGCGGATTCCCAATTCCATTGGTATTCTAGAGCGGAAAACGAAGCGTACAATACGAGGGAGAGAAACAGAATTGCCGCTCCGAAGGATGCCCATTGAGAAATGGGAGAGCTTTCCGTTTCGCTCCGGTCGTTTGAGCCAAGAAATAATGAGACGAATGACACTAGAAAAAGAATGGGAATCCGAGTTCTTTAAACTCTCGCTTTTGTTCCGACAAATATTTGTCGCCAAGTCGGTCAAATCCGCCGCTCGCCTGGTATTCAGCTAGAAACTGATTCACTTGCGTCATGAGTTCGTCATTTCCCTTCCGAACGCCTATGGCCCATGATTCGCTGTTAAATGGATTGAGGAGGGCCCGGGTTGTGTCGGAGTGCTTTTTCCAGTTTAAATAGATTGAGATCTGGTCATAGATGAATGCGTCGACCTTGCCTTGGGCTACTTCCAGGGAGGCAGCGGATTCCTTATCGAAAAGCAGTATTTCAGCATTCCCAAGATTTGCGTTCGCATATATGTGTCCGGTGGTTCCCTGCTTTACTGCCACCTTTGAGCCAGGCTGGTCGACGTCTTCGATCGAATCGGAATCGCTGTTTTTGGATACAAGAACACACAGTCCGGTATGCAAGTAGGGATCGGAAAAGGAAATGGATTGCGCACGCTCTTCGGTTCGGGTCATCGATGAAATAATGAGGTCGATTTTACCGGTTTTGAGAGCTGGTATAAGTCCTGCAAAAGGAATATTCTCAATGCGCAGAGTCTTGCCCAGTCGACCAGCAAGGGCTTGGGCCATTTCCACGCTGATACCCGTTGGCTGGTTGTTTTCATCCGTCATTTCGAATGGCGGATAGGACAACTCCATGCCGACCACCAATATCTGAGCATCACGTTCCTTCGAGCAGCCGGAAAGGAAAATGAAAGCAATGCCCAGGCAATAGATTGAAACTATGCGAAGGTAGGAGAATAGACTGAAGCGCCTCATAAAACCGTTAACACTTTCTCCAAAGGGTCGCATGGGCAATCGAATACTGGTTCTTTCGCTCGTGTTCACGTATTAGGAAAGGGAGGTTCCGGGATTCGATCTGTTCAAAATGCGGAGCCAATATTCCCGCTAACTGATCCGCGGTTCTGATGGCGATGCCATTTTCCTCATAGCCGCCGAGCCACTTCGACTTAGGCGTATATTCCTCAAGCCAGGTGTAAGGCGAGGTAATGGCGAGGACTCCATTCGCGGCGGTAAAAGCGTGAATATTCTGAAGACACGTTTTGGGGTCGGGAAGACGGTCGATCAAATTGGCCATCAAAATGAAATCGAACTTTCCCAATTCAGAGTTTAGGTTCATCGCATCGCCCTGGGTGAATGTGATACGTTCGGGTTGAGAGTTGTCCGGTACTGAAACCGTAACACGCCGAGTCAGATCGCCTTCCGTAGCGATTTCGATGGTTGCTTCGCGACTACTCGAAATGCGATTAGCCGCTTGAATCAAGGCGTGGGAAAAATCAATTCCAACTACTTCACTGAATGATTCACTCAGAGCATGGGAGGCGGCGCCCACTGCGCAGCCAAGATCCAAGGCTCGTTTTCGATCGATCGATTGACCTTTATGTAAAAGTCCACTGCGACGAGCGAATCCAAGCGCTTCCTGCGGTCCTATTTGATCAAAAAGCAGATCTGAATCGGATCCGTAATGAAATAACAGATACTCCGATACTGCTTTGTCTGACTCGTAAAAGTTGTGCGGCATGAAATTGGGTGAGTTTTGTGGGTTGGTAGCGTGTCGCTGCTTTAGATGATGCTGGCAAATGAACAGTTGGATTTAATTGGTTTTCTTCAGGCTTGAGTTCGCTCGCTCCTTGCTCGTTTATGGAAAATGTAATTTATCGAATGAGTCTACCAGATATTCCCTACGAAGTTCTCGAAAGCAAGATTGCGAAATCTGTTTGTAACGTATGTGAGACGATGGTTGGCGAAAGTTGTGTCTTTACCGGTTCTGAAGATTTGTCAAAGACTCAGATTTCCACGCCCAGGCTGGGGAACGGTACAGAAGGCGGTTTGTTTGTGGGGTCGGTTGGATTCGTCGGAGAGATGAACGGAGTGGTCTACCTCTTTTTCAATCCGTCGCTTATTGAAAAAATCGCTACTCGGATTACGAACAAAGCGACTGCCCATTCAGTTCCGGAAATGGCTTTCGACGTTTGCGGCGAATTGGCCAATGTCGTCGGAGGCGGGTTTAAAGGGTCGCTGGAAGTGCTCGGTCACAAGTCAAAATTGACGATACCCATGTCGCTGTTCGGGGACGAGCTTTTCATTTCAACAATGGGCGTAAAACAGTATGTCCGCGCCGAATTCACCCTGTTTGGAGAACGGTTTGTGGTGGATTCAGCCTTGGCGGAACTCATATAGGACGCCCTAGCGCACGGGGGCGATCGTTTTGAGAGTGCTCGTAATATACGGAATCAACTGCTTCTTGCGGCTCACGACTCCTTTGAGATCGAAAATAGGACCCTCGTGAATGTTGGGGTAAGAAATGTTGCTCACGAATTCGTCGTGCCCAGAAACCATCAAGATAGAATTGTGTTTGTTTATGTCGGTGATCAATACGCAGGCAAAGTCGAGGGACTCTGCTTTCACAAGTTGATCTAAGGCATCCATCAACTGATCTTCGTTGCTCCAGAAGTTTTGGAACCCGAGTTCTTCAATTTGCGAAACAGAAAACTTTAAGCCGTTTTCTTCATAGAATTTCTGGTCGGCCTTTATTATCTCCCCAGGAGTCATTGTTAGAATGATGGATCCGCTGTTGAAGATTTCGGTTGCCAGATCTTTTCCAGTGATTCCGGCGATTTCTTCTAGCCAGAGCATCGCCTCGGAGTCTTGCTTCGTGGAGGTGGGCCCTGTTAGATTCAGAGTGTCAGAGATGATTCCTGACATCATAATACCCGCGATCTCCGGCGAAGGCTCTATGTCGCTCTTGCGAAACTGTTCGGCGATGATCGTGCAAGTGGACCCAACGGGATCGTTGATAAAGCGAATGGGCTGGGCAGTATTGATCCCGAGCCGGTGGTGGTCGATGACCTCGACAATATTTACTTCCTTTGCACCCGGAACTGCTTGGCTCATCTCGTTGTGATCGACGAGGATGAGCTTGGTTTTGTTGGGCTTCAGAATGTCGGTTTTACTAAAAATCCCTAGTAGCCGCTCTGACTCGTCGGTCACCATGAACGCTTGGGCGTTCGAATTCGCCACCCGCCAGCCGAGTTGCTTTACGAGTTGGTCGGGGCTGAAGACAACACTTTGGGTCTCTATAATTTTCGAAATTCTAGTTGCGGTCCGAATTGTCCAAGCAGTGGTTGCTGAGTCAAGTGGACTGATGATGAGCGAGACGCCTTTTTCACGCGCGAGCTCGATCACTTCAGGGTCCACACCGAGGCTGCCAGTGATTACGAGAAGTCGTACTCCGATCTGAATCGATCTCTGCTGAATGTCCCAACGATCTCCAACGATGATAATGGTTTCGTTGGCAGGGATCGCGTCGGAACCGGTGAACTTTCCAAATGACCGAATATCCATAGCCCCGATTTTGACATACATGTCTTCGATGCTATCAGGGTTTCGAGTGAATTTTACATCGGCGCGTAGCGCCTTCGCAACGTCGTTGATGCTCGTGTGAACCTGGCGCATGGCCTTGGGCTCGCTGAATTTCGGAACGAAATAGTCACCCATTTGAAAAATGGATACATAGCCTTTCAACTTGCCTTCGTCGTTTACGGCTGGGAGTACTCGGACGTCATGCTCGTCGATCAGCTCCAATGCCTCAAATAGGGTAGCGTTCTCGTGCACCTTGACCACGTCGCGGACCATTATGTCTCGAACTCGTGGGGAAACGTCTCCGATGAACAGCGGTACGGGTTGGCTGAACTTATTGAGAATCGTGTCAATTCGGGCGTTCGTGTTGCCACATCGGGCAGGAATGAACCCTTTGTGCCCTTGGAGCGTCTTGAGATTCGCGTAAGCGATTGCCGAGCAGATCGAGTCTGCATCCGGATTTTTGTGGCCGATAATGTATGTGAAGTCTTGTTCCGACATCGCCTGCTTGATTGTTTGATCGTATGAAAGGATCGAAGATGATTATTATTCGGGGTCGGGCAACAGGCAAATTGAGGAATTTCACCTGCAAAAGAAATTGATTCTAGAGAAGAATGTCGCCCTACTGAACTCGATGAGTGTTTCACTAGTCGAACGGATTGAAGATCTGCAAAAGGGCGGAGGACTGCTGGAGTCAGCTGCCGCTAATATCAGGAACTGGCTTTCAGGTGGGTTCCTGTCGTCAGAGTCTCTAGCAAGTCTTGCCGAATTAGTTGAGACCAGCAATGCGGAAGAGTTAAACAATCGGTTCTATAAAAACATCGCCTTTGGTACAGGAGGTCTAAGAGGTCGTACAATAGGAGCGACATCGACCACCGCAGAAAAAGGTGACATGGATCAAACCGGAGTTCCAGCAAGCCCTGGAGTGGGGTCCAACATGCTAAACGAATACACGGTGGCGAAGGCCACCATCGGATTGTTCGAATATGCGCGGAAGTATCTGGAGAAAAAGGGAACTGAATCGGTCCCAAAACTCGCTATTGCGCATGATGTTAGACACTTTTCGCGGTACTTCTGCGAATTGTCGGCATCGGTCTGGACGCGTTGTGGAGGAGAAGCGTTCATCTTTGATGGACCCCGTTCCACTCCTCAATTGAGCTTTACGGTTCGAAGTTTGGGGGCGACCTGCGGTGTTGTTATCACCGCTAGCCACAATCCGCCTCATGATAATGGATACAAGGCATACTTTGAGGACGGGGGGCAGTTGGTGCCGCCGAATGATCAGGGGGTGATTCAAGAAGTCGAATCTGCCCCATTGAGCGGGTTACAAGACTATTTGGCGATTAATTTGGATGCCGTACAAACGCTCGGTCAGGAGAATGACGAAGCTTATGTTGCAGCGGTTGTTGAAACCGTTATTGATCGCAGTGCTCTGGAAGGCACGGATTTGAAAGTCGTTTTCACGCCAATCCACGGAACGGGTGCCGTGTCCACGCTTCCAGCTCTTGAGAATTTTGGAGTTCAGCCGCTCTTGGTGGAATCGCAAATGGTTCAGGACTCGAATTTTCCAACCGTAAAGTCTCCCAACCCTGAAAACGCGGAAGCTCTTGGTCTGGCAATTGAATTGTCTGAGCGCGAAGGTGCGGACATACTCCTCGGGACGGATCCGGATTGTGACCGAATGGGAGTTGCGGTGAAAAACGATGAAGGCAAGATGGTGTTGGTAACGGGGAACCAGATCGGGGCCATGATGGCTGACTATCGTATACGGAAGCTCAAGTCTATGGGCTGGATTCCTCAAGAAGGGACTCAATCTGCGGCTCTAATTAAGACCTTCGTGACATCGCCCATGCAGGATGCGATTGCTGGGAGTCACGGTATCAATACTATCAATACGCTAACTGGATTCAAGTGGATTGGCGAAAAGCTGCATCTTTACGAACAGGAGCTAAAGGCCTCCTATGAAAAGGAGTTCGGCAGTTCCTTGGACTACGATCAACTTAGCCAAAAGGAAAGATCTGAGCTGCTGCAAAAATACAGTACTTTCTACGTATTCGGTGGGGAAGAGAGCTATGGCTATCTGCCAACCGATTCGGTTAGAGATAAGGACGGAAATGCAGCGTGCGTCATTTTCTGCGAGCTAGCGGCGAGTTTAAAGAAGGAAGGTCGCTCGGTTCTTGATTACCTTGATAGTCTCTATCTCCAGTATGGTTATTTTTTGGAGTCCCTCGGGCAAATTGTGTACGAAGGCGCGGCGGGAGCGGCCAAGATTGAGAATATTCTGAAGAGTTACCGGTCCAATCCGCCGACCGAATTCATGGATGCTAACGTTTCAAAGTTTACGGACTTTGGAGTAGAGACCGTTGTGGATCCTGATGGAAAAGAGATACCTAAGCAGGATCTCTATTTCCTCGAGCTTGAGAATGGTTATCGGTATGCCGTACGTGGAAGCGGAACGGAGCCCAAAATTAAGTTCTACTTGTTCGGGAGTGAGCCGGTCGCAGACGAAGGCGCGTTGGAAACGACAAAGTCGAAAACGCGAGCGAACTTGGATAGGCTCAAAGAAGCGATCCTCGATGATGCGAAAGAGCGTTCGGAGAACTGACTGGTAGAACGCTACGTCAAGCTTCACCTGTGTAAGTGCATCGCCTCCGTTTCCGCTTGGAAACGGTTGGAACGAATTCTTACTCGGCTACTTGTGCGGCTCGAAGTTGGGCATAGCCGTCCCGTACTGCTGTGTAGGGGTCTATGGCTGATCCTGTAATGGAATTATAGACGTCAATAATCTCGGGAAGATCCTTCACTGTGTCGACAGCTGTCAAAATCAAGCGGTCGGTGGAGTCATCGACTTGTGTCCAAGGCTCGGATATGGGGTCGACATAATTTCCCCCGAATCTGCCGACGAAGTCACGCAAGCTCGTGGGGCCGAGAAATGGGAGGACGAAATAGAATCCGTGCTTGATTCCCCATGCTCCGAATGCCTGTCCGATGTCTTCTCTGGGTGGCTGCAGTCCTTCAAATTCTTGAGCCGCATTCATGAAGCCGGCCATTCCCGCAGTTGTATTGATGAAAAACTTGCCAGTTTCCTGAGAGGCTCGCCCGAAGCGGAATTGGAGTAAGTTGCCCGTCAAGCGTACGGGGTACTCCAGGTTATTGAAAAAATTGCCGACCCCTTTTCTCGCTTCCTTGGGCACGACTCTGACGTACTGTCGAGTGAACGGCTGAAATACATTCTTGTATACAGAATCGTTAAATCCGAAAATGGCCCGATTGAGTCCCTTGAGCGGATCAGCAATTTCCGCGGACCCTCCTCTGGCTACCGTGCCATCGTCGTCAAGAAGCTCGTCCATTTCCATTAAGTCGTCCAAGTCGACGAAGTCTTCTGCGGGCGCATTCGATGAAAGGGCCCACATCGCAATTACTGCGAAAGAAATTCCAGAGCGTATCAGATGTTTCATGACTAGGCCCCTTTTAGTTTGCTCTTAAGGAGATCAATTAATTCGGAAGCAGATTTTTTGAGAAAGTGCTCGTCGAATTGCTTGCGATAATTGCTAACCATGCTGACTCCTTCGACGAGTACGTCATAGACCTGCCAGCCACGATCTTTGATATTGGCCATTCGGTAGCTAATATTGATTTTCGATTCGTTTAGCAGGACGAGGGATTCGATTTCAATTTTACTGGAGGTGATTACTTTGGGCTCGTAGAAAGTCAGTTGGGGCCGAGGTCCGTCCTGAAGCTCCCGCGTGTAGCTTTGTAGTACTAAATCCGTTATGAGGGCATAGACTTGATCTTTCTGGGAATCATTGAGCTTATTCCAATTGCGGCCAAGCGAACGCTGGATAATGACGTCGAAAGAGAACTGCTGGTTCAATATCCCAATGATCTGATCCTTTTTCACCGAATAAGGAGCAGTCCTGTGATTGGCGTGAAGAACGTCTAGCAGTTGGTTGAGAGTCGACTCCAGAGCGACCTTGGTTTCATCGAGATCGTTGGATCGCAAGTTCGGCAGCAAAACTACTGAAAGTAGCATAGCGGCAAAAATCGAACGGAAAGAGAAAGAGTTCATGGCGTTTCTAGTAAGTCTGTTTGGTTCCTATACGTGCGAGGAAGCGGGTTGGATTGCGCGAATGAATCTAAAGATTTCAAACATCGAAGACAGAGTCCTCGTTTAATATAGTTTTTGGGGCTGAAGTAGCTAAGAAAGCCAATATGGTGTATGCTGCTTCACGTGTATAGTAGAAAGAGTCGGTTGTCTCCTCGCAAACAAGGCAAGCTCATCGAGCTCTTCGTTGCGGGCTCGACAGC
>Ga0181564_10000059_pt1 | contig 78669 bp, 78 predicted proteins | sample 011ome_24_FD_134512 | JGI IMG/M metagenome (GOLD analysis project Ga0181564, IMG submission 134512) | Coastal salt marsh microbial communities from the Groves Creek Marsh, Skidaway Island, Georgia - 011513CT metaG (megahit assembly) | ecosystem: Environmental > Aquatic > Marine > Intertidal... | reverse complement strand
CTGCTATTAAAAAATTATGGGATTCTAACTTATTTAGTAGTATCGAGATGTTTGCCGCAAAAACCGAAGGAAGTACAGTTTACTTAGAGGTTGCCTTAAATGATTTACCAGAATTGAAAGATGTGAAAGTTGTAGGTGTCAAAAAAGGTAAGATTAAAGAGATTATTAAAGAAAATAATCTTACTTCAGGAGTTAAGGTTACTGAAAACCTCATTACGACTACCAAAAATTATCTTGAAAATAAGTATCGAAAACTTGGGTTTTTAAATGCAAAAACAACCGTTTCAACAACTAAAGTTGTGGATTCTGTTAAAAAGTCGAGAGTGGACATGCTTGTACGAATTGACAGAGGTCAAAAAATAAAGGTTAAAACTATTACTTTTGATGGCACAGGGAAGCTCAGTGCTAAACAACTTCGTAAATCAATGAAAAACACGAAGCAAAAAAATATATTTCGAGTCTTGAAACGTTCTAAATATATCGAAGCCGATTATAAGGAGGATTTACAAAGCGTGGTCGATAAATATAAAGAAAAAGGTTATAGAGATGCGCGAATTTTATCAGATACACTTACTGTTAGTAATGACAATACTATAAGTTTAAAAATAAACGTAGAGGAAGGTGAAAAATATTATTACGGATCTATTAATTTCTTAGGGAATACGATTTACTCAGATGACCAACTGAACCAAGTTTTAAAAATTAAAAAAGGAGATACTTACAACGGAATTGAATTAGAAAAAAGAATCGCAGATAATTCTGATCCTGATGCATTTGATTTAACAAATTTATATCAAAATAATGGCTATTTATTTTCTACGATTACACCTGTTGAAGTAAGTACGGATGGAAACATCATTGATATGGAAATTCGTGTGACCGAAGGGAAACCTGCATACTTCAAAAATATCAGTGTTTCTGGTAATGACAAAACAAATGATGCTGTTATCTACAGAGAATTACGAACACGACCCGGTCAATTATACAGCAAAAGTAATGTTGTAAGAACCATCCGTGAACTCGGTCAGTTTGGCTATTTTGATGCACAGCAAATCTCACCAGATTTAAAAAATGTAAATCCTACTGACGGAACTCTAGATATTGAATATACTGTTGTTGAAAAAGGAGCAAGTCAAATTGAGTTACAAGGGGGTTATGGTGGTGGTGGATTCATAGGAACATTAGGACTTTCATTTAATAATTTTGCTATTAAAGATCTTTTCAATAAAAAAGCTTACAAGCCTTTTCCTATGGGTGATGGTCAAAGTTTAGCACTGCGTTTACAAGCCAGTAGGTTTTTTCAAACTTATAGCTTGTCATTTACAGAACCATGGTTAGGAGGTAAAAAGCCCGTGCAATTTTCTTCATCCCTATCTCAAACCAAACAGTTTTTATACAATCCTGCTACCAGAGATGCCGATAAAAATAGAAGTTTCAATATTACAGGGCTCACACTTGGAATTGCTAAAAAACTATCCGTACCGGATGATTACTTTGTATTATCGCAAGCGATAAGTTTCCAATACTATGATTTGAATAACTACAATACAGGTCTGTTTACATTTGGAAATGGAAATTCTAATAACTTGGCATATACTGTTGGATTGAGCCGAAACAATACGTTTAACGACCCTATATACCCCGAAGGAGGTTCTAGTTTTAGCTTAACTGCGAAACTAAGCTTCCCATACTCCTTGGTCAATAACGTAGATTACTCCGCTTTGAAAAGAGAAAGAGAAGCTCAAAATGATCTTATCCAACAATATGCATCAACAAATCTTCCAGAAGCATCTGAAATAATGAGTGCCGCATCTGAACGAATTGGAGAAATTGATCAAGAACGTTATAAGTGGCTAGAATTTTATAAAATTAAATTTAAGGGAGAATGGTACACTAAGTTGGCTGGAAAGTTAATTCTAAAACCAACCTTTGAATTTGGGTTCCTAGGAGCCTATAACAACGATAGAGGTGTAATCCCTTTTGAACGCTTTTTTCTTGGAGGTGATGGTTTAGGAACCTATAGCCTAGATGGTAGAGAAGCCATTGCATTAAGAGGGTATCCAAATCAATCACTCTCTAGTCAGGATGGAGGGTCAATTTATAATAAGTTTTCTCTAGAATTAAGACACCCTATTACACTAGCACAACAAACAAAAATATTTGCACTTGCCTTTTTAGAAGGAGGCTCTTCTTATAATAATTTTGATGATTTTGATCCCTTCGTAATCAAACGATCTGCAGGAGTTGGTTTACGACTCTTTATGCCTGCTTTTGGATTGTTAGGGATTGATTTTGGACATGGATTTGATCCCTTGCCAGGAGAAACATTTAAAAGTGGATGGCAAACACACTTTATTATAGGGCAACAATTTTAGTGTTTGGCATGATAATTTCTATACAACGAACAGAATGAATGGAGTTGATTTGAAATATTTTAAAATATAATTCGTTAATTTGAAAAACATATATTAGAATCCTATTCCAATAATTTGAAACCAATATAAGATTAAGATGAATTTATTAACTTTAAACTTCTTAAAACAGACACCCTTTAAAAAAGCAAGTCTTTTGTTTTTTTTATGTCTAATGGCTACATCTATATATGCACAAAGAAGTGTGCGTATCGGATATATAGACACTGAATATATTCTAGAAAATATTACTGAATACTCTGAAACTAATGCACAACTAGATTCTAAAATCCAGCAATGGAAAAGCGAAATTGAAACCCGATTAACAGAACTTGAGGATCAAAAAAAACAACTCAATAATGAACGTATTCTTCTAACCAATGAACTCATTTCTGAACGTGAGGAAGATTTACAAATCATCGAAAACGAAATTATTGAGTACCAACAAAAGCGTTTTGGTCCAAATGGAGATTTGATGATTCAAAAAAAATTACTCATACAACCTATTCAGGATCAGATTTTTGCGGCGGTTCAAGAGATTGCTGCCAGCAAAAAATACGATTTTATATTTGATAAATCTGCCGATGTAGTTATGCTGTATTCTGCAGACCGTTATGACATTAGCGAACAGGTATTACGTACCATTAACAGATCTTCTAAAAGAAAGCAAGTTAGTTCGAGAAAAGAGCGTAAAGAAGCTGAAGAAGAAGAAACAATCGTTGAAGTAGAAAGTACTAAAGATGAACGTCAAAAATTATTAGACCAACGAAAAGCAGATCGCGAAGCATTGTTAGAAGAAAAACGACAAAAGAAATTAGAAGCTCGTGAAGCAAGAAGAAAAGAAGTCGAAGCAAAAAAACAAAAAGCACTAGAGAAACGTGCCAAGGCAAAATCTGACAAAACGGAAACAGAAACAGAAACAGAAACTAAGGATAGTAATGAAAAATCTATAGCTACCGAAGAGACTGAAAACGTTGATCCAAGAGAAGCTCGTAAAAAAGAACTCGCAGCAAAAAAACAAAAAGCCTTAGAAAAACGTGCGAAGGCAAAAGAAACTAAAACAACTCCTAAAAAAACAACTAAAGAAGATTCCAAAGCGAACAACGACAGGGAAGCACGAAAAAAAGCATTGCAAGAAAAGAAAGAAAAAGCATTAAAAGAGCGTAAGGAACGACTTGAAGCTCTCAAGAGAAAAAGAGACAGTATTAGAAACAATAAATAAATTTAAATTATAAAACACAATTACAATGAAACACTTAAAATCACTTTTATTAGCGGCTACGTTATTTGCTGCAACAAGTTTTACAGCGCAAGCCCAAACCAAAGTTGCACATATTAATACACAAGAACTAGTAGAGTCAATGCCCGAAATGCAAAGTGCAAAAGCAGAACTAGAAAAATTGGCTAAAACTTATGAAACCGATATTCAGGCAATGGCCACTGAATTACAAAATAAAATAAAGCAATACGATAGTGAGTCTTCTACGAAAACAGATGAAGAGAATGGAAAACGCTTACAAGAAGTTCAAGGAATGGAACAAAGTATTCGTCAATACCAAACGCAAGCACAGCAAGACTTACAGAAAAAAGAGTTTGATCTCTTAAAGCCAATTACTGAAAAAGCTAAAAATGCAATCCTTAAAGTTGGACAAGCTAAAGGATTCGATTATGTACTTGATGCTTCTCAAGGGCAAGGCGTGATCTTTGCTGGCGGGACTGACTTATTAGTTGACGTTAAAACTGAACTAGGGTTTTAATAAAACACCTTTCAAATAATTTATAAAAAGCTGCCATCTATTAGAGCAGCTTTTTTATTTTTGTAATATATGAGTTCAAAATCCATTGGTATATTTGATTCGGGTGTGGGAGGCCTTTCTATTTGGAATGAAATCCATTTGTTGCTCCCTATGGAGTCAACTATATATCTTTCGGACTCAAAACATGCTCCTTACGGCCCTAAAGGGAAAGAAACTATCATTGAGCTTTCAGTTAAAAATACAGAGTGGCTTATTAATCAAGGCTGTAAACTAATTGTTGTGGCTTGTAATACTGCCACAACCAATGCCATTGATATCTTAAGAAAAAACTATTCCATTCCCTTTATTGGAATTGAACCCGCTATTAAACCTGCAGCACTTCAATCAAAATCTAAAGCTATAGGAATTTTAGCGACCAAAGGTACGCTTAGCAGTCATTTGTTTCACGAAACCTCACAGTTATACTCAAGTGATTTATTAGTGGTGGAACAAGTGGGAGACGGCATTGTAGAGCTTATTGAAAATGGCGCATTGTATTCTGATCAAATGAAACATTTACTTCAAAGCTACCTCCAACCAATGCTTGACGCTAAAATTGATTGTTTGGTTTTAGGGTGTACGCATTATCATTTTTTAACTCCAATTTTAAAACAGTTATTACCTGAACATGTCAAAATTATTGATTCTGGGAAAGCCGTTGCTAGACAAACAAAATCAATCTTAGAAAGTAATATCTTATTAAACACAGAGACTTCTGTAGAACAGAATCGTTTTTATACAAATGGAAACGTTAAAGTGATTGATTCACTTCTGAAATCAGAAACAGCACGTATAAAAAAAATAGACTTTTAAGTTTAATTTACACTTGGGCATTTACAGTCGTATTTTTCTTTCTCACACCCAAAGTTATACCCTAAAGTAATTTGATGGTATCCACCGTTATTAAAAACAACTGAATTTGCTTGGTATGAATAGGTATAAGCAAACATGAAATTATTATATTCCGCTCCAACAATTGGAGTGAAATATTGAAGTTTTTGACTGCTCACTCCCGAATCTGTGGTGAATTCAGCACCATCAAAACTTCGTCTGTAAGAGATTCCCGCAAATAGGTTTCCGAAATCTAACTCTTTATAGGATTTAAAATTAACGTCAATAAACGACTCTTTGGTAGCATCTTTATAGGCAAACATCAAAGAGGGCTCAAAACTCCATTCACTCCCTAATTTAGAAAATACATTTCCAGCAGAAAATAAATATGTTCTGAGGTTATCATAACTTACGCCTTGTTCATTGATATTAACCCCTTCATTAGCTAAAACATTTTTGACGGTTGCATGTGCATAAAAATTAATAAAGTGATAAGAAAATCCAAAATCAATATTAAAATCAGACGCACTTTGCTCAATCCCTGCAATAATAGGGTCAAACTCCAAAAAAGCAGTTTCATCTAACTTATATTGAATCAACCCCGCACTCAGTCCAAATGACAACATATTCAAGTCAATGGTGTTTCTGGAAAACATCAAATGATGTGCATAAGTCAGATAAGCCCCTGATTGAGAATGGTATCCGTTTTTGTCATTAAAAAAAATGGCGCCAACTCCTGAAGGAGAATCACCGATTCGTCCATTTATACTCATTGTTTGTAAACTTGGAGCATTTTCATCTCCAAACCACTGTTGACGACCTGTAAGTCTAATTTTATTACAATTAGAAACACCTGCCATTGAAGGATGAAGCAAATAATAATTATCCGTTAAGTAATCGGAATATATTGGCAATCCTTCTTGCGCACTTACAGAGTGAGTGAATACCCCTAAAATGGCAATAAAAACAAGCTTATTAAATACTGTCATAAATATTATCTTTTGAGCGTAAAATGTGCTCGTAATTGGTTATTTTTCCCTGTTACGGGATCCTCATAATCTAATACAAACCAATAATCACTTGACGGAAGTTGTACACCATTAAAGGTTCCGTCCCATCCCTCACCTGTTGGACTGATTTGTGTTAGTAATTTTCCGTAACGGTCAAATATATAAATTTTTGAGCGAGATTTCATGGTCATTCCAACGATATTCCATGTGTCGTGATATCCATCGCCATTTGGTGTGAAAAATTTTGGGTAACCAATTACTATTTTCTTCTGCGTAATCTCGTTACAGTTTGAAAGATCCCGCACATAAATAGTATGTTCCCCTATCCTCACATTTTCAAATAGAGTTTCTCGCTGCCAAGGACCAAAATCTACACGATACTCATATTCGCCCGTACCAACAACGCTGACTTCGAGGATATTATTGTCTGAAAATAGCTCTGATGTTACGGTTACTTCTATGGTTTCGGGAGGATAGGAGCTTACGACTTCGGTACTGGCTGGTATGCGACATCCAGAGGCCATATTAGTAGCGAGTACGGTGTAAGTCCCTTCTGAAATTGGTGAATACGAGGAATTTGTAGCTCCTGGTATTATAAAACTACTGGGGTCTAAGTTAACTTCTTCTATACTTCCTTTATACCATTGAAAACTGTAAATGGTAGCACTTAATTGGGTGTCAATGGGTGGAGTTGGTAAAAATGTTTGGGTTACAGAACTAATCATCTGATCGTCTTTGTTCAAACAAATCACATAACGGTCTAAAATGTCAATTTCGGGAACGGGATTAACGATCAGGGTTAATGGTACTACTCTAAAGCAGGAATTTAATTTTGGTTTGACTCGGAAATAAATATTCTGGGTTAGAATGGTAGTGTTTTCAAAATTGGTAGGATCTGCAATAATATTTGTGTTTCCAGACTGTGCATCTGTTTCGTCTTCATAGTAGCTAATATCAAAGTCTGCAGGGTTTAATCCGTTCAAAATTTCAGGTTCTCTTAAGCTTAGATCAAAATAATCAAAGCCATTGTTGTCTATTTCACATTCTTCTAGTGGGGATGGATTGGCGTTTAAATTTGGGTATAAAATGGTGGTTAATTCTAAGGGAATCGTTTTGTCACATTGGTTGGTAGCTGTGGCGAGCACAAGAATTGTTTTTGCGAGTGTGTTACTTGTATAACTCGTTGGGTCGAGGATCGAATTGTTAATGTCTAAGTCCTGTTGGGATTCAAAATAGGTTAAAACGATAGACGAGTCACTATTTGTGATTTGAGACGCCCGTTGTGTTAAATCATACATGGTGGCTATTTGATCGCTACATTTTATGATTGGATCAGGTGTGAATAGAATAGGGTTTAAATTTACTTGTAACTCAAAATGCATGTCGGTACGTACACATTCACGCGCATCTAAATTCATGTTGTTGTCTGGGTCAAATTGGGCACGTACATAAATGGTTTGTGGGTTTGAAATATTTGGGTACATGCTTGGATTGGGGATGGGAATATTGTTTATCGCGTCTTGTTCACTTAAATGGTAGCTAAAGAGGATTGGGGTGGTTTGAGTTCCAATAAGCTCCGTTTCTTTAGAAGTTAAATCAAAAGAAGTTTGATTGGTGTCGCTACATAAAATATAATCTGTAATTATTTGTTTTTCAGGAAGTGGATCAACGTTGAGGGTGATGTGGTGTCCCAATCCTAAACAGGCGTTGACGTCATTGCTATCAACCCGTACGTAGATGTTTTGAGTATTGGGACTAGTGGTATTTCTGTGATTAGAGATGTCTGGGATTGGATCGGCTTCTGCCAAAGCATCTGCCTCAGAAAGGTAATAAGTAACAGTCAGGTTTTGATTGGTTGGAAGTTGTGCAAGGACTTGAGCAGTCGCATCACTAAAATCAAAGGCGGCGACTCCGTTGGAGTTGTCATTATCAACCTGAGTATCATCACAAACAAAATATTCTAATTGAAAGGAGATAGGATCTAGGAGGGTGGCTCCTACGACTAGATTAATTTTTGAAGTTCTAAAACAACCGTGTATTGTTTCGACTCTTGCATAGATAACACTGTTAACTGGAGTGAGGTTGGTGTAGGTGGTGGGAGTGACTATTTGATCGGATAAAAGTCCCGTTTCTGCATGAGATTCTGTAAGGTAGTAGGTGAAAGTTTCATTTAAATAATCAGTGGATATAAGTTGATTGGCTTCAGTTAGGTTAAAGTTGGTAATGCCATCGGTATCGGTATCGCATTGTTTGAGTGTGACTTCTAAATTCACTACGGGTCGTGGATTTACAATGAGTTGAAAATTCGTTGTATCAAAACAATCAACATTTAATTTGTTTTCTATTCTTACATAAATAACCTGTGGGTTCGAGGTGTTTTGAATGGGAGTGGTGATTTCTGTTCCAACAACTCCGGCAGATGCTGCAGCCTGATCGTAATAGAATTTAACATCATAATCCGATGCCAATTGTGAACCAAAAACCTCCGACACCTTAGTGCTTAAATCAAATTCTACAATACCATTGGTATCATCTCCATCTACTGAATCATCGCAAAGGCTAAAGTTAATAGGAGTGTTTGCAATGGGTTGTGTCCTCAGTTCAATACCAAAACTAACTACCTTGTAACAACTTTGTGTTGTATCCGCAATACGCATCCAAATAGTTTCTGTAACTAAAGTGTTTTGATATGGAATTGTAAGTGGATTTAAATTCCCTTCTGCATTCGCCTGACTTGTATGGTAGCTAATTGGAAAGTTTGCTGCTGCTTGACTCCCTAAAACTAAGGCTTCGTTAGATGAAAAATCAAACTCTTCTGTTCCATTACCGTCTGTTTCACATAATAAAATATCTTCCGGTGGAGTTGTGATTTCTGGAGGGGTTGTAAATTCAATAATGACTTCATCAGTTGATTCACAACCATCATTTAAAGTCACATTAAAGCTATATGTCCCATCGGTAGAAACATCTAATGTTGAGTTCGTTTCTCCTGCAATTACTGTCCCATTTTTGAACCACTCAAATGTAACTCCAGAAATGGTGAGGTTTGCATCCAAAGTAATGGGTGTTCCAATGCACCCTGGGTTGCCATTTACAATAAGGCGGTCAACCCCTAAATCTCCGCCAATGTTAAAACTGCCGCCTTCAATAAAAATGGCTGAATCCCATGCATTATCTCCTTGATCTGCAACAACGAGTTTTATTTCATATGTAACTCCTGGAGTAACAGCCGAAGAAGCTGTTAAGGCTTTTGTACGCCCTCCATAATTGGTATTTCCTACATCATAACCCTCAAAATATTCTGTATTGGCTCTACAATCGGGAGCATCGTTTATATTCCTTACACTAACGGGGGTTTCATCCGGTAAAACTGCCAAATTTGTGTAACTTGACGTCCCAACTTCTCGTAATAAAAATGCAAAACTATCTGCATAAGTACACTCTGTATTACTGTCGTACTCTTCTGAGGCCATTATAAATCTAAAATCAATCGCATCTACTAGGGGAGTAAAATTAAATTTGATAAATGTCGCATCTTGAGTGTTCGACTGTCCTAAAGCCGCCTCCAAGTCAGAATCTCCTGAATCTCCATTTGAGGAAGTAATCAAATCAGTAGTATTTACTGTGTTTCCTGCTGGAAAAGCACTCCCTGTCGTTAAAACCACCCCTTCTTCAAACGGGAATGTACTTCCTGGGGGGGTTTTAAAATAGCCATAACTTTTGGTTGTTAAATCTTCTGGAGCACCATATACTTGAAAAGTGAAAGTATCTGCCGTGGAACAGGAACTTGAAATCATGACATTTTTTATGAGGTCTTCTGGATCATAGCTAGATTGAGGATCAGCAGAATCATTAATACTGAGAATCTGGGCAGATCCAAAGGAAGAAACGCAAAGCACTAGGAGTGAAAGTAGGAGTTTCATTTTTCAATATTTAATCGGGTCCTCTTCAAATATACAGAAATTTCTTTATTACATTTGCAAAAATTATACGCATGAAAAAAATAACCGTTTCAATTCAGGAGACTAGTAATCCAAAAATTATAAAATTTGAAACAAATTCATTCCTTACAAAATATGAGAGTTTTGAGTTCTCAAATATTGATGAGGCTAAAAATTCTCCCTTAGCACAACAACTTTTTCATCTTCCTTTTGTAAAGAAAGTGTATGTCTCTGGCAACTTTATTGCTATTGAACGTTATGATATTATTCAGTGGAGCGATGTCCAAAAAGAAGTTGGAGAACAGATCGAGAATTACCTAAATGAAGACGGTGTTGTTGTTTTAAATGAAGCCAAAAAGAAAAACCCAGTAACTGTATATGCAGAAAGCACTCCAAACCCTGGAGTTCAAAAATTTGTAGCAAATAAAAGTTTAGTTTCTCAAACATTTGAATTTACATCTATTGAAGAGGCTAAGTTATCGCCTTTTGCAACTGCACTCTTTCAGTTTCCTTTTGTGAAGGCGGTTTTTATCGACAAAAATTATGTGTCCATCACAAAGTATGATATTGTAGAATGGGAAGCCATTACACTCGAACTAAGAGAGTTTATGAAATCCTATATCGAAGACGGTAAAGAAATGGTGTCTGCTGTTGCTGCACAGGTTTTGGAAAAAACAACAGCCCAATTGGATGGAGCTTATGAAGCCTTAGACGATACCTCAAAAGAGATTATAAATATTTTAGAAGAACACATCAAACCAGCTGTTGCCAGTGATGGGGGGAATATTGTATTTGAATCGTATAATGCCGCAACAAAAACAGTAAAGGTCATTTTACAAGGGGCTTGTAGTGGGTGCCCATCCTCTACCTTTACCCTTAAAAGCGGTATTGAGGCCATGCTAAAAGAAATGTTAGCGGGACGCGTGGAAATTGTTGAGGCTATTAATGGATAGTTCTCTAAGTTATAACGGAACTATCTCTAAAGAAACTCTGAGACTTGCTTTCCAATACTACTTCCAATAGCGATGCCCATACCCCCCATTCGGACACCACAATAGACATGATTTGAAAGCTGTTTTACAATTGGTTTTTTTTGAGAACCAACACCCATAATTCCCGACCAGCGGTGTTCAATTTCAAACTCCCTATCGGGAAGAATTGTATTTTTAAGCAGTGCTTCTAAAGCATTTTGAATCCGTTGCGTTTGAGAAAAATCTGTAGTATTTTCTGTCTTAAAATCTAAATTTCGACCGCCACCTAATAGAATTCGGTTATCAATATTTCTAAAATAATAATACCCACAATCTAAATGAAACGTTCCTTTAATGTGTAAGTCTTTAAGCGGCTTGGTAATTAAAACTTGAGCACGTGCTGGCTGTACATCTTCATTAATCAATTGTCGTGCAAATCCGTTTGTTGTTAAAATCAGTTTTGCAGAAGAAAACTCAAAATGATTCGTTTTGATGACTACATTATTGGACTGTTCCGTATAAGTTTCCACCATACTATTATTTAAAATAATGACCCCCTGCTCCTGAACTTTTTTAATTAATGCCTGCATCATTTTGCCCGTATCTATTTGGCCTTCAAATTGATTTCGTATATAGTTGTTTTGAACATTTTTAAAATCAAATGTGTTCGCTACATTTGAAAATACAGCGTCTTTAAAAATTGGTTTTAAAAGACTATTAACTTCCTGCATTTTTTGTAAACAGCGGTCATGAAGACGGCGGTCTTTTTTCAAAAATAATTCATAGCCTCCCAATTGCTGATATTCCAACGCTTCATCTCCAAGTGTCTGCCTCAAAAGTTGAAGTCCCTGATGACGCTGATTGACAAGTTCTACAACTTCATCTGAGGTATGTGATTCTAAATCCTGTAAGATTTCACTCAGACTCCCAAAACAAGCAAAGCCCGCATTTTTAGTGCTTGCTCCTTGAGGAAACAGTCCTTTTTCAAGAATGACTATTTTGGCCTTTGGCATCTTTTTTTTAAGATGCAGCGCGGTACTTAAACCTACAATTCCACTCCCAACAATCGTATAATCGACTTTGTTTAACCACGTTTTTTGTTCCCAATAGGATAAATTCATGAGCTAAAATTACAAATTTTTTATTGGAGGATTTTATGCCCTTTTTTAGAATAAAACAAAACTCCGAAACAAGTTCGGAGTTTATAAGTTAAGCATTTTCAATACCATTCATTTTGAAGTCTTCCATAAATTTAGTAGTATAATTACCGGAGACATAATCTGGATGATCCATTAACTGACGATGAAATGGAATGGTGGTTTTAATCCCTTCAATTACAAATTCATCTAAGGCACGTTTCATTTTACTAATCGCTTCTTCTCGTGTTTGAGCGGTTGTAATTAGCTTCGCAATCATAGAATCATAATTCGGAGGAATACTATACCCTGCATATACATGAGTATCTAAACGAACCCCATGTCCACCAGGGGAATGTAAGGTGGTTATTTTTCCCGGAGACGGTCTAAACTCATTAAACGGATCTTCCGCATTAATTCGACACTCTATTGAATGTAATTTTGGTATATAATTTTTTCCAGAAATCGTTATCCCAGCTGCTACGGATATTTGTTCGCGTATTAAGTCAAAATCAATTACTTGTTCGGTAATTGGATGCTCTACTTGGATCCGTGTATTCATTTCCATAAAAAAGAAATTACGATGTTTATCCACTAAAAACTCAACGGTTCCAGCGCCTTCGTACTTAATGAATTCTGCAGCTTTCACTGCGGCCTCTCCCATCTTCTTTCTAAGGGCGGGCGTCATAAAAGGGGACGGTACTTCTTCTGTTAATTTTTGGTGACGGCGCTGAACTGAGCAATCTCTTTCTGATAAATGACAGGCTTTTCCTTTCGAATCGCCTACAATTTGAATTTCAATATGTCGTGGTTCTTCAATGAGTTTTTCCATGTACATATCATCATTTCCAAAGGCGGCTTTAGATTCCTGCCTGGCAGCATCCCAAGCCTCTTTAAGATTTTCTTTTTCCCAAACAGCACGCATCCCTTTTCCTCCACCACCGGCAGAAGCTTTCAACATTACAGGGTAGCCCGTTTGTTTCGCTATTTTGACACAGTCTTCAAAAGTTTCTATAACACCATCACTTCCAGGAACACAAGGAACGCCGGCGGCTTTCATCGTTGCTTTGGCATTCGCTTTATCTCCCATACGGTCTATCATTTCTGGAGAAGCACCGATAAACTTGATACCGTGTTCTTCACAAATCTTAGAAAAACGAGCATTTTCAGATAAAAACCCATAACCAGGATGAATTGCATCCGCATTCGTGATTTCTGCTGCTGCTATAATATTAGAAATTTTTAAATAGGATTCACTACTGGGAGCTGGTCCTATACAAACCGCTTCGTCCGCAAATTTTACATGCAGACTTTCAGAATCTGCTGTCGAGTAGACAGCAACGGTTTGGATGCCCATTTCTTTACACGTTCTTATAACTCTTAGAGCTATTTCGCCACGATTGGCTACTAGTATTTTTTTAAACATACCTTTTTACGCTTTAAAAATGTAAATTATTAAGATGGATCAACTAAAAATAATGGCTGATCAAATTCAACCGGAGTTGCATCATCCACAAGAACTTTTACAATTTTACCAGAAATTTCTGATTCTATTTCGTTGAACAGTTTCATGGCTTCAATGACACAAAGTACATCGCCTTCTGCAACTGTTTGACCAACTTCTACAAATAAGGGTTTATCTGGAGAAGGTTTTCGGTAAAAAGTTCCAATAATTGGAGATTTTACAGTAATGTATTTTGAATCTTCCGAGACAGCAGTTGGAGTTTCCGCCAGAACAGGTGCAACTTCTTGTGGTGGTGGTGCAATAGTTGGTTGTTGCATTGGAACAGCAGTTTGTTGTACAACAGTAGTTACTGAATCTCCAGAACCCGTTTTAATGGTGATTTTGAAATCATCCGTTTCTAATTTCACTTCACTTGTACCCGATTTAGCTACAAATTTGATTAAATTTTGAATTTCTTTTAAATCCATAATTACAGTTTTATTGTTTGGTTAGTTAGTTAATACATTTAGGAATTATACGCCCACTTTAGGTATATCGATCCCCAATTAAATCCGCCACCAAATGCGGCGAATATTAAATTATCTCCTTTTTTTAATTTTGATTCATAATCACTTAACAACAAAGGGAGGGTTCCTGAGGTTGTGTTGCCATATTTTTCAATATTCATCATTACCTTTTTAGGATCCAAATTGATTCTATTTGCAGTCGCGTCAATTATTCGTTTGTTGGCTTGATGCGCTACCAGCCAATCCGTTTTGTCCTTGTCTAAATTATTACGTTCTAATATTTTTTCAGTCGCATCCGCCATATTAAATACGGCATTTTTAAAAACTGTTTTTCCATCTTGAAATACATACTGTGATTGATCTTTCAATGATTCTGATGTAATCACATTGGAAGAACCTCCATGAGTGGCACGCAAAAATTCACGCCCCGAGCCGTCACTTCTTAAGTATTCATCTTGGACACCTAGACCTTCATTGTTGGGTTCAAAAAGAACAGCTCCTGCACCATCTCCAAAGATGATACAAGTTGCACGGTCTTCATAATTAATCATTGATGAATTTTTATCGGCCCCTATCAATAGTACTTTTTTATACATTCCGGACTCTATATAGCGTGACGCCACAGACATCCCGAATAAAAAACTAGAGCATGCAGCGTCTAAATCGAATGAAAAGGCATTAGTAGCTCCAATTTCAGATGCTGTATAAGCAGCTGTTGAAGCGGCTTTCATATCCGGAGTTGCAGTCGCAACCACTACAAGGTCAATGGTGGTTGGATCTAAGTTATTTTTTTGAATAAGATTTTTAGCGGATTGAATGGCTAAAAATGAGGTGCCTTTATTGGCGCCTTTTAGAATTCTTCGTTCTTTAATCCCAGTTCTTGATGTAATCCATTCGTCGTTGGTATCGACCATGGTTTCAAGAATCTTGTTGGTTAAGACGAAGTCAGGTACATATCCACCTACAGCGGTTATTGCTGCTGAGATTTTGCTCATAAATTCCATTTTTAGATTCACTGGTTTTGAAGCAATTACGCCAAAAACAACCAAAAAACGTGTCAAAAGTACTCAATTTTGAATAAAAAAGACTTAAAAATTGTTTTTTTTGCGTTTTTAAAAGATATTCCAAAAACAAAAAAAACGCTCTTCAAAGAGCGTTTTTTTAATACTGTAAAACTATTACCTAATTAGGCAGCGTTTTCTTCTGCAGCTGTAGAATCTACTAAAACTTGACCTCGGTAGTATAATTTCCCTTCATGCCAGTGCGCTCTGTGGTATAAATGCGCTTCTCCTGTGGTTGGGCATGTTGCTATTTGAGGCGTTGATGCCTTATAATGGGTACGTCTTTTATCTCTTCTTGTTCTTGAGATTTTTCTTTTAGGATGTGCCATTTTCTATGTTATTTATCCGTTAGTAATTTTTTTAATGTATCCCAACGAGGATCAATATCTTCTTGTTGGGGTTTATTTTCTAAGCTTTTTGGGCTTAATGTTTCAAGTCTTTCGAGTAGTTCAGAATCTAATGTACCATCCTCGACTCCCGGATGAATCCGTTTTTGAGGAAGGGACAGAATAATTAATTCATAGATGTGGTGTGCAACGTTAATTTCGTATTCGGCATGAGGAATTATCAAAATCGCCTCATTGTCGTTGTTATACTCATTCCCAAATTGAACGACTAAATCAAAACTGGCGTTTACCGGTAAATCAAAAGGTTCGTTTGTAAGGTCACAATCTACGTTAATCGTTCCTTCTGCTAGAAATTTCAACTCTAAAAAGGTTGATTTTTTTTCAAGGTTTAGAACAATCTGAACGTTTACATCGTTAAAATCATCATACTCAAAATGCTCAAAGAACTTATAATCAATTTCGTACTCATAAACATGCTTTCCAAGCTTTAGCCCTACAAACTGTATGTCAAATGCTTTTAGTGGCTTCATTGTTTCGCATATTTGAGCCTGCAAATATATAAAATTTTATTTATGGGAACCCCAAAGCGTGTGTTTTTTTATCTAACGCTTTTTAGATTGCTTTAATAATGGGTTTGACGTTAGTTTTTGATTCATTTTTCGATTTTTAAAAATCGTTATTCCCGAAAAAATAGCCTCTTTAAAAGAGGTAATATCAGCCACGCCTTTTCCTGCGATTTCATAAGCAGTTCCATGATCTGGAGAGGTTCGAACTTTATTGAGCCCTGCGGTATAATTAACGCCGTTCCCAAAGGCTAACGTTTTAAAAGGAATCAACCCTTGATCGTGATAGGTTGCTATGATTGCATCGAAATTTTTGTAATTTTTTGAGCCAAAAAAACTATCTGCTGCGTAAGGCCCATACACAAGTTGACCTGTATTTTTGAGGGTTTCGAGTGTGGGTCTTAAAACCGTATCGTCTTCAGAGCCGATGACTCCATTATCGCCGGTATGGGGATTGATCCCTAACACAGCAATACGGGGCTTGCTAATATTAAAGTCACTGATTAAGGAGTTATGGATTATTGAAATTTTCTCTTCTATGAGTTCTGCTGTAATTTGGTTTGAGACTTCACTTACAGGAACATGGTCTGTTAATAATCCGACTTTTAAATCCTCAGAGACCATAAACATCAAACTATCGCCCTCAAGTTCTTGGGCTAAATAATCGGTATGTCCAGGAAACTTAAACGCATCTGACTGTATGTTATGCTTATTAATTGGTGCAGTAACCAAAACATCAATCTGGTCATTTTTAAGATCTTCGACCGCCGCTTGAAGTGATTTTAGGGCGTATTCGCCAATTTTAGCGTCTTCTTCTCCAAAGTTAATTTTGACATCTTCATGCCAAACCGAAACTACATTTACTTTAGAATGCACTGCTTGACTTGCGTTTTTAATTTTATTAAATTCTAAAGAACTTTGAAAGTGTTTTTTCAAAAATACCACTGATTTTACAGAGGCATAAACAATAGGCGTACAAAATTCAAGCATACGATTGTCCTCAAAAGTCTTGATGACCAACTCCCCACCAATACCATTTAAATCTCCTATAGAAATTCCAATTTTTATTTTTTCCTCTTTTTCCATTAAAAGTGACGTGTATGTTTGTAATTTTGAATTTACAAATTTAACGAATTAAAAGCATGTTTACAGGAATTATTGAAGATTTAGGTATTGTAAGAGAATTAGTGACTGAGGACGACAACTTACACATAACGGTTGAGAGTGTGTTGGCATCCGAGTTAAAAATAGATCAAAGTGTGTCGCATAATGGTGTATGTTTGACTGTCGTGGCCCTAACAGAAAATAGTTATACTGTTACGGCAATTAAAGAGACGTTAGATAAAACAAACCTCAACGCTCTAAAAATTGGAGCGACTGTTAACTTGGAACGTGGGTTGAAACTTGGCGCACGATTGGATGGACATATGGTTCAGGGACATGTGGATCAAGTTGGGACCTGTATTGGTGTAGAATCTCAAAATGGCAGTTGGGTGTATTCTTTTAAGTATGATGCATCACTAGGAAACCTTACGATTGAAAAAGGCTCTATTACGGTTAATGGCGTAAGCTTAACTGTTGTCAATTCTAAAGATGATGGTTTTAGTGTCGCAATCATACCTTATACCTACGAGCACACTAATTTTAATAGTTTTGAGGTCGGTACGGTTGTCAATTTAGAGTTTGATGTGATCGGAAAATATGTTGCACGCCTGCACAATGCACGCTAAGCTATTTCATTAACTTCTGATTCTGGTCTTCGAGTAGTTTTTTGATTTCGGACAGCAACTGAATGTCTGCAGGGGTAGGAACGGATTCATCTTTTACATCGTCTGCTTTTGTTTTGAGTCTATTAATAAACTTAACAACAATAAAAATAGTAAACCCTACAATTAAAAAATCGAGAATTGTTTCTGCAAATAACCCATAATCAATGGATACTTGACTGGTGGTTTCTGTAGCAGATCTTAAAATTAGTTTCTTCTCTTGAAAATTAATGCCATCAGACAACAGTGATAATGGTGGTAAAATAACATTTTTAACCAGGACATTAATGACTGCATTGAAAGAAGCCCCAATAATAATTCCGATGGCCATATCAATCATATTGCCTTTAACCGCAAAGTCTTTAAATTCTTTAAATAGTTTCATTGTCTTGTTTTTTATTTTTGGATAAAAGTATTGAAAACTTAACAAAAAAAACCCACAACTAAGTCATGGGTTTTGGTTTTATATTAGAAAAAAATTTATTTTGAATATCTAAACTCTTTAGTCTCGGGATTCATTCCTCCAATAAAGGTAAGAATTTCGTCAGTGTGAGATTCAATTGAAGCCCAGAACTTTTTATCATCTTCTGTCATTGCGGCGCCTAAGTTTGCTTCTTCGTAGGCTGCAAAATCTGACCATGTATTGAAAAACTGGTATGTATGCCAGTCTGCTCCTGAACCATAAAAGTGACGGCTTGCATAGGCGGCTACTGCGTGCCCACTCTCTTGAAGCGTCTTAAGACTTCCGTTTTTGATACCATCCACAAAGTCTCTGTTTTTTCCCCATTTAGTATTATAAGTACTTACAACGACCACTTTTTGTGTACTCCAGTCCAATCCTTCTGCTTCAAAAGACATCGTTTCTAAATTTCTACTTTGCCTAATTTGGTCGGAGTGGTTGTGCACATACATCCCAACATAAGTTTGATATTCAGCCATAAGTGCTTCTTTTGCAGCGTCATCTAGTTTCAAGGCCTCCACATTTGCTTGCATTGCTGCATCTGCAAGAGCTGGGTCGTTTACTAAATCTTGTTCGTTTGCATAAAAGTCATAAATAGCAAACGTATAATCGCCTGCAAACGCATGGGCAAACATTCCGCCGCCAACAATTGTTCGGTCTTCAGAAATTGATAGGTTGGTGAATTTTTCATGAAGCTCCAAAAAAGTTTCAGAGTTTTCTCTATCTACAGACACGTAGGTGATATTAACAACTTGTGCAGACATTGCAAAGCCGACACATAAACATACTATTGTAATTAGATTTTTCATTGTAAATTGATTAATTGGTTGATTATTTAAATTATGTTTACTGAGACACAAAGCCTTGTTCAAAGGACGTTCTAACTGCATAAACAGCATCTCCGGTGTGAACCATTGGCCAGGCAGAGGTCATCATTTCAGGATACTGTGAAGCAAAATATGTTTGCGCTTGAACAGTCATGTCGTCAAGGTCATCCCAGCTATTTGCATAGGCCAAAATTTTATATTGAAACCCTGCTCCTGTGTGGTGCTGTAAAGCCCTTACATTAGTACATTTTTCGCTTTGTTTAAACCCATCATAAAAGATAAAAAACATTTTTTCAGCCTCTAAAACAGAAGCTGATTGAGCCACTTCAAAGTGTAGTTCATAAACAAATCTGTCTTTTTCTTGAGCAGAAATTGTTAAAGTCATCAATAAAAATGACCCCATTAAGATTAGTCGTTTCATAATTGTATTTGTTAGTTATTATTATTTTTTGAATGATTTCAAATTTATTTAAATTAATTGTAAAAAGCAAGTTATTTTGATTTGAATATGGAGACTTTTTTGGAAAAGCAATGCGTTTGATCTCATGTCGTTATACAGCCTTTGAATTAGCTGAAAACAGACAATGGAAACTATAGGTAGTTAGTTTGTAACAACTGACGAAGATCGCTATTAAAAAAGAAACACCTATTGGTGGGCTTTAGTTAAATTTATGCAGTGTAGCGGTGACACTAGTGGAGAAGATCGGATTCGAACCGACGACCTCTTGACTGCCAGTCAAGCGCTCTAGCCAACTGAGCTACATCCCCTTTTTTTAATTATCTTCTTAGAGATTGATGCTTCACTTAATTTTAAATACTTAAGAACACTTCAAATTTACTAAAAACTGACAGATATTTGATAGACATTTCTGTTCTTTTCATTTTTAGCCCCTTTCTATATATAGATTGTCCTAGGCTGACATTTTTTATATATTTGTATTATAATACAATTTAATGCTTAAAAAAAAGGATTCTTACTTTCCGCTTTATTCATCTTCGCTTCCATTGCTGATGATTAAAATTATTTTTTTTATTGCAAAATAAAAGTTAAATTTGAAAGTAATATTAATTTAATAATTTAAAATATGGAATGGTATTTAAAAGTAATGAAACAATATGCGACATTTAGTGGTCGTGCTAGAAGAAAGGAATATTGGATGTTTGTATTGTTTTATTCTTTAATTTTAATAATTGCTATGATTTTGGACAATGTAGCGGGACTAAATTTTGAAACTGAGTTTATGGGACAAACCTTAGACTCAGGGTATGGCATAATCTACACGATCACAGCCGCCCTGCATTTTTTACCTGCTTTAGGTGCCGTCGTTAGAAGATTACATGATGTTGGAAAAAGCGGATGGATGTATCTCATTATTTTAATTCCATTAATAGGCTTTATATGGTTGCTTGTATTGCTTACCAAAGACAGCCAAGCTGGAGACAACAAGTATGGCGCTAATCCAAAAGCGTAATCCATAAAAAAAATAATTCTTCATTTAGAACACTTAAAAGTCTTTACATTTATGTAAAGACTTTTTATTTATATATTAAATTTAAAAAACAGATCCCCTACTAAGGAATTATAATTTACACTAAAGTCTTTTTCCGTACTTTTGACTCTAAATTCAACCCATTATGAGCAGTAAATTTTTTGGTAATAAAACCGTAAAGCAAGTCGACACAAAAAAAGGAGGCAAGTCTAATCTTAGAAATAAAAATACGAGTAAAACTACCGCCGTTCGAAAAACAGGTCGTGGAAAATAGAACGATTGGAAACACAGATCAGCCTCAAACACATCAATAAACTTGCGGTACCCGCCATTATCGCTGGTATTTCCGAACCGATTCTTTCGCTTACGGACGCCGCAATTGTGGGGCATATTCCCATTAATGCAACCGAATCCTTGGCAGCCGTTGGAATTGTAACCACGTTTTTATCCATGCTTATTTGGGTACTAGGACAATCGCGTAGCGCTATTTCGTCAATTATTTCTCAATATGTTGGCGCCAATAAATTAGACGAAGTCAAAAATTTACCCGCTCAAGCCATCGCCTTTATATTGGTTCTTAGTGTATTAATATGCCTGGGAACCTACCCATTTAGTACTGCTATTTTTAAACTTTATAATGCCTCGGGGCTCTTGTTGGACTATAGTGTGTCTTACTATAAAATTCGGATATTTGGACTGCCTTTTACCCTCTATACTTTCGCTGTTTTTGGTGTGTTTAGAGGCCTCCAAAACACTTATTATCCCATGCTAATCGCAATTACTGGCACATTAGTAAACATCCTTTTAGATGTACTTTTAGTTTATGGGATTCCAAATGTTATTTCGCCGCTATACCTCAAAGGTGCTGCCTTTGCGAGTGTGTTGGCACAATTTTTAATGGCAGCCCTCGCAACCTATTTCCTTCTCAAAAAAACAGAAATTCCTTTAAAACTCTCAAAGACAATTCATAAAGAACTTCCAAAATTTCTGAATATGATTAAGCACCTCATCATTCGGACGTTGGCGCTCAATACGGCCTTATATTTTGCAGCTCGATTTGCGACGGGCTATGGAAACACCTACATCGCAGCCTATACCATTGCGATAAACCTTTGGTTTTTTGCGGCCTTTGCAGTCGATGGATATTCCAGTGCAGGAAACATCCTATCCGGAAAATTGTTTGGAGCCAAAAACTATAAACTACTCATACAACTAAGCAACCAACTCATAAAATATGCTCTTATTGTAGGGGTCATTATGGGCGGCATTGGAGCCTTGCTATACAAACCCATTGGAATTACATTTACGAACGACTCTGAAGTGTTGGCTCAGTTTTATGACATCTTTTGGATTGTACTACTAATGCAGCCTATTTGTGCGGTGGCGTTTGTCTTTGATGGCATTTTTAAAGGACTTGGAAATATGAAAGATCTAAGAAATGTATTATTACTTGCAACATTGTTTGTGTTTTTGCCTGTGATTTTTATTCTTGATTTCTACGGATGGAAGCTCCACGGAGTTTTTACCGCTTATACCTTATGGATGATTGCAAGGGGCATTCCACTTATAATAAAATTTAGGAAACAATTTTTACCGCTTGTTCAAAACCACTAACTTTGTATAGAACTAAGAATTGACTAGATACCAAAAACACCTATGAGCAGCATTCGAATAACAAAACAATTTTCTTTTGAAACAGGACATGCTCTTTATGGGTATGATGGGAAGTGCAAAAATGTGCATGGGCACAGCTACCGTTTAGATGTAACCGTCATTGGACAACCTATTTCAGATAATACCCATGTAAAATTTGGAATGGTTATTGATTTTTCTGATTTAAAAAAAATCATCAAAGAAGAGATTGTATCCGTGTTTGACCATGCTACCGTGTTTAATAAAAATACCCCCCATGTAGAATTGGCAAAAGAGCTTTCGGACCGTGGGCACAATGTGCTTTTAGTGGATTATCAACCTACTAGTGAAATGATGGTGATAGATTTTGCCGAAAAGATTAAAAAAAGATTGCCTAATACTATAAAATTACATGCCCTCAAACTGCAAGAAACCGCCACAAGTTTTGCAGAATGGTATGCAAGTGACAACTAACAGTTTTATATGACGTCGTTAAAAATTCCACAAGGGAAAAAAATATACTTTGCTTCTGACAACCATCTTGGTACGCCTACGGCAAAAGAATCCATGCCCCGCGAAAAAAAATTCGTACAATGGCTGGATTCGATCAAACACGATGCAGATACTATTTTTTTATTAGGCGATTTATTTGACTTTTGGTTTGAATATAAATATGTTGTCCCAAAAGGGTTTACACGTGTTTTAGGGAAATTGGCAGAGTTGAGCGATCAAGGGATCAAAATTCATTTTTTTGTAGGAAATCATGACTTGTGGATGAATGGATATTTTGAAGAAGAATTGGGCATTACTGTCCACCATCAACCCCAAGAATTTACGTTTAATTCTACCTCATTTTTTATTGGTCACGGGGATGGACTTGGTCCTTACGACAAAGGATTTAAACGCCTTAAAAAAGTATTTACAAATTCCTTTTTTAAATGGTTATACCGCTGGATTCACCCGGATATTGGAGTGCGTTTTGCGCAATACCTATCCGTTAAAAATAAAGTTATTTCAGGCGATGAAGATGTAAAGTTTCTTGGAAATGAAAAAGAATGGTTGGTACAATACTGCCAAAAGAAATTAGAAGAAAAACACAGGGATTATTTTGTGTTTGGACACCGCCATTTACCATTAGACATTGCTCTTAACGAACAATCTAAATACATCAATCTTGGAGATTGGATTGGGTACTACACCTATGCTGTTTTTGAAAATGACACGCTAACATTGAAAGAGTTTTAAAATCCATTTCGTTCATAACTTTCAACTCAATATTTTATGAAATTATTATTTTATGTTTTTTTGGAAAAAAATCGTAGATTTATCAAAATTAACCCATGGACACATCTAAATTATCAGGCTTTGCCTCTATTTCATTAGAAGAAATGAATGGTGTTTCATTATTGAAACGTGTGGATACTAAGTTTCTGACTTCCAGCTCTGAGTTGTCTAAACTATTACCGTTCTTGTATTCTGATTATCAGATTTTGGAAATTGATGGAAATCGGTTAATGAATTATTCCACCCTTTACTTTGATACAAAAGATTTGTATTGCTATAAAGAACACCACAAGGGAAAAGCAAAGCGTCAAAAAATTAGAATTAGACGGTATGTAGAGTCAGACATTTGTTTTTTAGAAATTAAAGAAAAACAAAACACTGGAATGACCAATAAAGTCCGTTGTTCAATTGATAATTTTGAAACAAAATTATCAACAGAATCAAAAAAATTTATCAGAAGGGTCACTAAAAAGGACTTGGAATTAGAACCCGCATTACATAATTATTTTCAACGTTTTACATTAGTGAACACTCAACGATCCGAACGTGTGACTATCGATACGGGTTTGGAATATAAAAAAGATTCAACCACAAAAAAATTTAAAAATGTGGTCGTAATCGAAGTAAAACAAGAAAAACAAAACACGAGAACTCCTATTTATAGCACACTTAAATCTAACAGAATTAGAACTGTTAGCTTTAGCAAATACTGCATGGGTGTTTCAAATATTTTCTCAAGTGTGAAATCAAACAAGTTTAAAGAAATGAACTTAAAAATTAACCAATTAAATAACTAAAATGGAACTACTAGGCATTCCTTTATTCGATGACGATTTTTATAAAATGATGATTCGATTTTTATTGAATTTATTTTTCCTGACTGGGATTGTTAAATTTATCTATTATAAACACAATCAAAAAAGAGAATATTTATTCACATTCTTCCTTATTGGAATTGTTGTTTACTTTTTATGCTTTACATTAAAAAAGTATGAATTGGATCTCGGAATGGCTTTGGGATTGTTTGCTATTTTTGGCATCATCCGTTATAGAACACTGCCTTTAGAGGTTAAAGAAATGACCTATCTATTTGTGGTAATTGGCATCTCTGTGATGAATGCCCTTTCAAACAAAAAAATGAGTTATGCAGAGATTATCGCTGCCAATTCAATTATACTTTTCGCATTGTATTTACTCGAACGCTATTGGGTAGAATCAAAAATGTTGTCTAAAGATGTAACTTATGAAATTATTGAAAATATACGCCCTGAAAATCATGAGCTCCTCAAAGCCGACTTAGAAAAAAGACTTGGTATTGAAATCCTGAGCTTCGAAGTTGGAAATGTAAATTTCTTGAGAGATGTTGCCAAAATAACTGTCTATTATGAACTCTAATTTTAACTATGAATTTATCTAAACAACATAACACCGTATTGGCATTCATTATATGTTTGTTAATATCCTCTAATATAATGTTGGCTCAAAGCTCTAATGATTTAGAGGGATGGAACGCCGTACAACTTAATGTAAGAGCAAGTGAAAAAATATCCTTTTCCATTTCAGAACACCTTAGATATCGAAATAACGTTACGACTGTGAGCACCTATTTTACTCAAGTTGAAGGAAGTTACGAAATCGTCAAAGATTTTGAATTAGGAGTCGGAGTGAGGTTTATTAAAAAGAATGATGATGTAGGCAAAAAACAAGGCATTGAATCACATTTCAGATATCAATTTGATGCAAGCTTCAAACATGACATCAAAAAGATAGATCTGTATTACCGTCTTAGGTATCAAAATAGAAACGAGTTAGGGTTTTCTGAAGAGGAAGGGGATATCGTAAAAGAGCAGCTGCGTTTTCAGTTTGGGATTGGCTACAAAGTGCGACCTGTTAATATCATTTTTAAGTTAAAAGCAGAGTTTTTTAACACCTTCGTAGAAAAAACTATTGGTAATAAAATTGACCGACAACGGTTTACGCTTTCGGCTTCAAGAAAGTTTAATAGATTTGGGAAAATAGCATTATTCTACAGGATTCAAGATGATCTTAATGTTGAATTAAAAAACAATACAGAAGGGACCGTTTCAAAATCGATCTTAGGGTTTAAATACTCTTACAGTTTAGATTTTAGAAAAAAAGAGGAATCAAAAAACTAGCTCTAAATTATTAGTTTTGAGTTTCGTGTGCATTTAAATCTTTTTCTAAGTCTAATTTACGAAATGTAGGCGATACAATCCCAGTAGTAATCACTGTGATTAGGGTCATGGTGCCCCCAAAAACAACTGCCGTAACCGTTCCCATAAGTTTTGCTGTTACCCCGCTTTCAAAAGCACCCAGTTCATTTGAAGATCCTACAAACATGGAGTTTACAGAGGATACACGCCCACGCATATGATCGGGAGTTTTGAGTTGTAAAATTGTTTGTCTGATAACCATTGACACCCCATCTGTGACCCCACTAAAAAATAAGGCAACAACCGAAATCCAAAAAACAGAGGACAGTCCAAAAACAATAATACATACGCCAAAACTAAATATCGCAGCTAGCAATTTGAGACCTGCATTTTTGCTGATAGGAATGTAAGCCGTAATAAGCATGGTAAGGAACGCCCCAACAGCAGGAGCCGCTCGTAGCAGTCCAAACCCTTCAGAACCGACTTTTAAAATGTCCTGTGCAAAAACTGGAAGTAATGCTACAGCACCCCCAAAAAGAACCGCAATCATATCTAAGCTCAAAGCCCCTAAAATTGCTTTTGTTTTAAATACAAATCGAACACCTTCTTTTAAACTTTGTACAATAGGTTCTCCTATTTTGGGATTCAAAATTGGTTTGCGAGAAATTCCAAACAACAATACAAATGCCAAAACAACCAACCCAAACACAATACATAGCGACCAATGAACCCCTATCCAATTGATTGTAAAACCTGCAAAAGCAGGCCCTAACACAGAAGCCATTTGCCAGGTTGAACTGTTCCAAGTGGCAGCATTTGGATAGACCTTTTTAGGAACAATTAATGCGACTAGAGAAAAAATGGTTGGTCCAAAAAAGGCGCGCAATAAGCCTCCAAAAAATACAAAGGCATAAATTGAATACAGAATATATGTTGAGTCCCAATCGGATTCAACCGAAGGACTGGTTAAAAAGAAAAGTCCAAAACTAATTAATGAAAAGAGGCCTATACATTTTAGGAGTAAGTTTCTTTTTTCACTTTGATCTACAATATGCCCAGCAAATAATGCCATACTGAAAGCTGGAATAATTTCCATAAGTCCAATAATTCCAAGAGATAGCGGGTCTTTGGTGAGGGTATAGACTTGCCATTCAATAATAATAAATTGCATGGACCATCCGAAAACTAGGATAAATCGTAATAATAAAAAGACATTAAATTCTTTAAATCGAAGTGCTGCATAAGGATCTCTTTTTGCCATATTACGATTTAATACCTTTTAGCTTTAACTGTAAACTCACACGTCCATTCCATTCGTTTTCATCAATAGAATAGACTACTTTAAATGATGTTTTAGATTTAATAATTGGTAAGTCACTGCCGAGTCCAAAACCAATGCCTACAATTTTTTGGCTGTCCTTTTGAGCGAGCGTCACGCGAAGATGTGTTTGATCTTCACCAACACATTTTCCGTAGCCCGTATCTTGTACTCCAGAGCTCATAAAAACAGGAGACATATTTTGAGGGCCAAAAGGAGCAAATTGTTTTAAAATTCTATAAAATTTTGGAGTGATGGAATCAAAGTTAATTTCGGAATCAATTTTAATTTCAGGGGTTTGAAGATGATCCGGCAAAGTGGCTGAAACCTCAGCTTCAAATGCAGCTTTAAATGCTGGGTAATTTTCTTCTTTGATTGTAAGTCCTGCGGCATACATATGCCCTCCAAATTGTTCTATTAAATGGCTGCAATTTTCTAGGGCATTATAGACATCAAACCCTCTTACGGAACGTGCAGAAGCAGCTAAAAAATCGCCACTTTTTGTAAATACCAAGGTGGGGCGGTAATAGGTTTCTATGAGGCGAGAAGCGACAATTCCAATAACGCCTTTATGCCAATCTTCTTGATAGACAACAGACGTGGCATTATTTGTTTCGTTCAATTGTTCTATTTGCAACAATGCTTCTTGTGTAATGCGTTTATCCGCTTCGCGACGGTTGGTATTAAATAATTCGATTTCAGCAGCAGCGGCTTCGGCATTTTTAAAATTGGTTTCTTTCATCAGAGCGACTGCATAATTTCCGTGTTTCATCCGTCCTGCAGCGTTGATGCGCGGTGCAATATTAAATACTACATCTGTAATGGTTAGCACCTCTTTTTTCATATGTTTTATCAAGGCTTTAAACCCTGGACGAGGTTTGGAGTTTATGGTTTGTAACCCAAAATAAGCAAGGGTTCTATTTTCGCCAACAATAGGAACGATGTCGGCACCAATTGCGGTGGCTACTAAATCTAAATACCCAACCAGTGACTCCACAGAAACGCCTTCTTTGGAGGCGAGGGCTTGAATCAATTTAAACCCAACTCCACAACCACAAAGTTCTTTAAAAGGATAGGTTCAATCGGAGCGTTTTGGATCTAAAACTGCAACTGCAGAGGGCAGTTTTTTTCCAGGACGATGGTGGTCACAAATAATAAAATCAATGCCTTTTTTCTTGGCATAGGCAACTTTGTCAATCGCTTTGACCCCACAATCTAAAGCAATTATTAATGTAAAATCATTATCTGATGCAAAATCAATTCCTTTGTAGGATACGCCATAGCCTTCTTCATAACGATCGGGGATATAAGTGGAAATCTGTGTGCTTTTTGTTTCTAGATAAGAGGCCATTAAAGCAACAGATGAAGTTCCATCTACATCATAATCGCCAAACACAAGTATCTGTTCGTTATTTTTTATAGCGTCTTCAATCCTATCGACGGCTTTGTCCATATCTTTCATCAAAAAAGGATCGTGCAAATCGGACCAACTAGGACGAAAAAACGTTTTAGCAGCTTCAAAATTCTCTATCCCTCTTTGGAGTAACAACTCTGCTATTGCCTTATCTACGCCTAATTCAGTTGCTAAATTGACTGTTTTTTTGGAGTCAGGCTTCGGTTTGAGCGTCCAACGCATTTCTAAGAATTATGAATATGAATGGCGGTTGTTACCGTTGAAAATTGTCGAAACATTTCCATAACACCGCAATATTTATCAACTGATAGTTTTACAGATTTATCAATTTTTTTGGGATTCAAATCTGACCCATAAAAGTGATAATCTACATGGACTTTATGGTAAAACTTTGGATGTTCATCTGTTAGAAAGCCTTCAACTTCCATTTTTAATTTGTAATCAACAACTTTCATTTTTTCTAAAATCTCTACAATATCGATCCCAGAACATCCCGCTAAAGCAGATAACATCATTGCTTTTGGGGATAGCCCAAACTGTTCAGATTGGCCTTTTACAACTGTATCCATGAGTACAGTTTTCCCGCTTGGATTATCGGATTCGAATTGCATTCCACCTTTCCAGTGGGTTGTAGTTTTGTGGGACATCATAAACTAATTTGGTTCTTATTGCTTCAAAAATACTAAATAATGTCATTAGTTGCACTATGAAACTTTTGACTTCCCTGCTATTACAATCACAATTTCACCTTTTGGAGGATGGTTTGTGTAATGTTCTAAAATTGATTTTGCTGTCCCTCTTTGGGTTTCTTCAAAAAGTTTTGTGAGTTCTCGTGATACTGAAACCTGACGATCTTCGCCAAAGTATTCACAGATATGAGAAAGGGTTTTAATAAGTTTGTGAGGACTTTCGTATAAAATTATCGTACGGGGTTCTTCTGCCAATAAAAGGAAACGGGTTTGTCGCCCTTTTTTTACGGGTAAAAATCCTTCAAACACAAATTTATCATTTGGCAATCCTGAGTTCACCAAGGCAGGTACAAAAGCGGTTGCTCCAGGCAAACAGTCGACCGGGATGTTGTTTTCTACACAGGCTCTTGTGAGTAAAAATCCAGGGTCTGATATGGCTGGAGTTCCTGCATCGCTAATCAATGCAATGTTCATCCCTGTTTTTAATTTTTGAATAATGCCTTGCACGGTTTTATGCTCGTTGTGCATGTGATGAGAATGCATTTGTGTTCCAATCTCGAAGTGTTTTAAAAGTTTTCCGGAGGTTCTGGTGTCTTCTGCTAAAATCAGATCGACCGATTTTAATACTTTAATAGCACGCAACGTAATGTCTTCTAAATTTCCAATAGGGGTCGGTACAATATATAACTTCATAGTTCAAAGTTACAACGATTTTACACAACATAAGCGTCTGTCGTAAATTGTTATTATTCCCCTCGCAAAGAAATTGTAACTTGTTGTGATAATATGTACCTTTGGAGAATATAACTTCTGTTAAAAATCAATTAAAAAAAACCAATGAAATTATTAAATGTTACGCTTCTAAGTCTATTTTTCTTTCAATTATCTTTTTCACAAACTCTTAAATATGCCGATGGGACTTCTCAAAATATGAGCAATATTTTTGTGAATGTCAATTCAAATCAAAATTCGAATATTAAAGGATCTAAATATTTGAATGAAGATTTTATTAGCACTAAAATATCTTCAATGCCAGATCAAATTTTTGGAGTTCGTTATAATATTTATGACGATCAAATGGAATTTCAAGGGGCTGACAATACTGTATATGCTTTAAATAAGAGTGATGACTCCATTGTAATTACGTTTACTGCGACTAATGAATCTTATAATATTTTTAATTATATTGATGAGGATGGGCGTCAAAAAAAGGGTTATTTTATAAAGTTAAATAATGAAGGAGAAAACCTAATTCTAAAAAAACATAGAATTGTGTTTTACGAAGAACAGGCTTCCAAAACAGGGTATGACGCACCCAAACCTGCGATGTATAAGAATGTGAATGATCGAATTTATATTAAACTTGGCAGTAAAGAGGCTGTAGTGTTACCTACCAAGAAAAAGAAACTTGTAAAAGCGCTTTTTCCAGAGAACTCAAAAATTATACTCGATTTCATAAACTCCAATAATATTAAATTGTCCAATGAAGCGGATTTAATTACATTTGTTAACTATTTAAACTCCTTATAAACAACTATTTAAATCCAAAATTATAATCCATGGAAAAATACCTAACTCCTGTAAAAGACATGCTTCTGGAATATTCCCCCAAAGTACTTTATGCCTTTGCAATACTGATTGTTGGGTGGTATGCAATTAAATTTATTCTTCGCTTAACGAACAAACTTCTAAACTCGCGTCACGTTGATAAAACCTTACAAACTTTTCTTGGAAATTTGTTAGGTTGGGGGTTAAAAGCATTATTACTGATCGCTGTAATTTCAAAACTTGGAGTGGACACAACTGCACTCGCAGCCGTTATGGCCGCTGCTGGATTAGGACTTGGGCTCGCTTTACAGGGTTCATTAGCAAATTTTGCTGGAGGTGTTTTGATCATTTTATTCAAACCCTTCAGAGTGGACGATATTATAAATGCGCAAGGAGAAATAGGGGTGGTCAAAGACATTCAGCTTTTTACAACACAAATTATTACTCCAAATAATAAACGCGTAATCATCCCTAACGGCACTTTGGCAAATGGTAATATTGTTAACCTTTCTGCCGAAGGCACTCTGAGAGTTGATTTAACGATTGGTGTTGGATACGATGAGAATATCAAGCAAACTAAGGAGGTACTAATGAAGGTTCTTACTTCTCATCCGAAAGTGTTAAAAGACCCTTTACCGACAGTAAATGTTTCAGAATTGGCAGATAGCTCTGTAAATTTTGCCGTTCGTCCTTGGAGTACCGTGGAAGATTACTGGACTGTATATTATGACGTTATAGAGAACTGTAAAGAAGCTTTGGATGCCGCAGGCATCGAAATTCCTTATCCACATGTAGTCGAAATTCAAAAAAAAGAATAAGTTCTATTTTTTTGAAGGAATGGCGATAAAATCTTTTAGATAAAAAGGTTCAAAATAAGCGACGTCTTCAAAGGCATCCGTTTTAAATTTATCATACGAAAGTGCACACATTTGTTTTGCTGAAGGCAATTTATTTTCAATGAATTGTGCGTTTTTATGTGTGATAAGGTCTTTGGTTTTTGGCACCCCATTTCCAATGAAATAAACAGCTGTCAATTCCAATAACTCTAGGTAGGATTCAGAAGTCAATACTTCTGCTTCTGTGGGATGGGTTTCATTATGCTGTGCGTCATAAATGGCTGAATAGACTTCCATACGTCTTGCATCAAGCATGGCAACGATGGTTCCTTTTGGATTTTCAACCTGATGTGCGAGTGCTTCTAGAGTGGGTACAGAAATTAGAGGAATATTGAGTGCAAAACACAAGCCTTTAGCAGCTGAAACTCCTATTCGTAACCCTGTGTAAGACCCAGGTCCTTTGCTAATTGCAATGGCTTCGAGTTGGTCTATAGATATCTGGGTTGTTTTTAGAACTTGATCTATATATACATGGAGTCGTTCCGCATGTGAATACTCACTACTGTTGTCTTCTTTAAACCCTATAACCTTTCCATTATATGCTAATGCTACAGAGCAATTTGTAGTTGAAGTTTCGATGTTTAGAATATAAGCCATAAATTAGGGTGTCAAGGGTTTGCCCATATAAAAGTCCAATACTTTTGAACGGAATACAAAGTTATACTTTGAGTTGATTAGGTTTGATTTTGCGTTTACCAAACGCCCCCTAAGCTGTTCAACTTCAAAAGAAGTTGCAGCTCCAAAGTTAAACTTATTTTGAACATTTTTAAAGGACTCTTCTAAACTTGCAACAGAAAACAAAGAGGCTTGATATTGCTTTAAAGAGGCTTTTGCATCTGCATACGCTTGAGTAATTGTAGTCGTAAGGTCCTGTTTTGCTTGTTCTAAATTAAGAATACTTTTTTCTCTATTAATTTTAGCTTTTGAGACATTGGCTTTTGTTTTAAAACCATTAAAAATAGGGACACTTAAACTGAACCCTAAGTTATAACCTAAGTTATTTTCAATTTGAGCGTTGAAGCCATAAGGAACAATGGTTTCGATAATAGATCCTGGGTTATTTGGGTCCGTAACAAATTCAGACCTAACATCTAACTCCCCTTGTTTGTGTTGATATGAGGACCCCAGACCTGCTCCAAAACTCAATGAGGGTGCATAGGCACTTTGTGCTAATTTCACTCCAAAATCAGAATTTTCTATGTTTAATTCTGCATTCTTAACTTCAGCACGATTGTCCAAAGCATAGGATAAAATTTCTCCTGTGGAGTTGTATGCCATAGACACAGAAGTTAAATTGATTTGAACTTCTTCAATATCAAAATCATTGGGAGATACTTGTAGGCTTTGACTTAAACTTAATAAGGATAAATCTAAACTATTTTCTGCATTAACAATACTTTCTCTATTAGATGCTATTGTCGCCTCTGCATCAAAAAGATCGGAGCGAGGTTTAATGCCCGCTTCAACTTGAGATGTGATTTGGTCCAGTTGGTTTAAACTAATCGTTAATTGTTCTTTAGCAATTTTAAGGTTTTCTTTATTGAATAACACATTTAAAAATGAATTAACAACAGTCAACGAAATATTATCCTGAAGGATGGAGAGCTGTAACTGACTCGCTTCCACTCCAAGCTTTGCTTGTTTGTAGGTATTTAAATTTCGGAATCCATTAAAAATGGTAACGCCCGTATTTAAGCCAAAGTTATTCCCCCTTGAATCACTTTTAATTCTTGAACCATCTTGTCCAATAAAGGACCCAAAATTAAAGTTTTGAGAAGCGCTAGCACTAAGAGATGGCATAAAGTTACCTTTCGCGTTTATCACATCTTGTTTGGCTAAATCAATATCGAGTGTAGATTGCTTCACCGAAATATTATGTTCCAAAGCATGATCGACACATTCTTTTAAGGTCCATTTTTTTTGAGCAAAACTGCTTAAAGTTCCTATAAGAAAAAGAGCTGTATATATATATTTCATAGATTTTGGGATTTTATTATTCATCATCGTCGTCGTCATTATTTTCTTCTGATGCTTTATTCCAAACCTTAATTTTATCGCCTTCTTCTATGCCTTCAATAATTTCCACATTTATCCCATCTGACAATCCGATTTCGATATTTTTTTTGGTGAAATTTCCATTTTCATTTTGTAATTCTACAAAGGGTTTTTCGGTGATGCGATTGAATTGTAAAAGTGCTTCTTTAATCACTAAAATACTGTCTTTACTTTCAATTTCTATTTCTGCATTGGCACTGTAACCCGCACGAATTTTTGTACTCGCTTCTATGGTCACATCTGCTTTGATGGTAAATTGAACGGCACCATTTTCCTCTACTCCTTTGGGTGCTACAAACGTTAGCACTGCAGGAAATTCTTTTTCGTTGATTGCTCCAAGAATGACTTTGATGTCTTTGCCTTCTTCTAACTTCCCGACTTCAGATTCATCAACTTTACCTTCAAAAATCATTTTACTCATATCTGCAATCGTAGCAATGGTAGTTCCTGCATTAAAATTATTACTTTCAATAACCTGATCTCCCTCACGCACAGGGATTTCGAGGATGGTTCCAGAGATTTGAGCCATAATATTAGTATTAGCTGAGCTGCCTCCAGAAAGAGATCCTTGTTTGATGATTTGATAATCATCTTTGGACTGATCGTAACTTTCTTTGGACTGATTCAAGCTTAATTCACTGTTTTCAAAATCTTGTTTAGAGATTACTCCCTTTTCAAAAAGAGTTTTATTTCGATTGAACAAGGTTTGTGCATTTTCAAATGAAAGTCGCGTAGTATTGATACGGCTTTTCGCACTTCCCAAGGCTTGTTCGTTTGGCACCACTCTAATTTTAGCAATTAGATCGCCCTTTTTTACAAGGTCTCCTTCTTCAACAAAAATCTGATCTACAATTCCAGAGATTTGTGGCTTTAATTCAATTTCTTCTTCAGGGTTTAACTTCCCTGTAGCAACGGTTTTAGTGTCGAGAGTGCTATAAAATGGAAGCTCCGTTTTATAGTCAATAACTTCTTTAGCGTTCGAATCTTTAAAGTATTTTAACACATACACTAATAAGATAAGTGTTCCGATTCCAAAAATAATTTTTACTGTTTTATTCATTTTATTGATTTTTTATTCTTCTCTTAATGCTTCTATTGGTTTGATACTTGTGGCTTTAAATGCAGGAATGAGTCCTATGAGTGTTCCGAGGGTGACCAGTAGCAACAAGGCTACAAATACAACTGCTATGGACACTGAGGCATTTACAAGTGTTGCATCCTCGCCTTGTCCCCATGCATTGTCTGCCGCAATCAGCATCCATCCTCCCGAAATAATCCCAAAAAGTCCAGCTACAAGGGTTAAAAATACGGCTTCTACCACAATTTGGCGTTTGATTTCAAAAGGGGTTGCACCTAAGGCCCGTCTTACTCCAATTTCTTTGGTGCGTTCTTTCACGGTAATTAATAAGATGTTTCCAATAGCAAACACTCCTGCAATCAGGGTTGCGATTCCAACAAACCAGGTTAAAAACTGCATACCTTTTAAAAACCCTGTGATTTTAGCAAATTCTTTTCCCAAGTTAAAACTTCCAAAAGCACGCTTGTCTTGCGGATGAACTTTGTTTAAATTACGTAATAATAACTTAGCGTCTTCTTCAATTTGCTTGATGTTATATTCTGGCTTTCCTGTAATCATGAGCCATCCTATCGTATCGCCTTGGTTATATATTTGCTGGAAAGTGGTGAATGGAATGTGAATATCGCTACTAGGACCCATGTTGGCATTGCCATTTTGTGCCACCCCAATTACGGTGAAATTAATACTGTTCATTTGGATGTACTGCCCTATAGCTATTTCATCTTTTTCAAATAATTGTTTATAGATGTCTTCAGAAATAACAGCCACCTTCTTTTTAGCATCAATATCGTTTTGATTGATAAAACGTCCTTTTAATAATCTCTTTTTTTGTACCTTATCCAATAGCGGGTAATCGCCATTAATACTAAAAGAGCCTGATAAAAAATTACGAACAACGAGTGCTTGGTTTCTATTTCTAGGGACTACAAATTCAATCCCCTCTACATTTTCTTCTATTTTTTTAGCATGAGATAATTTGAGTTGTACCCTTTTCCCTTCCTGAAATCCTTTGAAGGGTTTGCTTGTGCTTTGACCCCATACAAAAACACTGTTGGTTGCAAAATCTCCAAACAATCGGTTAAAGGAATTTTCCATCCCTCTAGCTGCTCCCAAAAGAGTGATGAGTAATAAAATTCCCCACCATACGCCTACCATAGTGATGCCTGTACGCAATTTGTTTTTGCTCATGCTATCATAGACTTCTTGCCAAGTGTCTCTATTTAATAAAAATCGAATCATCTAATCGTCTCTTAGTGCTACTATGGGTTTAATTTTTGATGCTTTTTTTGCTGGCAAATATCCTGCTAAACTTCCCGCACCGATAAGAATTAAGGTCGCTGAAAGTACAAGGCTTATACTTACGGAAGGGTTTGTAATAAAATAGGTTTTTAGGTTTGGACCTACAAGTTCTAAAATCCCTACACCCAACAAGAGTCCAAAATAGCCTGCAATGGTGGTTATAAAAATAGATTCAACCAAAATAATAGAGACTATCGATTTTGGAGAGGCACCTAAAGCTTTTCGAATTCCAATTTCTTTGGTTCGCTCTTTAACAATAAAGATCATAATATTACTAATCCCTACAATACCCGCAATCAGTGTTCCCATTCCAATAATTAAGATTAAAATCCCAAGAACCGAAGTCATCTGATTGATGCCTTTATTTTGCATCGCCATATTAAAAACACGTACGGCACGTTGATCGTTAGGGGCTACTAAGAATCTTTCTTTTAATTGTTTTTCTAAATCCAATCCAAAATCAATGGCTTGGTTATAATCTAGATCTGGCTTGTAAGTAAGATTAATTTGATCTACATAATCATTATTTCCATACACTTGCTGTGCTGTTGAAAGTGGCATGTATAGCAGCCGTTCTTCATCATCGCCACCATCATCTGCGAATACTCCAACAACCAAATAAGGAATTCCACTTAAATTAATATACTTCCCTAGGGGATCTACTTTTAAAAACAAATCGTCTTTGACCAACTTTCCAATGACTACCACTTTGGTTTTCAAATCCATATCGCGTTGGTTGATGTAACGTCCCTGGAACACTTTGGTTTTTTCTAAATACTGGTGGTCTGGATGTACTGCTCGCAAGGAGTAGTTGTTTTTTTCGTTTCTAAAGGAGGCATTGACATTTTTGTAAATCCGAGAGGTAATAAACTCTACATTATCATCAAAGTCTGTTTTGATGTAGTTATAATCCTCATTTCTAAATTGTACGCGACGTCCGGCTTGCATTCCTTTGTGAGCTTTGGTTGTTGTTCCAGAACGGATAAACATAGCATTGGCAGCATCGTCCACAAAAGCTTCTGAAAAAGTGTTGTTTAAACCATTTGCAAGTCCAAATAAAATGGTAAATAACAAAATTGCAAAGGTGACCGTAAATCCCGACAACAAACTTCGTGTACGGTTTTTACTGATGCTTTGAAAAATTTCGCGCCAAAGATCTATATCAAACATGTGATTCTGCTCTAACTTGAGTTACTTTTTTGTCTTCCATTATAACCCCATCCCGCAAACGAACAATACGTTTGCACATGGCAGCAATATCCTCTTCGTGTGTGACGATTAAAATCGTTTTACCTTCGTTATTGAGTTGTTGTAAAAATGCCATGATATCGTAAGAGGTTGTTGTGTCTAATGCACCTGTAGGTTCATCTGCTAGAATGAGTTTTGGATCAGATGCTAAGGCACGGGCTATAGCAACTCGTTGTTTTTGTCCTCCAGACAATTCACTTGGCAAATGCGTTTCCCAATCTAAAAGTCCTACTTTTTCGAGATGAAACCGTGCTTTTTCTTGACGTTCTTTACGTTTAAGGCCTTGATAGTATAAAGGTAGGGCTACATTTTCAAGAGCATTTTTGTAATTAATAAGATTAAAGGATTGAAAAATAAATCCTAAAAATTTATTGCGATAAATTGCCGCTTTTTTTTCAGTCAGATTTTTGATGGGAACCTGATCTAATATATAGGCGCCCTCATCTGCTTCATCTAACATTCCAATAATATTCAAAAGTGTTGATTTTCCGGACCCAGAAGACCCCATAATGGCTACCATTTCGCCTTGGTTTACAGAAAGATCAATTCCTTTAAGAACGTGTAATTTTGAATCCCCAATGGAATATGATTTGTGAAGCTGATTTATTTCTAACATAATTAAGTTTGGTAGAGCGATTATCAATAATAAGACGCACAAATTTACATTTTGTTACACGCAAAACTGCTAAAATTTGTTAAAATTTATGCAAGTTAATTTAGCAGAAAAGGAGGCATAAAAACCGACATATTTTTCACAAAAAGACTAATTGTAAAAAAAAAATATAATTTAGATTTCACAAAGTTGTAGTATAGTCCAATAAACATAAAATATCCCTATTTAAGGTGTAGATTTCTTAAAAAAAAATGTAATTTGTTCTCATAATTTGTAATATTGATTAAATGAGTTTTGTATTTTAGTATGAATTCATTACTACGAATTAGCCTGAATTGCTATTTATACATAACCTTTTAATTATAACTAACTATTAAATTCTGTGGGAAATTTAAAAGACAAAAATGATGTAATCTTAAAATCATTGGGTTACCATTTAAGACTGATTCGCCTAGAAAAACAATTGCGTCAAAAAACAGTTGCTAAACTGTGTGATATGGATAGCGGAAGTTACTCTAACATTGAGAATGGAAAACGTAATATTACGATCCTAACGATGTTTAAAATTTCTAAGGTACTAAATGTTTCGATGACTGAACTGATGAACTTTAAAATAAAAAAGTAGCTTTTACTTAGAACCTTGCAAGTAGCGATACAAAAAGAATGCCAACCCTCCAATTAAAATATATGGGATAAGCATCAGGTATACAATGCCGTTATTAACTCCTTTTGCCGTTTCTTGTCCAAGTTCGCTTTCTAAAACAGCTCTACACATCGCGCATTGTGCGTTTACAATTGTATGTTGCAATATAAAAACCAATATAAGGGTGGCTCGCTTCACAATTTAGATATAGTAAGGTGATATCATGATATATACAATTACACCAGTTACAGCGACGTACAGCCATACTGGGAATGCATAGCGCACTATTTTTTTATGTGATTTAAATTCTCCCAACCGTGCTCTTACATAGCTAATGAGTACTAAAGGAATCACAATAATTGAAAGAAGAATATGACTAATCAAAATAAAACGATATACATAAATAAAAGCACCTTCATACTTTGTAGGATCACTGGTCATATGATAGGCTACATACATCACTAAAAAAAAGAAAGAACATAGGATAGATGTTTTCATCAAATTTTCATGCAGTGTCACTTTTTTATTTTTAATGGCCACTAGCGCCAATACCAATAATATAGCCGTAACTCCGTTAACAGAAGCGTAAATAGGGGGTAAAAAAGTAAGTGGCTCTACGTTTGGTAGGCGCACCTTAAAAAGCAATGCGACTACAACTGGGACTGCTATGGATACGATATTGATCCATAATTGATATTTCTGTTTCGTTGTTCGTGCTGTATTATTCATTTTCTAATAATTTTAAAATATCTTCTTTAAGTGCACTAATATCTTCCGACTCCCCATCTGCATCAAATTGTTCTGCTTGACTAATAATCCCTTTGTAATAGATTTTTGGATTTCCAAATGCATCTGTTCGGGAACGAATGTAGCCTTCTTTATCGATAAGTGCAAAGTTTCCTGAATGTTCAAACCCTCCGTCCGCTCCTTCAACCTGAGCAGCATAAAGGTTAAACCCTGTATTTGCAAGATTATAAATGGCCTCTTTTTCTCCCGTCATAAAGTGCCAGTTAGGATTGGTAACGCCATAGTTTTCGGCATAGGTTTTCAAAACTGATGGCGTGTCATACTCTGGGTTAATAGTAAACGAGGCAATTCCAAAATCTGGGCGATCTGGAAAGGTGTTTTGTATATCAACTAAGTTTTTATTCATTTTTGGACAAATGGTGGGACAGGTTGAAAAAAAGAATTCAACAAGGTACACTTTGCCTGCATAATCATCGTTAGAGATTGTTTTTCCGTCTTGATTTACAAAACTGAAAGGCATGACTCTTTTAGCTTCCCCATTAATAATAAGATATGATAAAGGTGTATCATCAGACACTGTCATTTGGACGTCTTTGCTCCGACTTTCTGTTCGTGTAACATCGTTGTTCTGAATACGGTCAATAATTTTAGGAACCACAATGATTCCAAAAATTAGAATGATAAACGACACTCCAACATATGAATAACTAGTTTTTTTCATCTCCTTTTAAATCGTCTGCTCTACGGCTCGTAGAATTAAAATTTCCTTTTCGTTTTTGGCGGTATTCTGTGAACAAAATACGCATGTCTTCGCTCATTTTATTTTTAAGTATGGAGACTTCCAAACAATCGTATGAACTCATCCCAAACAAAGGTACTTTATTTTTTATTTGATCTTTATCTCGGTCATCCAAACGCCCTCTTTGCTGGCGTTCTTTATCAATAATAAAAACGTCGGAGGTTTTTAGGTTTGAATCCAGAGCCGTAGAAATTTTAAGAGATTGATAGGCAGAAAGTATCTCTGCTTCTGTCCCAAAACCAAATTTCCAATACTCTAGAAACTCATATTGATTGAGTTCTTTTTTTAATAATTCCACCTGTTCATGTGCAGATTCTGGGACTAAAATAACTATTTGAAAACGCTTGAAGCCTCTAAACTTATCATAGACTAATTCTTTAAGATTGAGTGCTAAGATGGCATCTTCCATTGGCGTTTTTCCTAAAAAACCCAACACAGTAAGGTGGTTTTCTAAGAGAAGTGCTTCTCCATCCTTGTTTACAAAATTAGAGAGTTCTGGGATGTTTTTTTTAACAACATCCAAGGTCTTATAATTGTGTTTTGAGGGGTATAAAAACAACAAAAACAAGACAGGTAAAAAAAACAGTACTGTGAGTACAAAAGGTTTTTTTAGTTTGGTGATATTCATGATGCAAAAATAAAAAAGACGACTTTAATAAGTCGCCTTTTTAATGTTAATATTAATCTATTTTTTAAAAGTCGCGTTTCACATATCCGTTCGTGTAAACAGATTCAATGTAGCCGCCTTCTTGTAATAAGATAAACACAAGGTAACATATAAGAAAGACTACCGTCCAAGCAACTAATCTTCTTAGGGATTTTGTTTCATCTCGCATGTGCATAAAATCCCAGGTAATATAATAAGCTTTAATAATGGTAAGCACTATAAATATTAAGTTAAGGCTTTTCGTGTATATGAATCCGGAAAATATAATATTTCCTAACAGTGCGCCAAATCCACCTTCAAAAGGACTCATTGATGGCGTCATTAAAGAGGCTGGCTTGTAAATACCCAATACCACTTCTACCGCTGTAATAATGGAAAGTAGCAAAAGAACTCCCCAAATTTTTTGTGTGTTAGACTTAAACTTTATTAAGCCTCTAAAAATTTCTAACTTATGTGCGTGTGCTGCCATTTTAAAAAATATGTTCGGTTAAACTAGGTAGAAGAATGTAAATACAAATACCCAAACTAAATCTACAAAGTGCCAGTAAAGACCTACCTTTTCTACCATTTCATAATTTTTACGACGTTCGTATGTCCCAATAATTACGTTAAAAAAGATGATAATATTTATGACAACTCCTGATAATACGTGAAATCCATGGAAGCCTGTAATAAAGAAAAAGAAATCTGCAAATAGAGGGGTTCCATATTCGTTAACCTCCAAATTTGCGCCTTTTACATAGCGTCTTCCATTATTTTTAACTTGTTCCAAAGATGCGGCCCTAGAAAGCACTGTTTTTTCACCTTCTTCATTGATTGTTTGGGTTCTTACCAAAACCTCTGGGTGTGATTCTAAACCATGAAGAACGTCACTTACAGAAAAGGCTGGTAATGCACTTTCATCGACAAACCACAATCCATTTTTATTTTCATGTTGTACGCGTTCTGTATGAGAAGCGGTAGCAAAATCTTCTACAGAAATACGCTTAAAAACTTCTTCACCATCAATTGTTTTATAGGTTCCAAACTGAAGAATATTACCTCCTTTTGTTTGAACAGCTCCATAATCTCCTTGAATGAAAGTTGCCCATTCCCAAGCTTGTGAGCCTACAAAAATAGCCCCCCCAATAATAGTAAAGAACATGTACCAAATGACTTTGTTTTTTTTCATTTCATGCCCAGCATCTACAGCCAATACCATAGTCACAGAGGACATAATTAAAATAAAGGTCATAAAAGCCACATAAATCATTGGAAGTTCTTGTCCATGTAAAAAAGGAACGTGTGTAAAAACTTCATCGGCAATTGGCCAATAGTCAATAAACTTAAATCTTGAAAATCCGTAGGCTGCCAAAAAGCCTGAAAAGGTTAATGCATCAGAAACAATGAAAAACCACATCATCAATTTACCATAACTTGACTTTAGAGGTTGATTCCCTCCGCCCCAAATTTTTTCTTCTGATCCGGTGCTAACTACTGTAGAGTTCATAACTGCAATTTGTTTTGAGTTGTGCAAAAATAACAATTTTATTTAGTTAAAGAAATATAAAAAGAAAAAGAGATACAACCATAAAATATCTACAAAATGCCAAAATGTAGAAGCAAGGTCAAATCCAAGTGTATTTTCCGATGAATATTTTTTATTTAATTGATTTATAATCACCACAATGAGACATATAATTCCCGCTAAAACGTGCACTATATGAACCACTGCTATTATATAGACATAAGACATGGTGATGTTACTTGTTGGACCCGTAAAATTATATCCTGAACTAATAATTTGATTGAACCCTAAGATTTGAGAATAGATAAATGCAATCCCAAGAACTAATACGCCAATAAGTAATGACGTTGTGGTAACTGCCTGATTCTTTTTTAAGGTTTGCTTAGCCGCATATAAAAATATACTGCTCAGAAAAATAATCAATGTACTGTATGTAAAAGAACTTGGCAGTACAAAATCGGACAGCCAATCTTCCCGTGAACTACTTACAATAAATGCACTTGTGAGTCCTGCAAAGGACATGATTAAGGAAATAATTCCAAACCATAGCATCATTTTTTTTGCACGGCTTTGTTTTTCTTGAGTAGTTCCTTGTGTTAAATCCATAGTCTAATAAATTTATCTAAAACGTAAATAATTTGAATTACAGTTATATAAACAACGCTAGACAACATCAATTGTCGTGCGGCTTTATCTGTTTGGTTTTTAAACAATCTAAATCCATAATATAGAAACCAAAACCCAACGCCTAGAGTTAAAATCATAGCAATAACAGAAAGTTGAAGTCTCCCCGTAAAACCAAACACTGGCACAATTGATATAAGAACCGTCCAAACGGTATAAATAATGGTTTGAAGTGCTGTGCCTTTATCGCGTTTTCCTGTTGGCAACATATTGAACCCTGCTTTTTGGTAGTCTTCATGTAAAAACCATCCGATCGCCCAAAAGTGTGGAAATTGCCAAAAAAACTGAAGCATGAACAGAACGCCTGCCTCAATTCCAAACTTGCCAGTTGCAGCAACCCATCCCAACATAAAAGGAATCGCACCAGGGATCGCGCCTACAAATACCGAGAGTGGCGTTTTTGTTTTTAAAGGGGTATATGCACTTGTATATAAACAGATTGAAATAGCGCCAAACATAGCGGTACGCTCATTGATACTATATAAAATAGAAAGGCCTGCAAGAGTTAAAATAATTGCCAGAACAAAGGCGGTTGTCACCGTCATTGTTCCTGATGGAATGGGTCTGTTTTTTGTGCGATCCATCAGTGCATCTAAATCACGCTCTATAATTTGATTGAACACATTAGAAGCCCCTACCATAAAATAACCTCCAATAGCCAAGAGAATTAAAATTTTTAAATCGACAACATCTGTAGCTAACAAATACCCTGCTAGAGATGAAAAAACGACACTAATAGACAACCCCATTTTGGTCACTGCCTTAAAGTCGGCTAGAAATCTTATTGTAGATGTTGAGTAAGTGTGATTCGACATATTAAGATGAAATTTCTCCACATTTTGAATGGCAAAGATACTTCTAAAATCTATTTTAGCCACGTAAATTTTTGAAATAAATCTCCGGTTCTGTGGGCTGTTTTATTTTCCTACAAAATAAACCGATAAGTCGCTTTTAGTAAGAAAATATTCTGTGGGCGCTCGTCTAAAATACCTGTTTCAAATCCTTCAAACAAACCATCAGAAGAAGAAACACTGCTTTTGACTCCTTGCGACCAAACCAAAAACAGTTCGGATCCTGGAATGTATTCCCATCTTAAAACTAAATTTGAATTGAATTGAACATACGAAAAATCAGGGTTTGAAAAACTATAATCCATAGTACCATCTCGGTTTTCATCAACCTGAAAATCATTTCCGCTGAGATTTATTTGATTAGAGTCATACAATTGAAAACGTTCTGTAAGTCGCTCTGCAACTGGATTTGTCACGTATTTAAAATCTTTATAACGACCCCGTGAAATAAAGGGTTGTCCATAATATTGAATTGATAGATTAGGGTTGATGGTATAATCCAGTCGAACCGATGCTTTGAGCGTATGATTGTCAATCGTTCCCAAAACATATCTAGAGTCAGAATTATAATCAGATTGCGTCACGTATTGAGTTTGATTTTTTGAAATACTATATTCTGGAGATAATGAAATATTGAACGCATTAGTGGGTTGGTAGTTTAACTCAGATTCAAATTTTAACAACGAAAAATTATTTTCTTTAGCTTGAGAATGAATCAATCCAATAGTCCCATTAAAATTTTTACGACGGTCTGAACCCACAAAAAAGAATTGAAAATTTTCTTTAGAAAAACGCCAGCGTGGCCCACCTCTTAAAATGCTGTTTGAAAAAATGCGTGGCTTGTGAGCAAGCCCAAAATCAATCTCCCAATTGTTTAAAAAGCTAGCAGAACCGTTAAACTGGTATTGAATCCTATTATAGTTACCTTCAAAATCAAAAGCTGAAAACTGATTAAAACGCACATTAAAGTCCCTAAAAACCCCCGTGGGCTTGATGCTTCTGTACCTTAAATTAGCATATTGAATCATTTCATCTGCACTCCTCAAAAAACCAATATCATTCAATTCGAGTTCGGGAGACACCCATTTAAATCCCGCGTTATAATTCCAATGTTGCCCTCCTACTTTACCGATCCCAAAACGACCTCCAGTCCCTGTTAGTGAAGTTCGGTTTGGATCGACTTCTAAATGGGTTGCATCGACTCTATTAAATAAATGGGTTAAATTTTCTTGGGTTAATTTAATGGCTTCTTTACTCCCTTTAACATGGCTCATGACAATATTGGCCTCCATAAAATAGGCTCTGTTTTTCCATTGGTGTGTAAAATCTATACCACCAGAATAAGCTGATTTCCTAAGTTCAGATACTTCTGGGGTAATGAAGCGATTGGTGGCTGTAAACATGCCACCAAAAAAAGTGTTTTTTTTATTAAAATCTTTTTGAACCCGCCCTACAAGATAATTGGTAAAAGGCTCAGCAAGGGATTCGGAAGTGTTTCCATTGGTACTTATCTCTGTGAATTCCTTAGAGGTCATGCTTTCTAAGACTCCTATCGACCAGCCATTTTTAGTTTTTCCACTAAATTTAGCAGCGCCAAGAATGGTAGTATTTTGAGGCTGATTTACAAAAGCCTCATCCGTTGTTTCGAGATTCACTTGGGGGCTTCTACCAATCCGTCGAGAAAAAAATAAATTATTCCGGTTGTCTGCGAATCGGTAATCAAAAATGTTTTTATTTTCCACAAAGAAAGGACGTTGGTCTCTATTAAAAATTTCAAAGCCATCTAAATTGATCGCTGCAGGATCTGCTTCTACTTGACCAAAATCAGGATTAATGGTTACATCAAGTGTTAAATCATTTGTAATACCAATCTTAGCGTCAAGTCCCGTATTCAAATTAAAATCATTGCCATCAGCATAGGGGTTGCCAGCTTCAGCTTCATAGCGATCTAGCTTCGTGACCACAAAAGGTTGAATTTCGATTTGTTTTTGAGGTTTAATATTTTTTAACCCCTTTAACTTCCCAGCTTCACTAACCCATCCAGCCGCTCCAATTGGGATGCGATTCCAAGCAGATAATTCATTGTTTTTAAAGTAGTTTCGAACAACATTCAAGCCCCAAACCTGATTTGGGTCGTTACTAAATCGCAATTGACTTAAAGGTATTTTCATTTCCGCAGTCCATCCTTCGTTGTCAATAAGAGCTTTGGCACTCCATATAGGGTTCCAACTCGCATCAATATTATTTCCATTATCAGTGATAAATTCATCGCCTCGAACACCGGCTGCTGTGACTGTAAATAAAAACCCTGTTCTTAAGTCGTGATAACTGTCTATAAGAACATTGATACGATCGCCTACAAATCCATCACGTCGCGAAAGGCGGTTTGTAATTGTTTCTGGTTCTGAATCCAAAGCCTTTAGAGCAATGTAAAGGTGTTTTTGATCGTAAAGAATCTTGAATTTGGTTTGCTCGGAGGGATCGGTGTTTTCATCTGGATTCACTTCAATAAAATTAGTAGCCCATTCTGCAGATTCCCATATAGAATCAGCGAGATTCCCATCAATCGAGGGAGCAGCGGCAACATCAATTTCAAAGGTAGTATATGTTTTTGGTGAAACCGTTGTCAGTTGTTGTGCTATAATTGTACCTGCACTAATATATAAGAAAAAACTTATGAGCTTAAAAAGGTTCATGTCGCAAGGTTTAATAATGGGGCACTCTACAAATATGAAGAATAAAAATTTACAGAAATAAAATAATTTGTTAAACTTTAAATTAATTTAGATAAATGGGTGGAGTTATCATCAAATCCACAATTGCAAATGCCTTGAAAATCAATCTCAAAATAAACTCAAAATAGATTTTGTTAATAACAATTTATAATTGTAGATTTGCAAACTCTTTTTTAGGGAGGAATGTTTAATAAGAAAAAATATTTAGTGTGGATACATTAAGCTACAAAACAATATCGGCCAACAAAGCTACTGTGGACAAGCAGTGGGTTTTGGTAGATGCTGAAGGAGAAACGTTAGGGCGCTTGGCTTCTAAAGTTGCAATACTTTTAAGAGGAAAGCACAAAACTAACTTTACTCCACACGTTGACTGTGGAGATAACGTAATCGTTATCAATTCAGAGAAAATAAATCTTTCTGGAAACAAATGGACTGAAAAGACTTATATCCGTCATACAGGCTATCCAGGAGGTCAAAGATCACTAACTGCAACTGAGATGTTTGCTAAAGATCCAACAAGGTTAGTTGAAAAATCAGTTAAAGGAATGCTTCCTAAAAACAAATTAGGTGCTGCATTATTCCGTAATCTAAACGTTGTGGCTGGTTCTGCGCATTCTCACGAAGCACAAAAACCAAAAACAATCAATTTAAACGAAGTTAACTAATGGAGGTTATTCACAAAATTGGTCGTAGAAAAACGGCCGTAGCACGTATTTATCTTGCTCCTGGAAAAGGATCAATTACCGTGAACAAAAAAGATGTAAACGATTATTTTCCGTCTGCAACTTTACAGTACAAAGTTAACCAACCTTTTGCATTGACTGACAACGAAGGCAACTTCGATGTTAAAGTAAATGTTTTTGGAGGTGGTATAACAGGTCAAGCAGAAGCAATTCGTTTAGCTTTATCTCGTGCAATGTGCGAATTAGATGAAGAAAACAGAGGGATTCTGAAACCAGAAGGCTTATTGACAAGAGATCCAAGAATGGTTGAGCGTAAAAAATTCGGACAGAAGAAAGCGCGTAAAAAATTCCAATTCTCTAAACGTTAATATTTATAATTTAAACCAGTTATTGTTGTCTATGGTGGCCAACCACCAAGACTTAGTTTAGCATCTAAATGTTTAAGGCCTTAAAAAAATAAGCCACTCAAGCATTGCTAATTCAACAGAACGTAAACTATCACAAAATGGCATTTGTAGAAGTAAAAGAATTATTAGACAGTGGTGTACACTTCGGACACCTTACAAGAAAATGGGATCCAAACATGGCTCCTTACATTTATATGGAGCGTAATGGTATTCATATCATTAACCTATATAAAACAGCTGCAAAACTTGAAGAAGCTTCACAAGCTTTAGCAAAAATTGCAACCTCAGGTCGTAAAATCTTATTTGTTGCGACTAAAAAACAAGCAAAAGACATCGTCTCTGAAAAAGCAGCAAACGTCAACATGCCATACATTACTGAAAGATGGCCAGGTGGAATGCTAACTAACTTTGTAACGATCCGTAAAGCTGTTAAGAAAATGGCAACTATTGATCGCATGAAAAAAGATGGTACCTTTTTAACGCTTTCTAAAAAGGAACGTTTACAGGTTGATCGTTTAAGAGCGAAACTAGAAAAAAACTTAGGATCAATTTCAGAAATGACACGTCTTCCAGGAGCGCTGTTCGTAATTGATATCAAACGTGAGCATATCGCAATTAAAGAAGCACAGAAATTAAACATTCCAATTTTTGCAATGGTAGATACAAATTCTGATCCAAGACAAGTGGATTATGTAATCCCTGCAAATGATGATGCTTCTAAATCAATCGAAAAAATCCTTACAACTGTAACAGATGCAATTGCTGAAGGTTTAGCGGTAAGAAAAGCTGAAAAAGAAACTAAGGATGCTGAAAAAACAGCAGAGGTAGCAGCCGCTAAAGAGCCAAAGCTTGAAACAACTGAAGCAACTGAAACTAACGTTGAAGCAAAAGCAGAAGCAACTGAAGCAAAAGCAGAAACAAACGAAGCAGAAGCAACTAAAACTCCAAAAGCTAAAAAAGCCGCAGCTCCCAAAAAAGCTAAAGCTAAAAAAGTAGCTAAAAAAGAAGAGGCTCCTGCAAAAGAAGAAGTTGTAAAGGAAGAAGAATAATTAACTAATTTATAAGTAAATAAAGTAACAACAAAGTCGTTCAGTTCTTCCCATGGAAAGTTTGAACGACTTTTTTTAAACAATTAAATCATGATAAAAGTAACAGCTGCTGAAGTAAATAAATTAAGACAAGCGACGGGTGCAGGAATGATGGACTGTAAAAAAGCCTTAGTTGAAGCTGAAGGCGATTTTGATAAAGCAATTGACAACCTTCGTAAAAAAGGGCAAAAAGTAGCCGCTAATAGAGCCGATCGCGACTCTTCTGAAGGGGCTGCTGTTGCAAAAATTAATGCTGACAATACCGTAGGTGTTGCCATCGTTTTAGGATGTGAAACGGATTTCGTTGGAAAAAACGAAAACTTTTTAGCCTTGGCGAGTCAGTTTGGAGATATTGCACTGAATCACGACACAAAAGAAGCCTTTTTAGCGGCTGATTTTGGAGGGATGACAGTTGCCGAAAAATTAATCGAACAAACAGGCATAATTGGTGAAAAACTAGACATCAAAGCGTTTGATAAAATTGAAGCTGCGTATGTAGGTTCTTATGTTCATATCAACAAAATTGCTGCCGTTGTTGGTTTGTCTGCAAAAGTAGAAAACGCTGATGTTTTGGTAAAAGATGTTGCAATGCAAGTGGCTTCTATGGGCGCTACAACTCTTTCATACAAAGATTTTGACCCTGCATATATTGCCTCTGAAACAGAAGCTAGAATTGCAGTAATCGAAAAAGATAATATTGAGTTAGGCCGTTTAGGAAAAACACTCAAAAATATCCCTCAGTACATTTCAATGGCACAATTAACAGCAGACGTATTGGCACAAGCTGAAGAGGCTGCAAAAGCAGAATTAAAAGCCGAAGGAAAACCAGAACAAATTTGGGATAAAATTTTACCTGGAAAAATGGAACGTTTCATTTCTGACAACACAACATTAGATCAAGAACAATGTTTGTTAGATCAAAATTTTATCAAAGACGATAAAGTAAGCGTTGCAAAATATGTTGAAAGCTTTGGAGATGTATCTATCACTAGTTTTAAACGCGTATCCCTAGGATAATAAAACAACCTATATATTTATTAACCCCTGTTTAGCACTGCTAGACAGGGGTTTTTTAATGTTATAACGAAATTTCCAACTTGTATAGTTTTTGTATAGTAAAAAAAAAATGTTCTAAACGAAAATTGTATATTTTTAGGCTTTTAAAATTATAACCAATGAAAACTAATTATACCCATTTTCTCTTTATACTTCTTGCTGTAACACAATTGTCTTTTGCACAACAAATGCCTATTGATTTTTCTGATTCTTCAGATGACTTTTGGGCTTTTGCAGGAAGTGGTTTTAGTACAAGAACCGACCCTGACAATGCTGGAAATACTGTAGGGCAATTTTATAATGACGGTTCAGATGCATGGCAAGGGTTTTCAATTGGTTTACAAAGAGCTATTGATTTGGACTTTCAAAAAACCATTTCACTATCGTTCTATGGGTTTGATCCTAATGCACACACCATACTTCTCAAATTAGAAGATGGTGCAAATGCAGATGTTGAGGTGATTCAAAACGTGCCCAGTGGCGGTGGATGGACCACAAATATAACATTCGATTTTGCAAATGCTCAAGTATCAGGGGTTGGTAGTCCAGTAAATGCAAGCGGAACCTATGATCGCTTGACCCTTTTTATAGATGCTGGCGTTGCGTCCCCTGGAACCTATTTATTAGATGATATTGACGATGGCTCAGAAGAAACCGACCCACACGAATTGGATGTAATTTATGACACTTTGGTTTGGGAAGAAAACTTCGATACTCCTGGTGCTGTGAATCCAACGAATTGGCACCATCAAACTCAAGTAATTGTTCCGGGAGTTGGCTGGGCTAATAACGAGGAGCAGCATTACACCAATCGTACAGATAATTCTTTTGTAGATAATTCAGGAAATCTTAATATCGTTGCAATAAAAGAACCATGGACTGATCAAGGCTTAACAAAACAATATACCTCCGCGCGTCTCAACTCAAAGTTTGCATTTACTTACGGAAGAGTTGATGTCCGCGCAAAATTACCAAGTGATAATGGGACATGGCCTGCGATTTGGACCCTAGGTAAAAATATTTATGAGCCAGGTACTTTTTGGCATTCTAGTTATGGGACAACCAGTTGGCCAGGCTGTGGAGAAATAGACATCATGGAGCACGGCTTAGGAGCCTTAAATCATGTGTCTAGCGCGCTACACACCCCCTCTAGTAGCGGTGCAACTGTAAATACTTCTGGAGTTAACGTTTCAGATGTAAACGCTAATTATCATATATATTCTATGAACTGGTCGCCAAATCAAATTACGTTTTTAGTGGACGGTGTTGGGTTTTATACCTACAATCCTTCTGACAAAAACGACAGTACATGGCCGTTTTATGAAGATCAATTTATATTGCTAAACCTCGCAATGGGAGGATATTCTGGATCGATCGATTCTAACTTTACGCAAGCCTCTATGATCGTCGATTATGTGAGAGTGTATCAGGAGGCTCCTTTGAGTATTGGTGCAGATTTAAGTTTAGACAGTACGCTAAGGATATTTCCTAACCCTTCTACGGATAAAATTTATATTAATGCTAAAGTAGCTCTCAGTAGTTTAGCACTTTATGACTTGTATGGTAAACTGATTCTTACCAAAGAAAACGACATCACAAACCTTGATGTGAGCCGTTTAAATTCGGGAGTATATTTTCTAGAAGTCTATTCAAATACTGAAAAAGCAGTTAAAAAATTAATTATTAATTAAGCCAAGGGAATTGGAGTTCCGTATTATGTATGGTCTGGGGGTTGACACATCTTACTCAACAACCGCACGTACCTTGCATTTGTAATCCACGTCTTAAAATCTCTATAAAAACCATGCGTTTTTATAGATGAAAATATAGATATAGATTTGATTCATTCTTTTAGAATTAATAAAAAACATCTAGCACCAAAAATAGATTCCGTTCAAAATTGACTAGAATCCCAAAAATCCGCTTTTTGGATTTAAGATATTGTGTATATTTGTGCAACGAGCCACACAATTATGACATACAAACGAATATTACTCAAACTTTCTGGAGAAGCCCTAATGGGAAATCGCAATTATGGAATCGATCCTGAACGTTTGTCCGACTACGCAAATCAAATCAAACAAATTACCGAACAAGGCATTCAATTAGCAATTGTTATTGGTGGTGGAAATATTTTTAGAGGCGTTGCTGGTGCGAGTAATGGGATGGATCGTGTTCAAGGGGATCATATGGGAATGTTAGCTACCGTCATAAACGGTCTCGCATTGCAAAGTGCTCTTGAAAACGCTGGGGTCCCAACCCGGTTACAATCTGCCATAAAAATTAACGAAGTTGCAGAGCCTTTTATTCGGCGTCGTGCCATTCGTCACCTAGAAAAAGGACGAGTCGTCATTTTTGGAGGGGGTACAGGAAACCCTTATTTCACAACCGATTCAGCAGCGGTTCTTCGTGCCATCGAAATTGAAGCTGATGTGATTTTGAAAGGCACTCGTGTGGATGGTATTTATAATACCGATCCAGAAAAAGATAAAACTGCGATTAAATTTGATACCATTAGTTTTGAGGACGTGCTTAAAAAAGGACTTAAGGTAATGGATACAACGGCTTTTACATTAAGTCAAGAAAATGACCTCCCAATTATTGTTTTTGACATGAACAAAAACGGAAACCTTCTTAAAATTATTTCTGGACAAGCCATTGGAACCACCGTGAGCTAACAACACATTTACCATACTTATAAAAGACTCAAAAATGAACGAAGAAATAGAATTTATACTGGATAGCACAAAAGAAGCGATGGTAAATGCTTTAAAGCATTTAGAAAAGCAATTTATAAACATCCGCGCTGGGAAAGCGAATCCCTCAATGTTAGGAAGTGTGATGGTCGATTATTACGGGACTCAAACTCCTTTAACACAAGTAGCTAACGTGAATACACCCGATGGACGAACAATTACAGTTCAACCATGGGAAAAAGCCATGTTACAAGAAATAGAACGCGCAATTATGATTGCTAATCTAGGGTTTAATCCAATGAATAATGGCGAAACCATCATTATCAATGTGCCACCTTTAACAGAAGAGCGCCGTCGCGAATTAGCGAAACAAGCAAAATCTGAAGTTGAAGACGCAAAAATATCGATACGTGCTGCAAGAAAAGACGCCAATTCAGAAATTAAATCTATAGAAGATGTTTCTGAAGATATTAAAAAGAATGCAGAAGTAGATGTGCAACAACTTACGGACACACACGTCAAAAAAGCTGAAGACTTGTATGCTGTCAAAGAGCAAGAAATTCTCAAAATTTAATCCTTCAAAATTTTACATTTTCTTATAGAAAGTTAAGCTTTCTATACCCTGTCTTTTAATTCCTTTTATTTACCTTTGACGCCATCAAAAAAGACTATGTTTAAACTCTTTTCAACCGGGTTTTGGGAAACCATTGCACGACTCATTTTAAGAAACAGAATTTTTATTCTCGTTCTAGTTGTACTTACTACTGGGTTTTTTTCCATGCAATGGAATAACATGCGTTTTACCTATACCGAAGCAAATCTGTTGCCGGATGACCACCCTATTAATTTAGAATACAATAATTTTCTAGATATTTTTGGAGAAGAAGGTAATTTGATTGTAGTGGGGGTCAAGGACAGTACCTTGCTCACCGTCGAAAAACTAAATGCTTGGAATACGTTTTCCAAAAGTTTTAAAACCCACCCCAATGTCGATGCTGTCATTGCCATTAAAGATTTACAAAAACTTGTTAAAAATGAGCGTAAAAAACAATTTGACCTTATCCCTTTTATCAAAGATTCTGTCCAAACACAATCGGAAGTAAATACACTAAAAAAAGCCCTTTTTGAAGACTACCCTTTTTATGACAATGTTCTTTTTAACAAAGAAACCGAGGCCATTCGTACAGCCATCTACTTAGATAAATCGATTGTCAACACCCCAGAACGAAAGGCATTTATTGAAACCTTTTTAACCCCAAAAGTAAAAGCATTTGAAGAGGCCTATGGTTTAAATGTGCGCGTATCAGGGATGCCTTATGTACGGACACTAAATTCTCAGAATATTATTGATGAAATTAGCATGTTTATTTTAGCAGCTATTTTAATCACTTCACTTATTTTCTTTTTCTTTTTCAGGTCATTCAGAGCGACCTTTATATCCATGGTTGTTGTGGTCATTGGAGTGATGTGGACCTTTGGGATTTTAGGGTTGTTACAATATGAAATTACCGTACTCACAGCCTTGATTCCTCCTCTAATTATTGTCATTGGAATTCCAAATTGTATTTTTCTAATCAACAAATACCAGCACGAAGTCAATAATCATGGTAACAAAGCAAAATCGCTTCAACGCGTAATTTCAAAAGTTGGGAATGCGACTTTGATGACCAATGTAACTACAGCCTCAGGGTTTGCAACCTTTATAATTACCCAAAGTAAATTGCTCACCGAATTTGGTATTGTTGCCTCACTGAGTATTATTGCCATTTTTCTGTTGTGTTTATTAATTATTCCTATTATTTATAGCTTTATGCCAATCCCAAAAGAGAAGCATTTAGAGCATTTAAACAAACGATGGATTAACCGCCTTGGCGATTGGATCGAACATACCGTTAAGCATAAAAATATTACAATCTATATGACGGCAACTGTTTTACTCGCCATCAGCATCATTGGAATTTTTCAAATTGAAACTACGGGGAGTTTAATTGAAGACATGCCTAAAAAAGCGGAATTTTATAAAGACATCGAATTCTACGAAAATGAATTTAATGGTGTGATGCCTCTAGAGATTTTAGTAGATACCAAACGTAAAAAAGGAGTCCTAAAACTCTCTACTTTAAAACGCATGAGTGCACTTGAAGATTTGATTTTTGAAATTCCAGAACTTTCTAAACCCATCTCTGTAGTAAGCTTGGTGAAATATTCTAAACAAGCCTACTACAACGGAAATCCTAAATATTATCAATTGCCCTCTGCACAAGAAAATAATTTTATTTTATCCTATGCAAAAAATGCCTCTTCAGATGTTGATTTGCTAAAAAACTTTGTCGATAGTACGGGTCGCTATGCCCGAATCACCACCTTTATGAAAGATGCTGGGATCGATAAAATGGAACGTATTGAAGAAAATCTCTTAGCAAAAATTGATAAGCTGTTCCCTAAAAAACTGTACGATGTTTCCATCACTGGAAAAGCCTATTTATTTCAAAAAGGAACCAAATATTTAGTTCGAAACTTAGTCTTATCATTGGCCTTGGCTATCTTTTTGATTTCACTATTTATGGCTTATATGTTTCGCTCATTCCGAATGATTATCATTTCGTTAATTCCAAATTTATTACCGCTATTGGTAACAGCAGGAATGATGGGCTACTTAGGCGTCCCCATAAAACCATCAACAATATTAGTTTTTAGTATTGCATTTGGAATTTCAGTAGATGATACCATTCATTTTTTGGCCAAATACCGACAAGAATTATTGGCGAACCACTGGAAAATTAGAAAGTCTGTCTTTTCGGCACTTCGCGAAACAGGGGTGAGTATGTTTTATACCTCCATTGTACTATTCTTTGGGTTTTCGGTGTTTATCACTTCTAATTTTGGAGGTACTGTGGCCTTAGGCGCCTTAATTTCAGCAACCTTATTATTGGCGATGTTGGCTAATTTACTGTTGTTACCTTGTCTATTGTTGTCTTTAGAACGCAGCATTGCAAACAAGAAAGTATTGAAAAAGCCTCCACTAAATATTATTCCAGAAGAAGAAACGATTGAAGAAGACTAACTCATACACTGTTAATTTAGCTTAAAACTTTATATTTGCACTATTAATAATTGTACTTATGACTACCAGCACCGTTGAACATTTACTAACTCAAGAACTCAAACATACAGACATTGAGGTTAAAGGGTGGGTTCGAACATTTAGAGCGAACCGATTTATCGCTCTTAATGATGGCTCTTGTCTTCAAAGCATCCAATGTGTAGTTGATTTTGAAAGCATGGATGAAGCGCTATTAAAACGCATCACAACAGGTGCTGCTGTACACATTAAAGGCGGATTAGTTGAAAGTCAAGGAAAAGGACAGTCTGTAGAAGTTCAAGTGAGTTCTATAGAAATTTTGGGGGATGCTGATCCTGAAGAAGTATCAAAAACCATCCTACAACCTAAACGTCATTCCTAGAATTTTTAAGAGAACAAGCACATTTACGAACACGAACCAACACCTTTAGTGCGGTAATGCGACTCCGTTCATCACTCTCTTTTGCTGTTCATTCCTATTTTAATAAAAATGGGTTTTATTATATGCATGCTCCGATTGTCACCGGAAGTGATGCCGAAGGTGCCGGTGAAATGTTTCGAGTCACTACATTAGATCCAAAAAATCCACCGCTAACAGATGCCGGTGAAGTGGATTACTCAAAAGACTTTTTCGGAAAAGAAACAAACCTAACCGTATCTGGGCAATTGGAAGCAGAAACCTATGCCATGGCACTCGGAAAGGTATATACTTTTGGGCCTACATTTAGAGCTGAAAACTCTAACACCTCGCGACATTTAGCAGAGTTTTGGATGATTGAACCTGAAGTCGCTTTTATGGATTTGGCTGGGAATATGGATCTTGCGGAAGATTTCATGAAGTACGTCATCAGTTACGTTTTAGAACACAATAAAGAAGATCTAGCCTTTTTAGAGCAACGTTTGGAACAAGAAGATAAATCAAAGCCTCAAAATGAGCGGGCACCTATGCCACTTACTAAGAAACTTCGTTTTATTATTGACAACAATTTTAAACGTGTTAGCTATACAGAAGCAATTGATATTTTACGAAACTGCAAGCCTAATAAAAAGAAGAAGTTTAAATATATTATTGACGAGTGGGGTGCCGATTTACAAAGTGAGCATGAGCGCTTTTTGGTAGAAAAACACTTTAAATGTCCTGTAATTTTATTTGATTACCCTGCAAAAATTAAAGCCTTTTATATGCGCTTGAACGAGGACGGAAAAACAGTTAGAGCCATGGATATTTTATTCCCAGGTATTGGTGAAATTGTTGGTGGATCGCAGCGTGAAGAACGATTGGACGTCTTAAAAGCAAAAATGGCAGAACTTGACATCCCAGAAGAGGATCTTTGGTGGTATTTAGATTTAAGAAAATACGGTACGGCGGTGCACTCTGGATTTGGACTCGGTTTTGAACGTTTGGTCATGTTTGCAACTGGTATGGGTAACATTCGAGATGTCATTCCTTATCCTCGAACTCCTTTTAATGCTGAATTTTAAAGGAAACCATATTCGCATTTTTTGAAACTAATTACTGCTTAGCATATATCTAAAGATTTTTTCTTATTTTTATATAAACCCGAAGAATAAATGCTTAAGCAATCTTTACATTATAAATTATCACAAAAACTATCGCCTCAACAAATTCAGTTGATGAAGCTGATCCAGTTGCCTACCCAAGCTTTTGAGCAACGCCTTAAACAAGAGCTCGAAGAAAACCCAGCACTCGAAAGTGGTAAAGATCAAGAAGAAACGTATGAAGAGACCTTTGACTCCAATGATAACGATATGGACAATGAGCAAATCAATGCAGACGATATTAATGTAGATGACTATCTGAGTGATGATGAAATTCCAGAATACAGACTTCATGCCAATAATTACAGTGCCGATGATGAAGAAAAAACAACCCCTTTTGCTTCTGGGACGTCTTTTACACAACATCTAATCGATCAACTCAACACCTTTCCTTTAGAAGAAACACACTATCAAATTGCAGAATTTTTAATTGGAAGTATCGACGATAGCGGCTACATCCGCCGTCCGTTACTTGATATTATGGATGATTTGGCCTTTACTCAAAATGTATATACCGATGAGAAAACCATTGAGTCTGTCCTCAAAGTAGTACACCTTTTAGACCCTGCAGGGGTGGGTGCTAGAAACCTTCAGGAATGTTTAGCACTTCAATTGCATCGAAAAACACAAACACCTAATACCGCACTCGCCAGCAAAATCATTGAACAGGGCTTTGAGCAATTTACTAAAAAGCACTACAAAAAACTCTTACAGAAATTTAGTATTACAGAATTACAACTTAAAGATGCCATTTCTGAAATTGAACGCTTAAACCCAAAACCTGGTAGTTCCTATTCGAATAACGCCCGCTCTATTGAACACGTCGTACCCGATTTTACTATCAAAATTAATGAAGGGAAATTAGAGCTGAGCCTGAATGGTCGAAATGCACCTGAATTGCATGTTTCAAGACCCTATAACGAAATGCTAAAAGGCTATAAGGCTTCCAAAGAAAAAACAAAATCGCAAAAAGATGCGGTGCAATTTATCAAACAAAAACTCGATGCTGCCAAATGGTTTATTGACGCTATAAAACAACGCCAACATACCCTATTCATTACCATGAGTACCATTATGCATTTTCAAGAAAATTACTTTTTGTCAGGAGATGAACAACAACTAAGACCCATGATTCTAAAAGATATTGCGGATAAAATAGACATGGATGTTTCGACGGTATCACGGGTTGCAAACAGCAAATATGTAGACACTCCTTATGGAACAAAATTGATCAAAGAGTTTTTTAGCGAGTCCATGACAAATGACCAAGGAGAAGAAGTTTCAACCCGAGAAATTAAAAGCATTTTAGAAACCGTAATCGCTGAAGAAGACAAGAAAAAACCACTGACAGACGAAAAATTAGCGATTATTTTAAAAGAAAAAGGCTATCCAATTGCTCGAAGAACGGTGGCTAAATACCGTGAACAATTAGACCTTCCCGTCGCGCGACTTCGCAAGCAGCTTTAGCCTACACCTTCTTAATTACATTAGTGACAATTCCCCAAATTACAAAATCATTTTCTTCTGTAATTTTGATTGGCTGATAGTTTTTGTTTTCTGGCTGTAACCAAACCTCATCCTTTTCAACCTTAAGTCGTTTGACCGTAAACTCTCCATCTAAAAAACAAACCGCTATTTTATTATGTGCTGGAGAAAGACTTCGATCAATTACCAAAAGATCATTGTCACTAAGTCCCGCATCTATCATTGATTGCCCACTTACCCGAGCAAAAAAAGTAGCTTCTTTATTTTTTATAAGCTCGTCATCTAGGGATAGGCGTTCTTGTTTAAAATCTTCTGCTGGTGATGGAAATCCAGCCGAGATCCCTGTATCAATATAGACCGCTCCCAAGGTGTTAAGATTTTCAGGTGTAAAAAATGTAAGAGGTGTGTTTTGTTTTATGGACATTGAACTGTAATTATATCTTTAAAACTAGTGGTGTATTTTGGCGATAAATGTTCTTGACGCATTTTCCACGTACGTTTTAAATCTTGATTGGCTAATTTTAATTTTGGAGCGTCGTACTTTTTATTAATAAAATCGATGGTACGCATCAATGGAAGGTGTTTTGGGTCTTCCGTATCAAACAACTGTAATTGGTGGTTGTCTGTTGGAACAATACCTGTAAGGATGACTCCTGCTTTCTTATATTGAATTCCTTTTTTATAAATTGAAGCAACTGCTTTTACGGCATTTGCACTTAAAGTTAAACTAGAATTGGTAGGAAATGGAATGTTGACTACAACACTGGCGCGGTGCTGTTCGGTGTCTTTTTTATGAAAGTCACTTCGGAGAAAAATAATCATCATATGACAACTAGAGCCTTGTTTACGAAGTTTTTCGGCACCACTACAAGCAAAAGTAGAGATGCGTTCTTTAATTTCTTCTAGGTTTTTAATCGCAGATTCGAAACTACGTGTGGTCGCAATGGCGCGTTTATTTTTAATAGTTTCTGTCTCTATTTTAGAGATCCCTTCCAAATCTTTTTTTAATTTCCACTCTGTAATAGAAAAAGTTTTACGCACCCACATATCGGGGAGCTGCACAAAATCATAAGCGGTTTTACACTGCTTTTCCGATAGGCGTTTGTGTAGTGCAGGACCAATCCCCCAAACATCTTTGAGCTTTGTCCATTTCAAAGCTTTGATGCGTTTTTCTTCGTTATCTATGACATAAACACCTCCTGTTTCTTTGGGAAACTTTCGGGCAATTTTATTAGCAACTTTACTCAATGCTTTTGTTGGTGCAATTCCAACACAGGTAGGAATGCCTGTCCATTTTAAGATGCGTTGACGCATCTCAGATCCGTGCACATATAAATCATAGGCATCAAATCCGTTAAGTTTTAAAAAAGCTTCATCAATACTATACACTTCTACATCGGGAGAGAACTGTTCTAAAATACGCATCACGCGACTACTCATGTCTCCATAAAGCGCATAATTGGATGAAAATAATTGAATGTTATTTGTTTTGAAAAACTCTTTAAACTTAAATGCAGGGGCGCCCATAGGAAGTCCTAATGCTTTTGCTTCATCACTGCGCGCAATCACACAGCCATCGTTATTTGATAAAATAGCGATTGGTTTTTGGCGTAAACTCGGGTTAAAAACCCGCTCACAGGAGGCATAAAAGTTATTACAATCAACAAGTGCAAACATGGTCTAAAGGTAATCTATTTTGATTTTTTTATTGCTCTTAACAAGTAAAATATTATACTTATTTATTTAATTTTATGGATTGAGGTCTATAATAGTATTTATATCTTTGTACAATAATTTGGACAAAAAAAAATTAAAATCCTTATGAGCACTAAACTTTGTTTATCACTATTCGTACTTAGTCTTTTTTCATTTTACAATGTGTTGGCACAACAACCTTCAGAGGCTCAAAAATTAGATTCTATTACAATTACTTCAACAGCGATTGAGTTGCCTTTTAAAAAAAATTCTCGCACAATAACACTTATTTCATCCGACGTTATAAAACAAAGTCCTGCCACTAATTTGGCAGAACTTTTGCAACAAGAAGCGGGTGTCGATATAAGACGTCAAGGCGTCAATGGAATGCAAGCGGATTTATACATTCGTGGCGGAAGTTTTGACCAAACTTTGCTTTTAATTGATGGTATTAAAGTTGAAGATCCTCAAACAGGTCACCATACATTAAACATGGCACTGCCTCTAGAAGTGATCGAACGTATTGAAATTATCAAAGGTCCTGCGGCACGTGTTTTTGGACAAAATGCGTTTACAGGAGCCGTTAATATTGTAACAAAATCAAATGCTGATACTGTGAATTCCGTAGAATATAAGCTTGGCTCTTATAATCAACAACATGTTTCGGGAACCTTGGGAACCAATCTAAAAAATACGACACTAATAGGGCATGCTTCTGTAAATACTTCGGATGGCTATCGACATAATACCGATTTTGAAAATCAAAATTATTTTGTAAAAGGACGTTTTAATACAAATGGCACTCCTATAGATGTCATTAGTTCTTTTTCGGAACGAAAGTTTGGTGCAAATCAATTTTATGCTGTTCAAAGTGGTTACGATCAATATGAAGAAACGCAAAGCAGTCTAGTGGGAGCTTCTACAAAATTCAAAACTGAAAATTTTAAAATTACGCCACGGGTCTACTGGAAACGAAATCAAGACATGTACTTGTATGTTCGAGAAAGACCGTCGGTTTATAGAAATTTACATATCTCCAATAAAGTAGGGCTACAAGTCAATGCTTCATATACTTCAAGCGCTGGAATTACAGGTTTTGGAATCGATGCTGCAAAAGTATTTATGACGAGCTCCAATTTAGGAGAACGCGACCGAATGATGGCAAATCTATTTGTTGAACATCGGTTTTCTTTAGCAGATAATCGTTTAGACATTACGCCAGGTGTTTCGGTAAATTACTTTTCTGATTTTAAATTTCATGCGTTTCCTGGGGTGGATTTTGGTTATGCTATTAATGATACATTTAAAGCGTATGCAAATATTGGTTATACTTATAGAGTACCTACCTATACCGATTTGTATTATGTAGGAAGAACCGATTTAGGAAATGAAAATTTAGAACCTGAAAAGGCACTTTCTGAAGAAATCGGCTTAAAATATTTTGGAACAAACTTCAATGCTTATGTCGCTATCTTTAATAGATCGTCCGATAATTTGATTGATTATACCAAAGAAAATGAAGCCGATAAATGGCAGGCTACAAACTTAAAGAGTTTAACCTCAACAGGAGCAGAACTAAATCTGTCTTCTAGTTTTAAATCGGGGTTATACACTCAAAATATAAGTTTAGGATATACCTATTTAGATGAAAATTTAAACGACATAAAAACGACCTATTCTAAATATGTACTCAACGCATTGACACATCATTTTACGGCAACGGTTCGATCGCAGTTTTTGAAAAATGTATCACAAAGCATCATTTATAAGTTTGCCGAACGTGCCTCAGGAAGCAGCTATAGTGTAGTAGATGTACAGGCTACATTGAATGTTTCTGGGCTTGAACTTTCTGTCATTGGAAATAATATTTTCAATACAGAATATGTGGAAACAGGTTTTGTCCCTATGCCCAAAGGGAATGTTTTGATAGGGGTCAATTATGCGTTTTAAAAGCTAGTTGATAAGCGTATTCACTTTGTCATATACCAACTGTGATTCCCATCCTCTATACAGAAGATAGTTGGTGAGTTTTTTCTTTTTTTTCCACGGATCCGTGTCGGTCAGTGTTGCCGCTTTTTTTTCTGCTAAAGAGTGAAATGTTTGAAGATAGTCATTAGGGTCAATTTCCTGAAGGGCGATTTTAATAATATACTTCGACAGTTGGCGTTGTTTAAGCTCTAAAGTCAATCTTACTTTTCCCCATTTTTTGATGCTAAATTTTCCTCTAACATAGGCTTTAGCAAAACGTTCTTCATTTAGGTAGTTGTCTTCAATGAGTGCCACAATGATAATTTCAATCGCTTCGGGAATCATTCGCATTTGCTTAAGTTTGTGCTCAACTTCTTTGTGACAGCGGTCTTGATAGGCACAATACTTTTGAAGCTTGGAAAGAGCTTCCTCTATGGAATAACTTTTATGGGTTGGATACATCCTTAGAATTTATATGTAATCGCACAAATCAAATTGGTTCCAGGCGCAGAGATTCCAGAAGAAAAGGTTCTATAGCGTTGATTCGTGATGTTTTCGATAGTTCCTACAGCAGAAAGTGATTTATTAAAATCAAATTGGGTTCTAAGGTTAAGGGTGTACCAAGACGGTGCATAAGGCTTGCCTTGTGCGTCTAAAGCAAATATAGAATCTGCTAATTCTGCAGAAATATCTGAACTACGAAGTTCCCCATTATAATTTATAAACCCATCTAGTTGAAATTTGTTGTGTTTCCATATAAGGTGTGCGTCTCCAAAAACAGGCGCTACGTGTCTCACAGGGAGTTCAACTCCGGGAGTTTCTTCTTGTACTCCATGAACATAGCTGTATTGAGTGGTGAACTTTAAGGCTTTTGAAAATCGAATTTTTAAGCCTGCTTCAAATCCATAAATCCAAGATTGAGAAGCATTTTGAATGGCTTGAACTTCGCTTATTTCTCCATCATAAAACATTTCAGATATGCCATGGATTTCAAAACTTTTACGAACCAATGCATTTTCTAAATAGGTGTAGTAGGCCGAACAATCAAAAACTATAGATTCTTTAACATTGATCGTAACACCAAGCTCTCCACCATAGGCATATTCTGGCTTTAAATTTCCGTTGGGCACCACAACTAATCCTTCTTGAGGGTCAAAGATTTTTCCGATATCATCAATGTTTGGCGCTCTAAAAGCAGTGGTTGCATTTAATTTCCAAAGAAAGATAGGGTTCGGGTTCCAACTGAGTCCAAGTGTGCCTGTAAGTGCACTTGTCTCTAAATCTGCCGTTATAAAAGGAAGGTTATAAAAAGCACTGTTTTCTGTTAAATCAGCGTCGATAGTCACATAGTTATATCGTATTCCCGATTGTATCGTAAGCTTTGAATTGGGCTTGTATTTATGGCTTAGATAGGCGGCTAACGTTTGCCACTTTGAGTCGTTTGGATAACGGGTTGCAATACGTTCCGGGACATTGGTATCGATGTTTGTTTTATAGGCCGATGAGCCAACTCGATTGTATATATACTCGGCCCCATAAGATATATTAGACCTATTTGAAAGTGATTTATAAAAATCAAAGTTCAAGGAGAGTGCATCTACATTTTCTTCTCTAATTTTTCGAGTATCGGAATTGAATTTTCTATTAATTCGACATTCTTTAAAGTTTTGATAAGCAGAAGATATTTTAATTTTGTCATACAAGCTAGATCCGCTACTTAATTTTGTCATTTGTAAGTTAGCAAGAAACCAGTCTTGAGGCCCATAATTCCACTCAGCGAAATGTAAAATCCCTTCTGAATCGTAGTTTGCAAGGCGATCGTATCTTGGGTAATCTGAGGTGGTGGAATAATGAAGCCCTAAGTCGAATTTTAAATCTTCATTGGCTTTGTAAAGCACTTTTTGAGCAAGATGCATTTGACGAAAATTAGTAAATTTCTGAACTCTTGGAGTTGTATTAGAAACCATCACATCTTGTCCATTAATATGTTCACTGTAATGAAGGCTTAAATAGTCATCATGACCGTTAGTACCCATCTTTAAATCTCCAAAATCTGAGACACTCACACTGCTATGAAATCCCCATTTTTGAAATCCTAAATTGAAATCTAAATGAGCTGTTTTTTCATTAGTTGCAGAAGCGTATCGAACGGTGCTTCGAGCCGTTAAATTGGGTGTGGCAGATTCGGATAGTTTTGGCGTAGTAGTATAAAAATTCATGACCCCACCAATGGCATCACTTCCATAAATAACAGATCCGGACCCCAATATAACTTCTGTTTTCTCAACATTAAAAGGGTTTATTGACAAAACGTTTTGAACATTTCCACCTCTAAATATGGCATTATTCAGACGCACACCATCTACCATAATTAGCAGTCGGTTTGTAGAAAACCCTCGGATCATTGGACTTCCCCCACCTAACTGACTCTTTTGCACAAAAACCCGGCCGCTATTGTTCAATAAATCGGCACTCGTTTGTGGGTTGGATAATTGAATGTCTTCAGGAGTGATACTAATAATATTTTGAGGAACTTCTTTTTTGCTTTGTTCAAATTTGGAGGCCGATATCACAACTTCATTCAGACTTGTAGCTTTTGGAGAGAGAAAAATAGTGTCTTGAACGTTTAATTTTTGTATTGAAATCTTATGATATGAGAGGTGTTGAAAATGAATTTTATCTTGCAAACTATATGAATCTAAATCAACATTCCCATCAAAATCTGTTATGGCTGTTTTGGTTTTGATGTCATTATAGACTGCAACTCCTGGGATGGGTTGCTTATCCGATTTATTGACTACAATAACTTGTTGTGCAGATGTGCTCAATATAAAAAGTAATGAAACATAAAGGAATAAACGATTCATCTTAACTGTATACTTGATTTAAAACGGTTAACGATCGGGGGTGTTTAAAGGCGTGTAAATGTAATTTAAAATAGTCTAAAATCATATTAAGTAATTCATGCTTTTGCGAGGAATTTAATTCCTGAAGCATTGTTGTATCAAATTTTGTGCCCAAAAAAGGTTTTAGGAGTTCTAATTTTGAACCTGAGATACAATGTTCTCCATTTTGGAGTTGAAAATTCCCGTTTTCGAGATTAAAATACGGGAGCGAATCATTAGAAGTATCAGGGTTAATTCCTAAAAACTTTGTCAGACCCATTAAAAATTGTTGATGAAACGTCCCTGTTTTTTCTACAGTATCAAACCACAATAAAGTTGTTTCAAGGTATTCAAAAAGAGGAGGGTTGGCTTCTTCTTCATTTAAAATCATCGATAGAATTTCAGCTAAAAATAAGACAACGGTTGATTTAAAAATAGTGGTGTGAAGCGTTTCATAGGGTTTATACAATCGAACTTCTTTAAAATAGTGTAAACTGCGATTGTCTTTATGTTCAGCCTCAATTTCAAGGAGTGTGAGCAATTGAAAATATGCCGGTTTAAGTTTTCCTTTTTTAGATTTAAGTGCGTTTTTAATCACATAGCTTTTCACTCCAGAGGAGGCTGTATAACACTTGACAATAAGATCGTTGTCATTATATTTAATCTTTGAGATCACAATGGCTTTCGTTGAAACAACCATTACCGTATGATCATTATTTTTGAAACTATCGTTTCAAGTGTGTCAAAATCAAAGAAAAGCACTAAATACACTCCTGAAGCCACTGTGTTATTTGCTAAATTTTTACCATTCCAATAGGCGGTTCCACCATCAATTTCTAGGTTGTAATTTTTATACCTCAAATTCACATTAGATTGTGCCTCAGCAACCAAATTACCTTCAATATCTGTAATTTTAATATTGACATTCTCACTTATATTTTTAATTTTAATTTTATCTTCTTCCATATTAAATCCGGGGCGCACAGGGTTAGGATAAACATAAATATCTTCAAGTGTTTCCATAGTCCTTGACCCTCCAGTTGTAAAAGCAACTAAGCCTCGAGTGGTTCCAAAATATACAACGCCGTTTTCAGAATCTAAGGCCATGTCATTCACTCCATTTGAGGGAAGTGGAGAATTGTCTTTGGTGAAATGGTGAATGGTATTCTGCCCATCTGAAGACACGTAGAACACGCCCGCGTCTGCCGTAGAAATCCATTTATTATTTGATCCATCAACGATAATATCTGTAATGAACTGTTGTGCCAAGAGTTCCTGAGGAAGCCCGTCCTCCAGAATAATAATAGGTTCGGTTCTTACAACTTCTTCTGTAAAAAAACTGGAAGTATTATACAGCACTCTGAGTCCTTTGTAAGTCCCAATCCATAGCACATTGTTTTTATCTAAGGCTAACGCTTTTACTGCGGTTGAAGGGAGGTTGGCAATGTCTTCGTCGTTTATGTTTTTTAATACTGTGCCGTTTTCATTGAAGCCAATCAATCCTTTTTTTAAACCGCCGATCCATTTAGTCCCGTCTGGTCCAATTACAAGTTCACTGAAACCATTTTCATCACTCATAGGGTCTGATATTATCGATGAAAAATCATACGAGGTCCATTGATTGGTTGTAGGGTTGTACCTTTTAAGTGGCTTTTGAATTATAGAATTCAATACCCATAAATTAGCATCATTGTCAAAAGCAGTTCCGGAAACACGAACCGTTACGTTGGACGCTATTGACTCTAGTCCACTATTAGATTGGTCAAGGAGCTCTATCGATTCTTCTATTTTAACATCTAATAAACCACTGTGAAAAGAGCTGACAAATACATGATTAGGATCTAAGGGATTTATCGAAATTTCGTTTAGCACATAGACATCAGATTCTATTGTCCGTTGAATACTATCATATGAAATATTGTGCCATTCTGTGTTCCGTAAACGACTAATCCCCCTTTTATTTAATGGATATGGATTGAACGATGACGTGTATGCTCCAAAGGTGACCCATAAATCATTGTATCCATATTCTATAGAAAAGGCACTGTTTAGTAATGGTCCTTGTGGATGAATTTCATCATATACAGACACTGATGTTGCCTGTGATTTTAGGACTCCATAATCCGTAGTTCCAATATATATGACCCCGTCAATTGAAAGAGCACTTGTAAAATTAGTTTCAAATTCAAGGTTCGTTGAATAAACACTTGCTAGGTTAAATCCTTCCGAATATTCATACACTTTTAAGAGTGTTGTAACTAACAGGCTGTTGTCTGACACTTTTAGTTCTGTGACGGCTTGAGGATAAACAAATAGAGGATTCAAATTAGTTCCGCTGATCTCAAAAATTCTATTGTTAGAATTTACAGTGTAAAGTTGAGTCCCTAAGGGTGTTATATTTGTAAAAGTCCCTGTAATAAGAGTTGTCCAAAATTGAAAATTTATTAAATTTGGATCGGATAAGCTCGCTTTTTTTATACCTTCATTAGATCCACAGGCGGCATAGATTTCATTATTATAAACAGCGGTTTGATTGACTTTTATTTGGCTGCCGTTTGTTCCAATATAATAGGTGTCCCCAAATTCTAAATCATTTAAGTTATAAACCGAAATGCCATAGTCGGTTGCAATAAAAACAACTTCATCTGTTTCATTAAAATGGTTGATTTTTTTTTGGGAGGATGGAATTGTAGTTTTAGCAACAATATCTATAACCTTAAGTAATTCTTGGTTGAGTTCATTATAAATCTCAATCAGCCCATTTTCGTAACCAATTAATAGGAGTTCATATTGATTACTGTAATATATTGTAGAAATTAATTCCCCAGACAAACCGTTAATTGTTGTTATGGTACTGAGTTCATTTGTAAGGGGGTCATACGAGAAAATTGCGTTTTCAGAAGCAGCGTAAAATTTAGCTTCTCCGTAAACAACTTCTTTTATGTCCAAATATGAGAAATGTCCAATCCATGAAGTGTCATAATTTTGACTCCAAGAGGATGGGACAAAAGCAAGAATAAAAGTAATTATAAAAAGATGTGTTTTCACGACCTGATAGTTAAATACAAATATATTTATTACAAACGAGAAATGAACTCATTATTGTACATAAACAAAAAAGCTTCCAAATTAATGAAAGCTTTCTAAAAGTAGGTTTGGTAGTTATTACACCACGCCTTGTGCGAGCATTGCATCGGCTACTTTGACAAAGCCTGCAATGTTGGCGCCTTTGACATAATCGATATACCCTGTTTTTTCGTCTTTTCCATATTCGATGCATGCATCATGAATATTGGACATGATATCTTTTAACTTTTCATCTACTTCTACTCGAGTCCAGTTGTAACGTAAAGAGTTTTGTGTCATCTCCAATCCTGAAGTGGCGACACCCCCAGCATTGGATGCTTTACCTGGTGCAAATAAAATTTTTGCTTCATGAAACTTAGCGATTGCTTCTTTTGTAGAGGGCATATTAGCCCCTTCACTCACGCAAATACACCCATTTTTTAACAACATTTCGGCGTCATTTTTATTTAATTCATTTTGAGTGGCACAGGGTAACGCAATGTCACATTTAACTTCCCAAGGCGTTTTATTTGCTACAAACTTTGCATTTGGATAGGTCTTAACGTATTCACTGATGCGCCCTCTTTTTATGTTTTTTAGGGTCATTACAAACTTTAGTTTTTCTTGATCAATGCCAGCTTCATCTAAGATAAAGCCCGAAGAATCTGATAGTGTAACTACTTTTCCACCTAAATGAATTGTTTTTTCAGCGGCGTATTGCGCAACATTTCCAGATCCGGAAATTGCAACTGTTTTACCTTTAAAGCTATCTCCTTTTGTCTGCAACATTTTATCTGCAAAGTACACAGTTCCATATCCAGTAGCTTCAGGTCGGATGAGCGAACCTCCCCAAGTCATTCCTTTTCCTGTAAGAACCCCTGTAAATTCGTTTCTGAGTTTTTTATACATTCCAAATAGGAATCCTATTTCGCGTCCTCCTACACCAATATCCCCTGCTGGAATATCCGTATTAGAACCAATATGACGAAATAACTCACTCATAAAAGCATGACAAAATCGCATAATTTCATTGTCGCTTTTTCCTTTTGGATCAAAATCACTTCCGCCTTTTCCTCCTCCCATTGGAAGGGTTGTTAAGCTATTTTTAAAAACTTGTTCAAACGCCAAAAATTTCAAAACACTCATGGTTACCGTGGGATGGAATCGAAGTCCTCCTTTATATGGACCTATCGCAGAGTTCATTTGTACGCGATACCCTCTATTAACCTGAATTTCTCCTTGGTCATCTACCCAATTAACTCTAAAAGTAATTGTACGTTCGGGTTCTACCATTCTTAACAAAATATTTTTTCCGTGATATATATCATTTTGGACAATATAAGGAATCACCGTTTCGGCGACCTCTTCTACAGCTTGAATAAATTCAGCTTCATGCCCATTTCTTTGTTTTACTAAGTCTAAAAAACCTTTTATTTTATCTTCCATATCGAAAATGTTAGGGGTGTTAAATTTTAAATATTGTACAATACAAATATATAATATCTTTAAAAATAATGCACTATTTTTTTGTATATGATAATTACAGTGCGGTAATTAAGATATAAATTAGTAATATGATATTTTAATAGGAATTATTTAATGAAATATGTAATTGATTGCATAAAATGCTAGTTTGAAGCATATATTAAATCTTTGTTGAGCCCTTTATTCTCTTTATGCCCAACAATTGATCAAATTAAACTGTATAACCCCTGTATTTTTGTTTAAACACCACATCATTTTAATCGCTATATAAGCATCGTTAGAACTCTTTTATAAAATTCATAACGTATTTTTCATTGCTAAAATGTATCCTAGATGGATCCCTTCATGAAATGTATTAAATCGAATTGCTTCGTCCACGGTGCTCAAAGTCACGTTTAAGGAAGTCGTGTAGGGAGTGAAGTTTTTGAACATTCCATTATCATAATCTGTTTTGGTTTGTTCAATAGTTAAAAACAAAAGCGTTTTGACAAGAGCCAACTCCTCTTCTGTGGCTTCATGAACGGTTTTAGTATCTTTTTTGTAGGTTTTTACCAAGTCCGAATCTACTAACAAGGGGCGATTTGACAGTCCATAAACCAACAATTGCTGTGTTACAACAGTGTGTGCAACGTTCCAGAAAATAGAATTTCGATATCCTTTAGGAACCGTATTAAGTTGATCTAAAGAGAATTTCTCAAGAAATTTCGATAGAAGTCGTCTGTTTTTTAGTATAATATTGTGATTCCAGTCCATAATATTCAGAGTTTATTTAATTCTTAAGAAAGAAATGATTTTCTTTGTAAAAATAAGAAAAGAATCCCATGAAAAAATTCTATTTTTTAGGTACCTGCAATACGTGTCAACGAATCTTGAATCATTTAGATCTAAGTGAAGACTTTGAACTTAAAGACATCAAAAAAAATCCGATAACCTCCGAGGAGTTGGCACAGCTTAAGTCCTTGTCGGGCAGCTATGAATCCCTTTTTAGCAAACGTGCAAAGCTATATAAGGAATTGGGTTTAAAGGAAAAGTCGCTAAAAGACGACGATTATAAAAACTATATTTTAGAGCATTATACCTTCCTAAAACGGCCTGTGCTCGTTTTTGATGATCGACTCTTTGTTGGAAATAGCCCTAAAGTTATCAACTCTGCAAAAACAGCACTGTTGGATGAAAAATAATACGTTTGCACTCTTTGCTCTTGTATTAGTGCAACTTTTTTATGGTGTCACATTCACCTTTGCTAATGATGTGATTGACGGCGGATACATACAGCCTTACGGTTTTATTTTGTTTAGAGTAAGTCTTGCGGCTGTTCTCTTTTGGGTCTTTAGCATTTGGACGCCAAAAGAACAAATAGATCGAAGCGATTATCCTAAATTCATGCTCGCTGCATTTTTTGGTGTAGCACTTAATATGCTTGCTTTTTTTAAAGGACTTCAGTTTACAACTCCAATTAATGGGTCTGTAATTATGGTTACAACTCCTATCATTGTATTGGTGTTATCTGCTTTTATTTTAGGAGAAAAAATTAGAAAAATCAAGGTTTTGGGAATCTTTATGGGACTTTCTGGAGCCTTAATTCTAAGTTTCTATAACCCCTCAACTAGTTCCGGAGACAATGTATTATTAGGAAATTTTTTAGTGCTTATCAATGCAGCGTCCTACAGTTATTATTTAATTTTGATAAAAAAACTAACCAACAAATACCATCCTTACACTTTTATTAAATGGTTGTTTTTGTTTGGAACATTTTTTGTGCTTCCTTTTGGATACACAGAGCTTGCCGCTGTCAATTGGGAGAGTTTTACCCCTTACATTTGGTTTTCAATCTTTTTTGTGGTGGTTTGCGCAACCTTTGCCACTTATCTACTAAACCCACTCGCACTGCAAAAACTGAGTGCCACAACAGTAAGTACATTTGTATATGTTCAGCCAGTTTTTGCGGGGATTTTTGCGATTATGATGGGAAGCGATCGTTTAAACGCTGTTAAAATAGTAGCAGCGGCTTTAATATTTTTAGGTGTATATTTGGTTTCTAAAAATCCGACTCTTCAAACGACTAAATGAATTCTTTCGTCACCTCTTTATACCCTTCTGTTGATCTTATCGATCCTGTCGTTTTTAAAGAATTAAATACCGATAAAAATGTCTATTTTTCAAAATCATTCTTAAAAGCTTTTGAACGTTCAAATCCTCAAATTGAATTCAAATACATTACGATTGCTGATGCCGAAAAAAATACAATAGCTCTTGCAGTTGTTCAAGTGATTAGCCTAAGTGTTGAAGGCACTCTAAAGAACATAAAAGTAGCATCCTTAATCCGAAAATTATTAGGTCTATTCTTCTGTAACGAACATATCAAAATACTATTTTGTGGAAATGTATTTCTAAGTGGCGAACATGGAATTAGGTGCTCGGACGGAGTTTCCAAAGACGAAATCATGTCTCAAATTGGAACAGCTTTAGACGCCGTTGCTGCGAATACAAAACCGCTTCATGCCATTTTTATAAAGGATTTTAAAGAAGAATCACTCAAAAACACCCGACAATTTTTAAAGTTTGGTTATAGCGAAATAAATGTAGAGCCTAATATGATTGTTCAACTCGATCTCAAATGGAAAACATTTGAGGATTACAAAAACATATTAAAATCAAAATACAGAGTAAAAGCAAATAAGGCCGATTCGTCAAGTAGTAGTTTAAAAACCCGTTTATTTACAGAGCATGACTTTGAAACCTACAAAGAGGAATTGCAAGCCTTGTATCAAAATACCATTGACAATGCCAGTTTTAATGCACAAGTATTAAACCTAAACACATACATCCATTTACGGGCTTCATTCAAAGATGATTTCATTGTAAAAGCATATTTCCTTGAGGATAAGCTCGTTGGGTTTTTGACAGCCCTTGTCAATAAAAATACGTTGGATGCTCATTTTATTGGATTAGATTATAGGTTAAATAAATCACATGCCATCTATCCGCGTATTTTAAATGATTATGTCAGATTAGGGATTGAAAAACAAGTCTCGTCAATCGATTTAGGCCGAACGGCTTCCGAAATAAAAACAACTATTGGTGCCATCCCTTTAGAGCTAAGTTGTTATATAAAACATAAGAACCCTTTTTTAAACTCCTTAATAAAACCGTTTTTTAGACGTATAAAAATCAAAGGATTTAAGCAGCATTCTCCATTTAAATAACAAAGAAGCCTCTTTTTATACTGGCCAACCATTGAGTACTCCACCCATTAGTACTAAAGACACAATCCAATAAAAAACATTTATAAAAATGTATTTTACAGATTTCATTTCAAATATGGCGTTGGTTGCTAAAATAGGTACTCCAACAAAAATCCCTAGAAATGCACCGTGTGCAGCGCCATGCTTAAACGTCATAAACATCTCTTGACCATGCCGCATATCATCAGGCCCTCCAATTAAAACAGTAATGTATAAATAAAAAGAAAGCACTACGGATAGAAGCAGCGCAACAATATAAGCCTTAACTGGAGACATCGTTTTTATTTTGGCTTCGGTAATTCCTGTAGCATGCATCCATGCTGTTCCAAATACTTTTGGGTGGTACCAGATTGCGCCGACGATTAAAGGGATAAGGGCTGACACAAGTATTGCCACCCAATTCATTGAAAAATTTTCCATAATAGATAGTTTTTGGGTTAATTAAAACAATATACAAAAAAAATCAAACACGTATTTACTTTGTGTAGAAGAGTTCTAAATTGTCCTTGGGTATACTTATTGGTTTTCAGTATCTTTGAAAAAAGTTTTTAATACTAAAGAATGATACATTCCATGACAGGCTATGGCAAGTCCGTATTACAATTGCCAAGCAAAACGATATCCATTGAGATAAAATCATTGAATAGTAAAACCTTAGACCTCAACATGCGCATGCCCTCAATGTACAGGTCTAAAGAATTGAGTCTTCGAAAACTCATTTCTTCAAGATTAAGCAGAGGTAAGGTTGATTTTTCATTATATTTTGAAAATACTGGGGATGAGACATTTGCAAATGTCAACCCTAAAGTCGTAAAAAAATATATGCAACAACTCGAAGGGTTGGCAACTGGCGATGAAATGCAGCGACTTCAATTGGCGATTAAAATGCCAGATGCAATTAGTACCGAACGTGAAGAAGTTGACGAATCAGAATGGGCAGAAATCCAAAATGAAATTCTAAAAGCATTGGATAGTATTGCTCTTTACAGATTAGAAGAAGGCAATGTCTTAGAAGCTGACTTTACAAAACGAATTGCGATCATTTCAGACCTACTCAATCAAGTACTTGCAATAGATCCCGAACGCATCACAAATGTACGAGAGCGTTTACACAAAGGAGTGTCCGAACTGAAAGAAAAACATGATGAAAATCGTTTTGAACAAGAGCTCGTGTATTACATCGAAAAATTTGATATTACAGAAGAAAAAGTACGACTTCAAAATCATTTGGAATATTTTATAAAAACCTTAAGTTCTAATGACTCAAATGGTAAAAAATTAGGGTTTATTTCTCAAGAAATTGGGCGAGAAATCAATACCATTGGATCCAAAGCTAATTTTGCACCAATGCAAAAATTAGTCGTTCAAATGAAGGACGAATTAGAAAAAATTAAAGAACAATTACTCAATGTCCTCTAAGATGACACAAGGAAAACTAATTGTATTCTCGGCACCATCGGGATCAGGAAAAACAACAATTGTAAAACATTTGTTGGCGCAAAAAGAGCTGAATTTAGAATTTTCTGTATCCGCTACATCCCGACCAAAAAGAGGAACTGAAGTAGATGCAAAAGACTATTATTTTTTATCTATCGACGCTTTTAAAAAACACATAAAGTCAGACGATTTTCTAGAATGGGAAGAAGTTTATCGAGATAATTTTTATGGCACACTCAAATCCGAAGTAGAACGTATTTGGGCGCTTGGAAAACATGTTATTTTTGATATAGATGTCTCTGGTGGCTTGCGAATTAAACGAAAATTTCCAGAACAAACTTTGGCTATTTTTGTAAAACCTCCAAGCATCGATGAATTAAAGATTCGTCTTAAAAAAAGACAAACCGAAACTCAAGATAAAATTAATATGCGGGTTGCTAAAGCTTCCGCTGAACTTGCCACCGCACCTTTATTTGACTGCATCATTGAAAATGATGTTTTGGAACTAGCTCAAAAAGAAGCTTACGACAAAGTGGCTAACTATATTAACTAAGAATCGATGCGCATTGGACTCTTTTTTGGAACTTATAACCCGATCCATGTTGGACATCTTGTCATTGCCAATCATATTGCGGAACACTCTGATTTGGATCAAGTCTGGTTAGTCGTTACACCACAAAGTCCCCACAAAAAAAAGCAAAGCTTGTTAGACAATTATCAACGATTAGAAATGGTTTATCGTGCAACAAAGGAGTATCCTAAGCTTGTTCCAAGTGCAATTGAGTTTAATTTATCACAGCCAAATTATACGGTTCATACACTGGCATATTTAGAAGAAAAACACCCTGAACACCGCTTTTCTCTTATTATGGGCGAAGACAATTTAAGGTCCTTACCTAAATGGAAAAATGCGGATGTGATTATCAAAGAGTACCCGATTTATGTGTATCCTAGAAAATTAACGGAATCCAAAACACCAGCCCTTTTGGAAAAAAATGCTACCATAATTAAAATAGACGCCCCTATTATGGAGTTGTCTTCTACGTTTATTCGTCAGTCGATTCAGGCGGGTAAAAATGTTCGACCTATGCTCCCCGATGCGGTTTGGAACTACTTAGATGAAATGAACTTTTATAAATAAAATATGGTCAAAATAGGTTCCATAGAACTCCCCGAATTTCCTTTATTACTTGCACCAATGGAAGATGTGAGCGACCCTCCTTTTCGTGCTTTGTGTAAAGAGCAAGGGGCAGATGTGGTTTATACCGAATTTATTTCGAGTGAAGGCCTTATTCGTGATGCAGTCAAAAGCACCATGAAATTGGATATTTATGAAAAAGAACGTCCTGTGGGAATCCAAATTTTTGGAGCCAATTTAGACAGTATGTTACAAGCCATTGATATTGTTGAAAAATCCAATCCGGACATCATTGACATTAATTTTGGATGTCCTGTTAAAAAAGTAGTCAGTAAAGGTGCTGGTGCTGGTATTTTAAAAGACATCTGTTTAATGGAAAAACTTACGGCTGAAATGGTGAAGCGCACTCATTTACCCGTGACCGTCAAAACACGATTGGGCTGGGATCATGATTCCATTCGGATTGTAGAAGTTGCTGAACGGCTGCAAGATGTAGGTTGTGCAGCTATTGCAATTCATGGCCGAACGCGCGCGCAAATGTATAAAGGAGCTGCCGATTGGGGGCCGATAGCCGACGTTAAAAACAATCCACGAATGCACATTCCTGTTTTTGGAAATGGCGACGTAAACACGCCTGAGCGTGCCATTGAAATGCGTGATCAGTATGGATTGGATGGCGCCATGATTGGACGTGCTACCATTGGGAACCCTTGGTTTTTTAAGCAAGTAAAACACTTTATGCAAACAGGTGAACATTTAGGACCTATTAGTATGCTAGAACGTGTAGAAGCCGCACGACGTCATTTGCAAATGGCGATTGATTGGAAAGGAGAGGTTTTGGGGGTTTTAGAAACCAGACGTCATTATACCAACTATTTTAAGGGAATTCCTAATTTTAAACCGTTCCGAACACGGATGGTAACCAGCGATCATAGTGCCGATGTTTTTGCAGCGTTTGATGAGGTAGAAGCCCTCTTTGGAGACTATCAGTTTGTTTAGGCGTTTAGCTGCATTTTAGCAATGCGTTGCGACGCAATACGAGAAGCTAATATTCCTAAGGTTAATATCGTAGCGAGGACAATCCCAATATTAATGAACTGAAAATCCACTGGATAGGCCAATGAAGGCGTAATCATAACTAAAGAATATTTTTGTTGCAACCAGATTACCAGTATCCCGATACCGAGTCCTATTCCCCCACCAATGACCGTCATTAAAATTCCTTGGTAATAAAATATACGTCGCAAATCTTTAACGGTTGCCCCTAAATTGTATAAGGTTTTCAAGTTCTTTTTCTTGTCTAAAATCATCATAATTATAGAACCGATAATATTAAACAAGGCGATGATTAAAATCAATGTAAAAATCAAATAGACCGCCACGTGTTCTGTGTTGAGCATTTTATAAAGCGCATCGTTGAGTTGGAGGCGATTCTTAATGGTGACTTTGTTTTCAAAAAGAGATTGAAGCGCAGCTCTTGCGGTATCTTCATCGACTGAGGGCTCTAAATAAATATCGATTGCACTCAGGGTTTCAGCGTCGTAGTTTAATAAATACTTGGCATTTTCAATGGATGTAAATACTTGTGAATTATTGAGCGTTTCATTAATTTGAAAGATGCCTGCATTGGCGACTTTCATACTCCTAAAAGCCCCTTTTACTGAGCTTTGTTGTCCAGTGCCTGGCTTGGGCGCATAGAGTTTAATCACTTTTGCTACATCAAAAATTCCAAAGCCTAATTCGTTGGTAACACCCCAACCAGCGACAATTTGAGGAGTGTTAGGTTCGAACCACTGTCCATATACCAAAATAGAATCAATTGTTGCTTGTGGATAATTTGCATCCACTCCTTTGAGTGTGACGGCTAAATGTTTATTGTCACAATTCATCAGCATCCGTTCCTCTACGACTTCAGTAAAAGAGACAACTCCGTTAAGGGCGGTTAAGGCTTGTTTTTGGGCGGGGGTAAAACGAATGGTTTTGGAGGTGGTGGGAACAATTTTTAAATCAGGGTCGGAAAAAGAGGTGAATTCTAAGCTGAAATTTTTGAGCCCAGAAAACCCTGAAAGTACGATGAAAAGAGCGGCGGTTCCTACAATAATTCCAAAGCCTGCAATAAGAGTGATAAAATTAATAGCGTTGTTATTGCTTTTAGAAAACAAATAACGTTGGGCGATATAGAGGGAAAATTTCAATTAGGATTTTTTTCGTTTCTCTAAAAGATCGGGGTTTTCAATTGGATTTTCGATGCCTTTGAGAGACTTGTCTATTTGGTCGATATACTCCAAAGAGTCATCAATATAAAAAATCAATTGGGGCATGCGACGCAATTGGTGCTTGGTTCGTTGCGACAGTTCGTGTTTGATGAGTGGCGCATTTGACTTTATGCCTTCTAAAAGCTCGGTGCCTTTTACAATTGGAAAAATACTCAGATACACTTTTGCAATCGAAAGATCAACAGTAACGTTCACCTTGGTTACTGAAATAAGGATGCCTTTCATCCCGCCTTGGGTGGCCGCGCCTTGTAATACCTCAACGAGATCACGCTGTAAAACGGAGGCTATTTTTTTTTGTCTTTGACTTTCCATGGGGTAAAAATAATATATTTCTGGGTGAATTGTTTAAAAGCTAGTCCTTTTCGGTTAAATTTGTAGTATGCTGAAGAAAATAGAACATATTGGCATTGCCGTCAAAGACTTAAAAACTTCTAATGAATTGTTTAAAAAGCTTTTGGGAGTTCCGCATTATAAAACCGAACAGGTCACTTCCGAAGGGGTAACAACATCTTTTTTTGATGTGGGAACCCATAAAATTGAGCTGCTTGAAGCGACAAACCCCAACAGTGCAATTGCTAAGTTTATCGAAAAAAAAGGCGAAGGTGTGCATCACATTGCTTTTGAGGTGGAGGATATAGAGTCCGAATTGGCGCGTTTAAAAGCGGAAGGATTTGAATTGATTCACGAAACCGCCAAAGATGGAGCGGATCATAAACGTATCGCTTTTTTACATCCAAAATCAACGAATGGGGTGCTAATTGAACTCTGTCAGGAACGGCCTAATAAAGACTGAATTTCTTTTTATAATTTTAAAAATCGTTGTAATATTGCAGCCATATTGGTCCCATAGCTCAGTTGGTTAGAGCATCTGACTCATAATCAGAGGGTCCTTGGTTCGAGCCCAAGTGGGACCACCCTGAAAACCCTTCTTTATTGAGGGGTTTTTTGTGGCTCT